>Ga0334892_1000253_pt1 | contig 78558 bp, 85 predicted proteins | sample GraSluR3_MG_4_FD_207213 | JGI IMG/M metagenome (GOLD analysis project Ga0334892, IMG submission 207213) | Sludge microbial communities from methane-producing bioreactor in Wageningen University, Netherlands - Granular Sludge_15_04-R3 | ecosystem: Engineered > Bioreactor > Anaerobic >...
CCCCTGTTACCATCACAGCCACAAGCTCAGACCCCGATGGTGATACAGTAACCCTTGTTTGGGAAAACAGAAATGCCGAAACACAAGCCTATCCTTTGGGAAGAAACCTGATTCGAGTGAAGGCTGTGGATGCAGCAGGGGCTGAGTCACCGTGGGCAGCAATTGTGTTCTTTGTTGCTGACAACAATGGCAGCGGTGGTATGACACTCACAGGTCCGGATTCGGTAATTTTAGAAAACGGTCTTGAGGGTGCTACCATCACCGAATACACATTCACAGTTCCGCCTGTTTCCGGTCACAGCGGTTCCGACTTTGGCAGAGTGCGAGGCTTAAATAAACTTACAGGACAGTGGGATCAACTGGACTACGGCACTACTTCAAACGGCATTACATTCAGCCGTACCCTTGGTGCAGGTGTATATACTCAGCTGGAGTTTTACTATTATACGAATCACAACTGCATGTATAACAAGAGCAATATCACCTATTCGGTAACTTATCATTTTGAGTAAGCAAAACCGTCCACAAAAATTGAAATATAAAGGAGATTATCACGATGAAAGAATTCATTATCAATATGAAAAAAAGGATCGCCCATACCGCAAACTATATGAACACCGGCATCCAGTCCTTGCCTGCAAAATTGCAGATTTTTAAAATGAGAAGCCAAGCAGTGCTTGTCAGTAATCGTGCGGAAGGCTATATTGACACAGCAGTTAAGATTCTGATTGCCGTTGTGCTTGGGGCTCTGCTCCTTGCAGGACTTTATGCCTTGCTGGAGGGTACTGTGCTTCCGACCTTGGTTCAGCGAATCAAAGAAATGTTTAACTATGCAGGCTAACGGCATCCTTCAGGGGGTGCTTTTTTGTAGCCTCCTTATAGCAGCTGCCGGATGGGATTTAAAGAAAAGAATGATTCCCGACAGCATCTGTATCCTAATATTTTTGACGGGGCTGATTAACTTCAGCCCCGTCAACTTTTTAGGGGCACTGCTTTCCATCCCATTTTTTATTGCTGCATGGATTGATGAAAAGCATATGGGCGGAGGCGATGTTAAATTCATTGCCGCTGCCTGCTCAGTTTTGGGCATAGATGCTTCCATCTGGGCATTTGCCGTGGCTTTACCGCTACCCATAGGAATATGCATATGGAAAATAGCATCGAATCATCTTCACCGTAAAAAGAAACTATGGAATGTCCATATGGAAATGCCCTTGCTGCCTATATTAGTCGTAGGCTTCCTGCCGGCATACATTTTAAAATTTGGTGGATTTATTTAATATCCATAATTAAATATCAAGGAGGAACTGTTCATGAATTTACTGAAAAACCGCACCGTGCTGGGCGTAATCTGTATTTTACTGTCTTTGCTCATCTGTTTCGGTGTGACACCGCTGTTTAATAAAACAGTCAGTCAGAAAACTGAAATTGTTAGGGTGACAAAGGAGATTAAAGCCGGTGATGAGATAACCAAGGATATGGTGCAGATTGCCGAAGTCGGCGGATTTGGCCTACCCGAGAATGTTATCAGGCAAAAAGATACCGTGATAGGGAAATACGCAAAAGCGGATCTTTCTATCGGTGACTATATTCTAAATACCAAGCTGTCCGATATACCGGCTGCTGAAAATGCTTATCTTTATAATTTAGATGGGAGTAAGCAGGCCATGTCTGTTACCATTAAAAACTTTGCAAACGGACTGTCAGGTAAACTGCAAAGCGGAGATATAGTGTCTATTATTGCTCCTGATTACAAAAAGCAGGGATCAACTGTTATCCCTGCGGAACTTAAATATGTAGAAATTATCAGCGTAACTGCTCCCAGCGGCTATGATGCCAATACAGGAGAAATAAAGTCCAATGATGATGAAAGGGAGCTACCTTCTACGGTAACCTTGCTTGTATCTTCTGAACAAAGCAAGGTACTGGCAGAACTTGAGGCAGACGGAAAACTTCACCTCTCTCTTGTGTACCGTGGTACACCAGCAAACACTGCCAAGTTTATTGAAGTACAGGATGAAATTAACGAGGCCTTGTATCCCACGGAAAAAAAGAATGATACAGAGGAACAGAAATCGGCAGATTTGGAATCAAAGCCTGAACAGCCTGTTAAGAATGAGGTGACTGAATAAATGAACATTAAAAAGAAAGGCATCTTTTCCCGCTCTGTACGGAGTGAGGAACCGGCTGCTGAAGAAGTATTGCAAGGTGGCATCCTTGCTGTTTGGGGCAGTCCGGGCAGCGGCAAAACCGTGACTGCCGTAAAAATTGCAAAATATCTTGCAGATAAAAAGAAAAACGTGGTGCTACTGCTATGCGATATGACTGCTCCGATGCTGCCTTGTATCTGTCCGCCCTCTGAGATTGAAAGCGAGCATTCTCTTGGCAGTGTCCTTGCCGCTACCCATGTGACAGAGCCTTTAATAAAGCACAATCTTGTGACACTAAAAAAGAACAGCTATCTCACAATTTTAGCCATGAAAAAAGGCGAAAATGAATATACCTACCCGCCTTATTCAGAGGTGCAGGCAAAAGAGCTTCTTTGTGAACTTCGAAGAATCGCTCCTTTTATCGTGGTGGATTGCAGCAGCTATATTGCAAATGACATCCTGTCAGCATTAGCACTCATGGAAGCCGACAGCGTTCTGCGCCTTGCCAATGCAGATTTAAAATCCATCAGCTATCTATCAAGCCAGCTGACTCTTCTTCGTGACAGCAAATGGGATGCAGATAAGCAGTATAAGGTTTCTGCGAATGTCAAGCCGCAGCAGGCGCAGGATCAGACAGTGCATGCACTGGGGTCTTCTGCTTTTACCCTTAATTATTCACAGGAGTTGGAACAGCAATATCTTGCCGGGAATCTCCTCGCAGATTTATCCCTTAAGGATAGCCGCCAGTTTAGAAAAGAAATTGAAAAAATCGTCAAGGAGGTGTTTTGATGTCTGCTAAAAATAAAAATGTCGTTGCTACTAAAGAAGAACAAAGGCAATCTGAAAATGGCCTCATTGATTTAAAAAGCATATCTCGAGCTCATGCACTATTCTTTGCACCGGAAAGCGAGGGCAAAGACTTTTCCTCAGTATTAAGCGATGTACAGGAATATATTTCAGAAAATTATAGCACTCTCATTACAGGTAATCGCTCCGATGCCAAGGTACAGATGAAACGATATATAACCAAATATCTGCAGGATAACCGTATATTAGTAAACGGTATAAGCGGAGATGCCCTTGCTGATGCACTCTATACTGAAATGGCTGAGTTTGGTTTTTTAACTAAATATATCTTCGGTACAGGCATTGAAGAAATCGACATCAACAGCTGGAGAGATATCGAAGTGCAATACAGCGATGGCCGCACCGTAAAACTTACAGAACGCTTTGACAGTCCTGAACATGCAGTCAATGTGATTCGCCGCATGCTTCATATCAGCGGTATGGTGCTGGACAACGCAAGCCCTATTGTACTGGGACATCTATCTAAAAATATTCGTATCGCAGTATTAAAAAGTCCCATTGTGGATGAGGATGTGGGTGTAGCAGCATCCATTCGTATAGTAAATCCTCAGTCAATGCAAAAAGGGGATTTTGTAAATAGCGGCACTGCTACTGAACCCATGCTGGACTTTTTATCCCTATGTGTCCGCTATGGCATTTCCGTGTGTGTGGCAGGGGCTACCTCCAGCGGTAAAACCACTGTTGCCGGGTGGATACTGACAACCATTCCCGATAACAAGCGTATTTATACCATTGAAAATGGCTCTCGTGAGCTTGCCTTGGTACGAGAAAAGGATGGCAAGGTAACAAATTCAGTCATTCATACCCTCACCCGTGATTCCGATAATGAGCGGCAGCGTGTGGATCAAATTGCTCTTTTAGACATGGCTCTTCGTTTTAACCCGGATATTGTGGTAGTCGGTGAGATGCGCGGAGCTGAAGCTAATGCCGCTCAAGAAGCAGCAAGGACAGGTGTAGCTGTGCTTACCACCATCCACTCCAACTCCTGTGAGGCAACCTATCGCCGTATGGTATCCCTATGTAAGCGTGCCGTAGATATGAGCGATGCCACTCTTATGGATTATGTGACAGAAGCATATCCAATCGTAGTATTTTGCAAGCAGCTGGAAAATAAGCAGCGCCGAATGATGGAAATACAGGAATGTGAAATCCTGCCTGACGGAACAAGGCATTTTCGTCCGCTGTTTCAGTATGTTATAGAGGAAAACCGTATGGAGGAAGGTAATTTCATCATTGAAGGACACCATAGGCAGGTGAATACTATTTCAGAGAGTCTAGCTAAAAGGCTTCTGGAAAATGGTATGCCCCAGCCAATCATCATTGCTTTAAGGGAGGGGGTAAAAACTGCATGATAACCATTTTGCTTGTTGCCTGTATCGGAATGATTGCAGGTTTTTTTATTTTGCTAAACCTATCACCTATGGAGTTCACGAACACCATATTTGCAAAACTTACTGATAAGCCCAGATCCCTTCGTGATGAGATCAATGAAAGTACCCGCCGTAAAAAGAAATCCTATCTGCGCCGAGAGATTGCTGAAGTACAGGCTATTCTTAAAGTAACCGGAAGAACGGCAAAGTTTCCCATGATTTGCGGAGCTGCTTTGCTGTTCTTTTGCATTGGTGCTTCTATCGCTATTATGATGGGAAACATCTTTTTAGTCCCTGTTATGGCTGCAGGTTGTATGTTTCTGCCTCTTTGGTGGGTAAAGCTTACGGCTGGCCATTTCAAAAAGGACATTGCAGCAGAGCTTGAAACAGCACTTAGTATTATTACCACCGCCTATCTTAGAAATGAGGATATCCTGACGGCGGTGGAGGAAAATATTCCTTATCTTAATCAGCCGGTACTAAATGTTTTTCGCGGATTTGTATCAAGTGTTAAGCTGGTAAATCCTGATGTGACAGCCGTTCTACTCGATCTAAAGGAACAAATAGATAACGCTGTGTTTCGGGAGTGGTGCGATGCAATCATAGCCTGCCAGCATGATAGGAGTCTGAAAACAACTCTAACACCCATTGTGACCAAGCTTAGCGATATGCGTGTAGTCAATGGAGAACTGGAGAACATGGTGTTTGAACCCCGTAAAGAATTTATTATCATGCAGCTTTTGGTAGTGGGAAACATTCCCCTCTTATATTTCCTGAACAAAGACTGGTATCATACCTTGATGCACACTCCCTTGGGGCAGATTATTTTTACTATCTGTGCCGCAGTGATTTTTATTTCTACGGCCTTTGTGATTAAACTGACTCAGCCTATTGAATACAGGAGGTAGCCGATGACAATCTATATACTTTTATTCGGAGTCCTTCTTGGATTAGGACTCTTTTTTATTGCCGCCGACCTGCTAAAACTGCCTACTCTTGCTACGGAAAAAGCAATGCTGTTGGCAGGAAAACAGGCAAAATCCAAGCCCAAAGCCATTGATACTTTGCTGCATTCAGCAGCGGTAAAGCTGTCAAAATACATTCCAATGGACGAGTATAAAAAAAGCCGCATGGCTAATGTGCTGTCAGCTGCAGGTTTTTCGGAAACACCGGAACTCTTTACAGCAATGGCTATTGTTAAATCTGCAGCTGTTGCCTTGGCGGTTATTCCCTGCCTTGTGGTGCTGCCCCTTATAACTCCTATCGTATTGTTTCTTGCCATTCTTATCTATTTTAAGGAGATTCGCAAGGCAGATGAGGCACTGTCTGTAAAAAGAAATAAGATTGAGCAGGAGCTGCCAAGGTTTGTGGCGACCATCACCCAGGAGCTGAAAGCCAGCCGGGATGTATTGTCTATGTTGGAAAGCTTCAAGAAAAATGCAGGAGAGGACTTTGCCGCTGAGTTGGATATTTTAACTGCTGATATGCGTTCATCTTCTTATGAAGCCGCTCTCACACGCTTTGAAGCAAGGTTTAATTCTCCTATGCTTTCAGACATTACCCGTGGCCTTATTGGAGTGCTGCGAGGGGATGACAGCGCCATGTATTTTCAAATGCTCTCCCATGACATGAAACAGCTGGAGCTGCAAAGGTTAAAAGCACAGGCCATGAAGATACCGCCTAAAATCCGTGTATTCTCGTTTGCCATGCTTATGTGTTTCCTGATGACATACATGGCAATTATTATCTATGAAATTATCCATTCCCTTGGCGGGATGTTTTAGGAGGGCGGTGTTATGCTTAGAAGAACTAAATACATTCTAAAAAACAGACGAGCCGAGGGTTACATTGACATTTGCATTCTGGTAATCTGTGCCATGCTGGTTATTGCCCTTGCGGTGAGGGTCTTTCCTGTCTATATCCAAAAACAGCAGATAGATACCTTTGCTGTAGAGCTAATCCGAGAAGCAGAAATCGCAGGCCGTGTAGGTACTGAAACCACCCGCCGAGAGCAAATGCTATCTGAAAAGACCGGGCTTTATCCTACTGTTACTTGGTCAAAGACAGGTAAGATACAGTTAAACGAGGAAATAAGGGTAACAGTTACCTATCAGACCAATATCGGATTGTTTTCAGGCTTTGGCTCCTTTCCCATTACCCTGCGTTCAGATGCGGCAGGAAAATCAGAAGTCTATTGGAAGTAGGTGGTGACATGGAAAAAATCAAAAGGATTATAAAAGATAAAAGAGCAGCATCCTTTCCCCTTATCATAGCCATCACCTTATCTCTGGTTTTGATTTTCAGTGGTATTTCGGAATATTTCCGTCTGATGATTGTAGCACAAGGTGTTCGGAATGCCGTGCAGGCCGCTGTTATTTCGACAGTTAATGATAATTACGATGATGTATATCATGGTGTCCGTGAAGGATATTCGGGAGCTTATCAGCCAATTGCATCTGACTTTGAAGAAAGTCTTGATTATGGCGATATATATAATAGACTGGATAATATCCTTGGGCTCAGACAAAGCAGCGGATATCATGAAAAGCGTACCTCGGAAGATAAATTGGAATTTCGTATATGGGGACTCTCTGTAAATATTAAAAATGCACCCTTTGCGACAGGGGATCAAAGCTTGGCACGGTTTCAAGCTGACAGCACCATTATGCTGGAAGTGCCGGTATCCTTTGGGGGAAAGCTACTGCCGCCTATGCAAATCAAATTGAAAACCAGCGCCGGTTATACCCCAAGGTTTTAAGTACAGAATCTATGTTAATGGAGTATTCAAAAGCTTTTTATAATATTGATAGACTTTTGAACTATCATGTGGTAGGGTGTGGCTTAACAAAATGGATTAAATTATAGACAAGGAGGACAATCTTATGAAAAATATAAATGAAAAGGTAAAGAAATGGCTGATTATTTCAGGTGGGCTAGTGCTTAGTGCGGTACTTTTGGTAGCAATCATGAGCCAGTTTAAAGCACCGCCTATAAATGACTTGGATCTGCCTGACCCAAATAGCACAACACAAAAAGTAGCAGTTGAAAGCCCCGATATGACAGAAAAAGAAAATGACATTAAAGTGCCGCCCATTGAAATCGAAAAGGAACCCAATAATGCCAACGGAGTAGATAAAGGCATTGAGCAGACCATTCAACCTGATCCTATAAAACCTGAATATACTGATGAACAGCTTAAAAATCCTGACCAAAAGCCTAATGGCGAAAAGGTCACCGAAAAGGATAAACCAGTTGAGCATAACAAGGTAGAAAAGCCAAACACACCGCCCAAGAGTGATAATCAGCCTCAAGGAGGGGATGTTAATAGTAAAGGTGAAATCTACCTTCCGGGGTTTGGGTGGATTAAAAATAGCGGAGAGAATCAAAGAATCGCAGGTGAAAGCGATGGAGATATTAATAAGCAAGTGGGGATTATGGGTGAGTAAATAAATATAGCAATAAAAATGCACTGCATAGGCGGTGCATTTTTTATTGCAGAAAGGAGTTTGAATGAAGAAAATATTAATAGCAATTTGCCTGTGTTTTGCTATGATATGCTGTTCTCCTCTGCCAGCTTTTGCAGTTGGGGATGGGAATATTGACGGCGGCGGTGGCGGTATGGGCGATGGCACAAGCACCAACTCATGGACACCGGGAAACGATGGTGTAAGGGTGACTGTGGTAAGAGCCAGTGATCATGCATTAGTGACAAATCCCATTGATCTTACTAACAAAATTCCCCCTTCAACTATAGTTCATTTTGGCAAGGTTAGTAAGTTAAGTTATAGCAGTGGCCAAAGTCTATCACCACATCAAGGAACATTTCAATATATAAATCCTTCTCAAGCAATGCCGCGCATAGTAAGCACTAACGGCAGTAACAATATTGAAGCCATAAAAAGGTATTTTTGCTCGGAATATACGGTGAAATTAATTTCAAATCATACAGGTATGGATTATGATGTGCTGATTAATGGTGATTACAAGCTACTCCTCGAGCCCTTTGCCTTCTACAAGTTTGAGGGTGTGATGATTGCTACAACGGCTACCGAAGCAGCCTTATATGATGAACAGGTAAGCGGCTTGCTAAGAAAACGGATGACATCTCTGTCTCATAAAAACTTGCCTCTTTCCATGTTTCTGGAGGTTTCGGATCTTGGTTATCCGGCATGGAGTGGCAGTAAAACCAGTACCGCCTCAAATGCGGATATTAAATCCAGTCTCGGTCTTGGTATTGTTCGTTTTCAGGAAGAAACAGAAGCTCCTGTGGTCTCTGCCTATGATTATGAATATAGGGTAAATACCGAGGTAATCACATCGGTAAGGGTAAGCGGAGGTCAGTCCGATCCCGATAATCCGACTCGAGTAAGCTTCACCATAAACGGAACAACCTATAATGTAGGCAGTGTCTATTATCCAAGTGGAGACAGTCAGCTTGCCTGGGTAAAATGGAGAACCCCGGCTACCGAGCAGGACATGGTAATTCATGTATCGGTAAGGGGTCCGGGCGGAACTGATAAGAGCATCATAAACTGCAAGATCGTAGATTTGGATAAGAATCCCCCGCCTAATCCTGTTGCTGATGATAGAAATGATAACTTTCAGAAAAGCTCTGTGCCGCAGCGTGTAGAAAAAACAAGAGTTGACTGGACAGTTTGGAGCCCATGGTGGAGGGCATATTGGGTGTGGCACGGAGATGACGAGGATGGGTATTGGTGCGATCATGGATGGTGGGAGTTTGATTTAAACAGATATTATGCTTCTTTTTCTGCGAGTATGACCATCCTTTGCGATAGCAAAAACCCTACAGCTAACGGCCGCACAATGAAATCTGGCTATGGAATTAACCAAGAGGTATCTGCATCAGTTAGAAGCAATCAGTCTACTGCTATAACAAATCCGCAGAATGCTGTAAGCTATTTTCCTGAGTTTAACTATGGCACTTATTGGAGACTGCTGGAGAGAATGCAAAGCGGTAGCACTGCTCGGTTTGAGTTTCAGAAAAACGATTATTCAACTTACAAGAACCGAACACATTTCAGTCCGATTTGGATGCCGGATGGAAGCTATGAGGTAAATACCTGGGTACTTGATAGCTGGACTCCGGTCGGGATGCTTTCGTCAAATCTGACTGACAGCCTGACTATACGAGGGTCACTTTGGGATGACTGGCATGTCGCTCCGTTAAAACCCTGAAGAGGAAAGAAACTATAATGAAAATATATAAAGAAGGAAGGCGGTCTCTATGACAAGGTATAAAAAAGGAATCTTGATGCTGATTTGTGTCCTTTTGTTCTCCATGGTTTTCTGTACAACAGTCTTTGCTGCCGGTACAGGGGATGTAGCCGGAGCAATTGAGGGTACATGGCGTGAAGCTTCAGGGCAAATTAAGACTGTGGTAAATAAGGTAGTCTTTCCAGCAATAGATTTAATTTTAGCTGTATTTTTCTTTGCTAAACTAGGAATGGCATATTTTGATTATCGCAAACATGGTCAATTTGAGTGGAGTGCCCCGGCAATTTTATTTGCATGTTTGGTGTTTACCTTAACGGCACCACTCTATATTTGGACGATTTTGGGCATATGACAAGCAAGACCTATTGTATCGAAGGCTTAATGCAACAGCTCTTATCCTCTTGCATATCGTGCCGGATACCATCTCTGAAACCATGCTGTAAAAGCTCCCATCAGCGCAGGTAAGATGGAATTGATTAGACCTATGTAGGGAGAAAGACCAGTGCCCATCAGAATATATGTCCAAATGGGCGTGACGAGATACAGCACCCCCCAGGCGGCGGTCAATATGCGGTTTGTACTGATAAAAAGTGGATTTGAAAAAGCGCTTTCTCCCCCGTAGCCGGACGCACTGTAATGGGCAGTCAGCGGTATTTTGGTAAATGCGCCGATGAACCATATCAGTCCAAAGATCAAATAGCTGCCGGAAACGATAAGCCTTGTATTCGCACCAAATAAAACCGCCAACGAAATCCCGGCCACAATGGGGACGCTGATTTGCTCAAAGACAACAGGACGGAATGCAAGCCATAATAACGGAACAAGCGCCGCCACGGCAATGCCTACTGCACTGCCAACGATGGAATCTATTGCGATTGCTATCCAAATGGCAATCCATGGCAAGAGAAGAATCATCATGTTGGTTTTGCGCGAAGGGGTTACATCGGCTCCCTTTGGGGGAGCCGATGTGCCGAACAATTCATCCCATTTGAGCATGAGGTTAAAATCGCCAATGACTTTATAAAGACGCTGAAACAGCGCATCCTTTCCGGAAATTTCATTGCGGGAGATGGAGCGCCAAAGAGAGTACGGTGTTTCAATCCTTGTGGTATATGGTTTGAAATTCTCTGTTATTACTTCTGACCCTTGCTTTGTCAGCAAAATCTGATAGGTTCTATCAATATCAGTATAATGAAACTCCAGTACACGCTCCACACCGTCGGGTCTGTATAAAGCCGCCATCTGTGTTGTAAAGCTATGGCTTTCATCTGCTGGCACACCCGCATCTTCACCTTTGGCAATACCCCAAGAAGCGTCCGCCATTTTTTCAAACACATCGCGTGGATATAACGGCTCTGCAAGCTCTGCTTGTGTCTCGGCCCGAATCCCTCCGGCCGCATACTCTGCCCCCGCACGGCGGATGGTTTCCAAATATGCATCTGTGCGGCCTTTTAGTTCTGGCACACTAAAGAGCTCTCCCTGTCCGCAAAGGACTGTCGTATATTTGTCTTTTCCGCAAAAGTGGTCAAACATGGGGATAACAGCATCATAATTGCCTTTCGATGTCCAAAAGCCGCAAGTTGAAATAACAAGGTGCTTTTGATGGGTTACCTTATAACGCATCGGATGTCCCCCGCTCTCGGTACCCTCAGCCATAAACGGCAGACTGAGGGGAAGCTGCCGGTCGATGAGATTTTTAAGCTCTCCTGGAACACCAAAATAGTACAGTGGAAAAGACCAAATAACTACATCAGCGGCAATCAATTTGATCAGGATCTCGCTCATTCCGTCATTTATTACACACTTTCCCGGTGTCTTATTCCAACAGGCGAAGCACCCCAAACAGCCCTTGACGTTCGCTTTTGCCACATCAATAATTTCAGCGTCTGCCCACTTGGCTCCGTTCAAAAATGCGCGGGTAAGGTACATGGTGTTGCTATTTCCACTTTTGGGAGAACCATTCAAAACTAAGATCTTTATCATTTCACTTCTCCTCTAAAACAGCTATTGCTTTATCCGCCCAGGTAAGACCTGCATGGATAAATGCGTCCCCATAAAGTGCTGCTATTCTCCAGTATTTTGATTTTTCATCGTTGCCAACAACCGTCCTATATTTAGAGATAGCATCATAGGCGGCACTCATTCCCTTACTAGCTTCCATGCATTTTTCACGGTATGTTCGAAGCATTTCCAGTGATTGTTCCGTACTCGTTTCTCCTGCGAAAAATACACGCATCAGAAATGCGCTTTTGACACGCATTGCATTAGCAATATCCGATTCCGGCATGGATAGCCAGTTCCCAAGTTCTTCTTTTCCGCTATCCGTTATGGTATATACTCTCTTGTTGGGTTTGTCATTCTGAATAATGCGCTCACTGGTCAGCCAGCCGTGGCACTCCATAGTATCCAGTTCGCGATAAATCTGGCTTGTCTTTGCCTGCCAGAAAAACGAAAGCGAATCCCTAAAAATCTTATCCAGTTCATAGCCAGTCATAGAACCGTAATTCAAGAGTCCCAGCAAACCATGCTTGAGTGACATATGAATTCCTCCTCCGTGTCATATTCAACAAGTTGAGTATAACACGGAGGCAATATAGCGTCAAGGCAAATTTTGCTGAATAGCGTTGGTTTCCGATCTCTATGTTTCGGTATTAGGTAGCTACTTTCTGATGTATCCCGCTTCTACCGAAACCTGTTAAATCGATTGAACAATTTAAATGTAAACGAAAGGGAAAAAACGATACAAGGTTTGGAAGTGTTCACCATCCTTTTGCAATGATACTGTGGACTATCTTGGGGATGTGACGAAAAGCGCAGGCTGGCTCTTTATTTTGTAAACCCGGCCTGCTAATCTTTATTATTAGAACCTATTAAAATATTTAAGTATAGATTAGTAGCTTTTTTAATTATTTCAAAAAGTTATTGACATATGCCATAAACGGTGTATAATAAGAATAAATGGCATATGTCACAAACTATAAGGAGGTGAATAGCATGCCAAGAAGAGATGGAACCGGTCCAATGGGCGCTGGATCAATGACTGGAAGAGGTTTAGGCTTTTGCACAGGTGCTAATGCAGTCAAATATGGAGCTGGTCCCGGTATGGGATTAGGTCTTGGACTTGCTCGAAGACGCGGTTTCGGTCGTGGCTTTGGTAGAGGTTTTGCGGTTAACCAGACCTCCTCAAAAACACAAAAAGAGCTACTCAATGAACAGAAAACCATGTTGCAAGATCAACTCGAAGCTATTGATAAGCAATTAGAGGATCTATAATGGACATCAGGGATAACCGGAGGACGCTCTGGTTATTTCTGATTAGGATTGGAGGTGATAGATTATGGCAAGACCTATGAAGTGGAGAAAAGTATGCAGTTTACCTGAAAGCAATAGATTCGGGCCACTTGATTTACCTGCCGATGCAGAAAACCATGTAAACATGACTGTAGATGAGTATGAAACCATAAGACTTATCGACTTGGAGGGCTTCACTCAAGAAGAATGTGCCAAGCAGATGAACATTGCTCGTAGCACCGTTCAAGGCATTTATATCGAAGCCAGAAAAAAACTGGCTGAATCGTTGGTAAATGGAAAGGTGCTATTGATTGAGGGTGGTGAATACCGGCTTTGTGAAGGATTAGGGAATGGTTGCGGTCGTGGCTGCCATAGGCATAGGCATGGAAGACGCTTTGCAAATAGGCAGGATTGAGGTAACTGATTATATATTTGAATGAGTAAAAGAATGGAGGATTCTTATGAAAATAGTAATTCCAGTAGATGAGAAAACCTTGGAGTCGAAGGTATGTGTATCCTTTGGACGTACTCCCTATTTTCTTATTTACGATGTAGAAACTAAGGAAAGTATATTTATTGACAACAGTGCAGCGGCAAGCACAGGAGGTGCAGGGATTAAAGCTGCACAAATAATAGTTGATAACAAAGCAGATGTTTTACTCACTCCCCGCTTAGGAGAAAATGCTGCTGAAGTGCTAAAACCCGCTGAAATCAAAATTTATAAAACGATAACCGGTTCAGCCAAAGATAATATTGATGCTTTTATCGATGGGAAATTACCTTTGCTGGATGAATTTCATGCCGGATTTCACGGGCACGGGGGCAATTAATATGAGAATAGCTGTGCTAAGCGGCAAGGGCGGCACAGGAAAAACACTGGTATCGGTGAATTTAGCTGCGGCAGCGAAAGCATCCACATATATAGACTGTGATGTAGAAGAGCCTAATGGACATCTGTTTTTTAAGCCTGAAGGGGTTCAGGTGGAAGAAATATCAGTAAAGATTCCAAAAGTTGATCATGAGTTATGCAATGGATGTCGAAAATGCGTTGAATTTTGCAGCTTTAACGCCCTTGCCTATATTAAAAACAAACTGATTGTCTTTGACGATGTGTGCCACTCCTGCGGTGGCTGCATCTTGGTTTGTCCTGAAAGTGCACTAACAGAGAAAGCAAAGGTTATTGGCAAAATTAAAAAAGGGGTTTCTGGCGAAGTGGTGGTATGGACAGGAGTATTGAACACTGGTGAAGCTACGGGTATTCCTATCATAAAAAAGCTGCTTAACGCGGACAATCCTCAGGGAGATCAACTGATTTTTATTGACTGCCCTCCCGGAAGCGCCTGTATCGTAATGGAAAGCATCAAAGATGCGGACTATTGTGTATTGGTAGCTGAGCCGACATTGTTTGGTGTCCATAACCTGGGCATGGTATACGAACTGGTCAAGTTATTTAATAAGCCATTTGGGGTGGTTCTTAACAAATGCTTGGAAGGAGAAAATCCTGCTGAGAAGTTTTGTTTAGAAAAAAATATTAAGATTTTAGGCAGGATTCCATTTGACAATGAACTCGGAACATTGAACTCAAATGCGGAAATTGCGGTTAATAAAAATGAAAAGTATCGAGAACTGTTTTCTTCTCTGCTTAACACGGTGACAAAGGAGGTGCAGCATGAAACAACTACTAATCCTTAGCGGTAAAGGCGGCACTGGAAAAACGACAATAGCAAGTGCGTTTATAAAGCTTGCTGATGCTAAGGCATATGCGGATTGTGATGTAGATGCTCCTAACCTGCACCTCATTACCGGTTGGAAAGTTGAACCTGCAAAAACCGACTATTATGGGCTGCCAAAAGCGGAGATAAATCTGGAGCTATGCATTGAATGCGATCAGTGTAGGCAAAACTGCCGATTTAATGCGATCAAAGTAGAGCCGCACTATAAGGTTGATCCCTTTGCGTGTGAAGGCTGCGGCGTTTGCGAGTATGTTTGTCCTGTGGAAGCGATAACTATGATACCGGCAGTAGCCGGGGAATTGATGCTGTATTCCGATGGAGAAAAAGCGTTTTCAACAGCACAACTACAAATGGGCAGTGGTACCTCCGGAATGCTTGTAACTGAGGGGAAAAAGCAAATGAAGGCGGCAACAGTTGATACTGAGCTGGCCATTATTGATGGATCTCCTGGAATAGGCTGTCCTGTCATCGCATCACTTAGCGGTGTGGATATGGTTTTGATAGTCGCAGAGCCTTCCATATCAGGTATCAGCGATATGGAGCGCGTTATAAAAACAGCAGCGAAATTCGGGACAAAGACAGCGGTATGTATCAACAAATACGATACCAACATTGAGAACACAGAGAAGATTGAAGAGTTTTGTAAAAAACAAGGGCTGCCCTTTATTGGCAGGATACCCTTTGACTTAGGTGCGGTTAAAGCTATAAATAATGGTCAAACCATTGTAGACATCGACTGCACATCGGGGACGGTGGTTAAAGAGGTTTATCACAAAACAATGAATCTGCTCTTTGAAAAAGGTGGTGGCTAAAGTCATGCTTATTAAAACTTTGGTTGAAAACACATCGATATCAAAAGACTTTGGCAGTGAGCACGGCCTTAGCCTGTATATAGAAACAAAGAAACATAAAATATTGTTTGATGTGGGTGCAAGCGAGCTGTTTCTTCAAAATGCAAAAAAGCTTGATGTGAGTATTGCTGATGTTGACTTTCTTGTGATTTCGCATGGACACTATGATCATGGCGGTGGGCTAAAAAGTTTTCTGCACGAAAACACAAAAGCTGAGGTGTTTTTACATCGACTCGCTTTTGAGAAACACTATGCTGTGCGTAAAAATGATGAATTTGATCTTATAGGTCTTGATGAAGATCTGAAACAAAACAAACAAATTATCCTTACGTCAGACCGCTTCTTTATCAGCAGTGGAATCCAAGTATTCTCTAATATTATCCAAAGAGAGCCACGTCCAAAATCAAACAGTGGTTTGCTCAAGGAGCATAAGGGACAAACGATAGATGATACCTTTGCACATGAACAAAACCTCGTGGTAGAGGAAGACGGGAAAACCCTATTAATAACAGGCTGCGCTCATAATGGCATAATCAATATTCTTGAACATTTTCACTCGATCAAAGGACGAATGCCGGGCTATGTAATAGGCGGCTTTCATCTTTCCAGCCGCTCTGGCGGCAATGAGGACTCTGAAATGGTAGATAGAATTGGTAAATACCTAATGGGTACAAAAGCAAAGTTTTACACCTGTCATTGCACGGGCATCGAGCCTTATAAAAGGCTGAAAGCTGCTATGGGTGATAGAATTGATTATCTGTCAGCAGGTAGTGAAATAACAATCTAAAATAAAGGAGCAAGATTATGAGTGAAAATTGCAATCAAAGCTGTAGCAGTTGTTCGGAGGACTGCACAGAAAGACAAGAACAAAAAACGGACTTCTCCGAAAAACTGCACGAGATGAGCAGTGTAAAAAAGGTCATCGGTGTTGTCAGTGGCAAAGGAGGAGTCGGCAAGTCACTTGTTACCTCTATGCTTGCAGTTACCATGAACAGGATGAACTATCATACTGCCATTCTTGACGCGGATGTTACTGGGCCTTCTATCCCAAAAGCCTTTGGTATCAAGGAGAAAGCCAAAGGTAGTGAATTCGGCCTGTTTCCTGTTAAAACAAAGACCGGCATTGATATTATGTCTGTTAATTTGCTTTTAGAAAATGACACTGATCCGGTTGTCTGGAGAGGACCGATTATTGCCGGAACGGTAAAGCAGTTTTGGACAGGTGTTATCTGGAGCGATGTGGATTTTATGTTCATCGATATGCCACCGGGCACCGGAGATGTTCCCCTTACGGTGTTTCAGTCTATTGCTGTTGATGGGATTATCGTTGTGACATCTCCACAGGAGCTTGTATCCATGATTGTATCAAAGGCTGTTAAGATGGCAGAGATGATGAATATCCCTATTATCGGTCTGGTGGAAAACATGTCCTATTTTAAATGTCCCGATAACGGCAAGGACTATCAGATATTTGGCAAAAGCCACATTGAAGAAATTGCTGATAAACATCATTTAAAGGTTCTTGCTAAATTACCTATTGACCCCAAAATTTCAGCTGCATGTGACAAGGGTATGATAGAGCTTTTCGATGGTAATTGGCTCGAGCCAGTTGCAAAAATATTAGGAAAAATGGAGGAAAACTAAAATGATGAAAATTGCTGTAGCAAGCGATAACGGAATGGTGACTGAGCACTTTGGACATTGCGAAGGGTTTATAGTTTTTGATGCTGAAAACAATCAAATCATCAAAAGTGAAACCACTGCTAATCCTGGACACAGACCTGGGTTTTTACCTAATTTCTTGAATGATATGGGTGTTAATGTAATTATTTCAGGCGGCATGGGTGGCGGAGCTATTGATATCTTTAATGAGAAAAACATCGAGGTTATTGTAGGAGCAAAAGGTAGTGCTAAAGCAGCGGTAGAAGCGTACCTGCAAGACTCCCTTAAATCTACCGGTTCCGTTTGTAATGAACATCAGCATCATAATGAGTGCGGAGAATAGAAAACATTGAACACAAGGATATAATTGCATTATAAAAAGACTACCCTGTTGAAAATAAATCAGCAGGGTTTGTTTTTTAAAATTAGAAAATATCACTATCCTTATGCAAGGATACTCTGGACGATTTTGGAAATACAAGAAATTATGGGAGGCTATAACATGAACTTTTTTGAACAAAATTTAAGAAAATGCACTGAAGGGCATGACAATGCAAAATTTGTTGGCAGTGCCTTGTACATTCCTTTGGGGGAGAACAACAGGCTAAAACTGCAGTTTGTTACCTTGGGGTATGCAGAACATTATGAAGGTATTCGCCTTACTGCATTGGATAAGAACAGCGGCACCATTGACAGCACTACATTAAAATTCAAAGATATCTGGGGCAAGAAGAAAATAAACAATCCTAATTTCAGGGATGGTCTTGTTCCGTACGCTTGGGTATATAACGGAGTGACCGAATGGTATGGATACCAGCCGACACCAAGAGATTTTGAGCTGCTGTCAGAGCAGATTGACAGCTATGCCGAGCTTTTTATGGAACAAAGTTATCAGCAGAAAGAAACTGAAGATGAAGGCCTTACTATGAAACAGTCCATGTAAACTACATGGGGTATGGTGTATTAATATTTGGTATAGATAAAGTCTATATATTGTGGTATTCTCCTGTGCTTGAAGGAGGTGGAGATAGTGCAGAAAGAAAAAATGCTCCGTGAACTCTACCGTTGGAATCTAACCCCTGCAGAAAAGAGTGTTGTTCCCGGCAGTGAATTTCAAAAACAGCAGCAGCGGCTTGTCGAGCTAGAAAAAGAAATAGAAGCCATGCTGAGTGAGCAGGAGAAAGGAAGATTTCATGCGTGCTTAACGGTACAAAATAGTTTACAATACACCAGTAGCGAAGAACGATTTATAGATGGCTTTCGGATGGGAGCAAAATTCACACTCGAAATATTTGAAAAAGATGACGAACAGTTGAAACCGATAACCGGCTAACTGCTCGTCACTTTTTTATGCAAAAGCCAAGGGCATATCGTGGGAAACGGTATGTCCTTACTCTTTTAAAAGGGAGGTGATTCACCTTTGTTTATATGGGATTTTATCCTTGGCGATGTAATGAGTCAGTTTATTGACTGGATATACGGCCAAGTAGTTGGGTTTCTCGGTGATTTCTTTTCACAGATGGGAAACATGGGCGTGGAGCTGTTTGAGATGAACTGGGTAGCTTCTATCGTGCTGTTTTTCTCTTATCTGGCTTGGGCGCTTTATGGAACAGGGTTGGTGGTGTCCTGCTTTGAAACCGGCATTGAATATCAGCACGGTAGAGGTAGTATCAAGGATGCCGCACTAAATGCTATTAAAGGCTTTATGGCAGTATCTTTATTTACCCTTGTACCGGTGGAGCTGTTTAAGCTATCAGTCAACCTGCAAAGCAGTCTTACTGCAGGCATCACGGGTTATGGCCAAAGCTTTGGTGAAGTAGCAAACCAAATTATTACAGGGCTTGGCAGTACCCCGGACCCAAGCGGTGCCATAAGTTCCGGTATATTTGGAGGGTTGTCCGTTATTACAAGTCCAATCATGCTGCTCTTTATAATTATCATGATGGGTTATTCGGTAATAAAAGTATTCTTTGCCAACCTCAAGCGGGGCGGTATTCTTTTGATTCAAATTGCTGTAGGAAGCCTGTATATGTTCTCTGTTCCAAGAGGATATATAGATGGCTTCATTCAGTGGTGTAAGCAGATTATCGGCCTGTGCCTTACAACTTTTTTACAGGCAACGATTCTAACAGCCGGGTTAATGGTGCTAAAAGACCATGCTTTGCTTGGACTTGGGCTCATGCTTGCAGCAGGAGAAGTGCCGAGAATTGCAGGTGCATTCGGTCTTGACACCAGTACTAAGGCAAATATGATGAGCGCTGTTTATACAGCTCAGGCGGCAGTCAGCACTACCCGAACCATCGTCCAGGCAGTTGCCAAATAACAACAAAGAAAGGAAAAAGTCTATGAAAATTATCTATGTAGCATCCCCCTATGCCGGGGATGTCCAAAAGAATACTCAGTTTGCCAAACGAGCGTGCCGCCATGTAATGGAACAAGGGCACGCTTTTTTTGCGCCACACTTGCTATATCCCAGCCTGCTTTGTGAATCTTTACCAGCGGAGCGTCAGTTAGCGCTGGATATGGGACTTACTATGCTATCTGCCTGCGATGAATTGTGGTGCTATGGGGATCGCATTTCCCAAGGCATGATGGTAGAAATTGCAGAAGCAGAAAGGCTTGGCATTCCTATCCGCAGGGTAATGGAACAGGAAAATGATTTTGTCATTGGAAAAGTCAGAGGTATTAAACAGGCCGAGGCTCCCGCACCAGCGATGGCAATTGGTATGGTCTAATGATGACCATGGGGAGCCTCTTTGATGGGATTGGAGGCTTCCCTCTTGCGGCGGTTTATAACGGAATAATGCCTGTGTGGGCAAGTGAAATTGAAGCCTTCCCCATCGAAGTAACAAAAGTAAGATTTCCCGATATGCTCCATGTGGGGGATATTACAAAGCTAAATGGAGCGACGTTGCCGCCTGTTGATATTATTTGCGGCGGTTCACCATGCCAGGATCTGTCTGTTGCCGGTCAGCGCCGTGGCTTGGCAGGTGAACGATCCGGATTATTCATGGAGCAGACACGTATTGCAAAGGAGATGAGAGAAACCGATGAACAAAGAGGTATGCCAACTCACCTTATTCGACCTCGATACCTCGTTTGGGAAAATGTCCCCGGAGCCTTCAGCTCAGCAGAGGGGGGGACTTCCGGGCGGTCATCGAGGAGATCATCCGCATTAAGTACGGTTCCTGTGATGTGCCTCGACCTGAATCCGGACGCTGGCAATCTGCTGGGGCTGCCCTTTTGGGAAATGAATTCAGCCTGGCTTGGAGAGTACTGGACGCTCAATACTGGGGAGTCGCCCAGCGCCGCCGTCGTATCTTCCTTGTCGCAGATTTTGGAGGATGCACCGCACCCCAAATATTATTTGAGCAAGACAGCTTGTTTGGGAATTTTGCGAAGAGCCGAGGCACGGGGCAAGGAGCTGCCGCAGCAACTGAAGGAAGCCCTGATTATTCAGGCGGAGCTTGTCTGACACCATGGGATGTGCAAAGCCGCCGTATTTTTGAGGAAACAGGAACATGGCCTGCTCTTTATGGCGGTCAAGGCGGCGGGCATGGATATATTCAGACAGAAGTAAAAGAGACTATAGGTTTTGATGGTTACAATGGTGATCTCACCGGAGAAGTGTCCTCGACACTCGGTGTTAATTGCGGAATTTCTACTGGCAGAAACGGTATTATTACACAGGCACCTATAGCTTTTGCTACCAATCAACGTGATGAGGTGCGTGATCTCTGTGATATTTCAGGGGCTTTGCAGGCACAGCCGGGCATGAAGCAGCAGACCTTTGTGACAGATACTGAAAAAATCAGTGCATTTCATGTTAACCAGCGTGACGAGGTAATTGACTTACATGGTGTATCCGGTGCACTGTTGGCAACCCGTAATATGCAAATGCAGACATTTGTCGCCCAAGAGCCTCTCCTATGTCTAAATGACCATGGTGGTGATAGGATGGATATCACCGTGGAAGTAACACCAACCCTTAGAGCAGGTATGGGCGGTCATCCTCCTCTTATTACTCAACCAATCACAGCCGGTGCCGGGATGAGTGACAATAACCAGCCGGTATTGTTTGAAAACCATCCCAAAGACGGCAGATATAACGGTCCCCTTGGGGTAGCCCCCACCCTTGCAGCCCGTATGGGAACTGGGGGAAACAATGTTCCCTTAGTCGGTAATCCTATAGCGTTCTCCCTTGATTCTAAGGAATCCAATAGCATGAAATCAGCAAATCCCAATTCAGGGTGCAGGGAAACAGAAATAGCACGAACCATTGATACCACTAATCCCGACCCCAGTAAAAACCAAGGCGGTATAGCTATCCTGCAGGAAGCAATCTGCATTGCAGGAAATACAATTGATCGCCAGCCCAAAAATGGCGGGAACGGACTTGGATGCCAAGCAGATATTGCCTATACCCTTACATCTACAGACAGACATTCAGTATGTGAGCCATATCAAAAAGTGGTCGGGGCTTTATGTCGTGGTGATGAAAAAGGCATTGGCAACCAGTATGTAAGCCAAGACAAGTGCATCATAGATGGATTTGGGATCTATGGTCAATCCCAATTTGGCAACTATTCCGAGGGCTGTACCACCCTGCGTGCACAGGGCGGCGATAATGGCGGAGGCAGTGAAAATCTTATAGCAACTGCCGGCGGAAAGAATAGAAAACTCATTCGCCGTCTTACTCCTCTTGAATGCGAACGGCTTCAGGGTTTTCCTGATGGCTGGACGAACATCCCCGGCGGCTCAGATAGTGCTAGGTATAAGGCACTTGGAAACAGTGTGGCGATACCCTGTGTGGACTTTGTCCTCCGTGGTATCGCTTATTTTTTACAAAGAATTTATTGTGAACAGGAGGATTAAATCTTGTATATTTACCCTGATAACTTAAAATCCAAGGCTACTCTATGGCTGTGGGAGCTTAGAGATATAGGAATTATTGGTGTAGGCTGCCTTATATCTGTGTTTGCCCTATCTCAGCTTGGATGGCTTTTGCCCATCGTAGCAACAGCAGTATATGCCTTTTTATCTATCCGATTTGAGGATACCAGCATTCTCGATTTTATCAGATATGCCGCTGTGTTTTTCATGGGCAGACAGCAGCTTTATGAATGGAGGAAAGATGCATGAGCAGAAAAAAGAAAAATGAAGCTAAAGAAAAGGCATATACAAGGCAGCTTATGGGAATTAAAAATATCAGCAGTCATGCACTGGTGACCAGCCATGGAGAGCTGGTATTTTTTATGATTAAGCCCACCAACATCAGTGTGCTTTCTGAAAGCAGCGTATGTGCAAGAATATATGCTTTGATGAATGTTTTAAAAGGCATCGCCGAAATTGAAATGCTTTGCCTTAACAGCCGGGAGAACTTTGAAGATAATAAAGCACATCTTAGAAGCCGTATGGAGCAGGAAGAAAACCCGGTTATACGAAAGCTCCTTCAGCAGGATGCTGTTTCTCTTGACCGCATGCAGGTGCAGATGGCCACAGCCCGTGAGTTTCTCATCATCATCCGCCTGCGTGACGAGAAGGAATCAGAGGTTCAAGCCTACCTTTCCCGTATCGAAAAGTCCCTGAAAGATCAGGGCTTCACCACAAAAAAAGCAGCTGAAACCGATATAAAGCGTCTCTTAGGTGTTTATTATGAGCAGAATGTCACGACAGAAAAATATGAGGATTTTGATGGAGAAAGGTGGGTGATTGTTGGTGAGTAAAGCCAGAAAGAAAAAAACTGTAACATCGGCGGAAGATGCTAAAATTAAGGATTTTCTCGATATGATAGCACCCGGCATTATTAAATTTAATGTTGACCATTTTATTTGCGGGAACACCTTTCGCTGTGTCTGGGTTCTGCGTGAATACCCAACCTCTACGGATGAGCAGGCCATCCTGCGGCATTTAGGGGAAAAGGACGGTGTCACTCTACGCATCTACACAAGGCAGGTTACTCCGGGAGAGGAAAAGAAAATAATCCATAATGCTGCAAACAAAAATCGGATGGATAGAAGCAACACCAATAACCTGCAGCAGACTGTCACTGCTGAGAGCAATTTGCAGGATGTGGTGACATTAGTATCGGCCATGCACAGAAACCGTGAACCTCTTCTTCATTGTGCCGTATATATCGAACTAACTGCCCATGATCTTGATTCTCTAAAGCTATTGCAGACCGATGTTCTTACGGAACTTGTGCGAAGCAAACTCAATGTGGATAGGCTTATACTCCGCCAGAGGGAGGGCTTTCTCGCCGTGGGTCCTGCCGGATATAATGTGTTCGGGAGTCAGTATGAACGGGTCTTGCCTGCCAGCAGTGTGGCCAACCTTTATCCCTTTAATTATTCCGGAAAGACCGATCCGGGCGGTTTCTATCTTGGACGGGATAAATTCGGAAGCAATATTATCGTAGATTTCGATAAGCGTGATGATGACAAGACTAATGCCAACATCCTTATTCTTGGTAACAGCGGCCAGGGCAAAAGCTATCTCCTTAAATTAATTCTCTGCAATGTGCTGGAAGCAGGCAAAACTGTTCTATGCTTAGACCCTGAGCATGAATATGTGGAGCTTGCTGAAAACCTCGGCGGGTGCTTTATAGACCTCATGTCCGGCCAGCATATGATCAACCCATTAGAGCCAAAGGCATGGGATGAAAGCGGCAGCGACCGTGACGAAGATGCTCCCCAAGCCTTTCGCCAGCGGACAAAGCTCAGCCAGCATATATCTTTTCTTAAAGACTTTTTCCGCTGCTACAAAGACTTCGATGACCGTCATATAGATACTATCGAAATTATGTTAGGCAGGCTCTATGGGAAGTTTAATATCAGTGACCGCACCAATTTTGCCAGGCTGACTGCCATAGATTACCCCATTCTCTCCAATTTGTATGAACTGATTGAGGATGAATATAAAGGCTATGACAAGAGCAAATATCAGCTTTATACGGCGGAACTGCTGCAGGAAATCCTGTTGGGGCTTCACTCGATGTGCATGGGTGCGGAAAGCAAGTTTTTTAATGGGCACACCAATGTGACCAGTGACCGCTTTATTGTATTTGGTGTCAAAGGTTTACTTCAAGCCAGTAGAAATGTGAAAAATGCTTTACTGTTTAATGTTCTGTCCTTCATGAGCGATAAGCTCTTAACTGAAGGCAACACTGTGTCCAGTATTGATGAGCTGTATCTGTTCCTTACCAATCTCACTGCCATTGAGTATATTCGTAACTTTATGAAGCGTGTCCGAAAGAAAGAATCAGCGGTTATTTTAGCATCGCAAAACCTTGAGGACTTTAACATTGAAGGAATAAGAGAGCTGACAAAACCGCTGTTTTCCATTCCGACTCATGCTTTTCTCTTTAATGCAGGCAATATTGACAAGCAGTTTTATATGGATTCCCTCCAGCTTGAGGAAAGTGAGTACAACCTTATTCGCTTTCCCCAGCGAGGCGTGTGTTTATATAAATGCGGCATAGAGCGGTATAATCTTGCAGTTCATGCCCCTTTATACAAGGAAAAACTGTTTGGAAAAGCAGGCGGAAGATAATATAGAAGGGAGAAAAATAATGGATAGATTAAAAAATCATAAGGAGACTAAAACAGGGCTTCTTGAAGATATGCTGTCTTTTATCCGCTACACCCCGAATCGGGAAGCGGATATTTTAGCCTTTATAGAGAAATATCAAAAATCAGAGAATGAAGAACGTCCTGCTATTTTAGAAAACTTACGGCAATGTATGGACGGAAAAGAATATCCTAATCCTTATGCCGGGGGCTATCATTATACACCGGAGGATGTGTCTTTGATGGAGAAAATATTAGACGAATATATTGATGATCTCATATTGGCGGAAGGTGACCCCGCCGCTATTTCTGAATGTGTTAAAGATGCAGTCTTAAAAATCAATGCTCTCAATGAAGAATGCGGTCGTCATTTAATTGATACTTGGCGAAGGGAGAGGCTTTGCAGTTTCATAAACTCAGCTGCAGAAACGGCAGGATTGACACATGAAAAAGACCATACGCTCCAGCACAGAATGTGGTAAGGGCGGTGATTAAATGGAGATACAAGGCCAGGATTTCGGAATTGAAATTGAGATGACCGGTATTACAAGAAGCCGTGCCGCAGAGGTAATTGCCGAATATTTAGGTACGACTAAGGAATATGAAGGCACCTATTACGATGTTTATTATGCCCGTGACGGCGAAGGGCGAAAATGGAAGCTTATGAGTGATGCCAGCATTGACTGTCAAAGAAAAGAAGGACGCAGAAAAGTGAGTGCCGACAGAAGCTACAGCGTTGAGCTGGTTAGCCCCATCTGTCAGTACAAAGATATTGAAACCGTGCAGGGAATGATACGAAAATTAAGAGGTGCTGGCGCTTTTGTTAATTCCTCCTGCGGAATTCATATTCACATCAATGCAGCTCCTTTTGAAGCCCCTAAGCTTCGCAATCTTGTCAACATCATGGCTGCAAAAGAAGATATGATCTATAAGGCGCTTAAGGTTTCAAGGGGCAGAGAAACCAGCTACTGCCAGAAAATTGACCCAATCTTTTTAGAGCAGATTAATCGTAAAAAGCCAGCTACTTTAGAAAAACTCAAAAGTATTTGGTATAACGGAGGCGATGGCAGTCGGGAGCATTATCATTCCAGTCGCTATCGCTGTTTGAATCTGCATAGTGTATTTCAAAAAGGCACGGTTGAATTCCGTGCCTTTAACGGTGATTTGCATGCCGGTAAAATTAAAGCCTATGTTCAATTCTGCCTTGCAATCACAGCACAGGCTATTAATCAGCGTTCTGCAAGTCCGATAAAAACTGAATCAACCAATGAAAAATATACTTTTCGTGTGTGGCTTTTGCGTCTTGGTTTGATAGGTGATGAATTTAAAACAGCCCGAAAACATCTGCTGGATCATCTTGAGGGCTGCATTGCATGGAAAGACCCTGCCCAAGCGGAAAGGCAAAAGGAAAGACTGAGAGAAAAGCGTGAAGCGGAAAGGGTGCAGGCAGAAGAAGCAGAACAACAACCAACTGAAGAAATTGTTTTGGAAGCGGAGGATGAGGAATCCCCCGCTTTTACTATGTCGATGTGAGGGAGTGCTTATGGAAAACAAACTATATATTGCCTACGGCAGCAATCTTAATCTGCCTCAAATGGCAAAAAGGTGTCCTACTGCCAAGGTGGTAGGAACATCTGAAATCAAAGATTATGCCCTTGTTTTTAGAGGCAGCGGTCATGGTGCGGTAGCTACAATTGAACCTTGCGTGGGAAGTTCTGTCCCCGTTTTACTTTGGAAAATCAGGCCGGATGATGAAAAAGCACTTGATGTCTACGAAGGGTTTCCAAGGTTTTATGAAAAAGAAACCATGGAGCTTATACTGGACGAAAAAACTATTCCTGCCATGGTTTACATTATGACTCCGGGGCACCGTCTGGGCTATCCGTCTGATTATTATTACAATACCATCCTCGAAGGATATAAAAGTGCAGGGTTTGACCCTGCTATTTTGGAACAGGCAATAGACTATACCGAACAGCTTATGGAAAGTGAACCCGAGCCAGAGCAGCAGAATTTGTTTGGATTCGGCAACCTGAAATGGTGGTGATTTTATGGCAGACCCAGCAACGATTACAATGGCAGCAAAAGCCGCTGCTACAGCCCTAACAGATGAACGAGTTCGTAAAACCATTGGCTGGACAATCGGTTTGATTCTATCGCCAGTAATTTTAATAATTGTTTTAGTCTGCAGCCTGTTATCAGGTACATCAGATCACAACAATACAGCGGTAGGACTGTGCTTTGACGGCGGTGTTATTTCGGGCAATGTTCCCGAGGGTTACCGTGGATATATTGAAGATATGAGAAACAGTTTTACTCTTTTAGACGGTACCATTGCCTCAGTAAATAGTGACATGGAAGATGGAGAAAGCCTCGACTCAGTAAGGGTTAAGGCTATTTTTTATTCTCTGTTTTTCGGCGCAGATAGTCCCTCAAGGCTTCAGCATAGACAATTTGTAGACTCATTTGTTACCTATGAGGAACGAAGCAGAACGGTCACTGTCACTGATGCAGACGGCAATGAAACTACTGAGGAAGAAACCTATATCGTGGCGGTTCCCATCAGGGAACTGCCCGTAGTATATGAAAATATTTCTTCGTCTATGGGGATAGCCATCACTCATGAAAGCCAAATCAATGCAACAGAAATTTATTACCGTGTGCTCTACGGCAGAACGGCGCCAACCTATGGCCATGAATTTGATGAATGGTCAAACAGCTTGCCCCTGTCATCCGCACCCTTTATCGGAGCAGATGGCTTCTGCTCACCCCTTGGAGAGAATTGGCGAAGCATGGTCACCTCGGAGTTTGGCTACCGTAAAGACCCATTCACCGGCAAGAGTGCAGGGCATAGCGGGATTGATCTTGGGGCACCCAAGGGCACATCTATTCGTGCAGCACTGCCCGGTACAGTTTATGTGGTTCGTTATACCACCAGCGGATACGGCTACCATGTGATGGTGGATCATGGCGGTGGTTTTGTCACTCTTTATGCCCATTGTTCCAAAATACTAGTAAGCGAAGGGCAGACCGTAGATGCCGGAAGTATTATTGCTGAAGTGGGGTCTACCGGTAGAAGCACCGGAAACCACCTGCACTTTGAAGTGCGAATCAGTGGAGAAAAGCAAAACCCAAGAAGTTATTTACCTTAAAGGAAGGAGTCAAATCAATGAAGTTACAAGTACCCTTCGAAAGAAAAATACCGACTTTTAATTTAAGCGAGGCTTTTATAGAAGCAGTTGTTATTTTACCGGAGCAAAAGTTCAAAGCTTTTTCAGGCGGGCTTCTTAAAGATGAAGATTTTATTAAAGACCATAAGGAGTCCATGTATGTTGATGAAAAAGGTGTTCGGCATTCTCTGCTTTTGCTAAGTGAACATGCAGATGACGGTTTCCTTGTAGAAAGCCAGGGCTATGATTATGCCAGATATGTTGCATGGCTGCCCCGTATAAAACCCTATTTCAATCAACAAATGCTGCAACTTGCAGATGCCCTTATTAGGGAAGGATGCCTGCATACGGGGAGCGGAAATTGGATTACAGACTTTGATGAGGTTAAAGAACGCTACGGGATTACTATAAAAAACGGCAATGGAATCGGTGAACAGCTGCTTCACATTTTAAACAGTGCAGATGAAATAGCCGAAGTGGAAATGACTGAGGAAAGCTTCGATATGACATTTTATTTAGATTTCTGCCCAAATAGTGTTCAAGACAAGACGGGAATGTCGATGCAGCATATTTAAGTAAGCAGATTTTTGTGAATATGAACTAGCGAAAAACTATAAATTCAGGAGGAAAGTTTATGAGTAATACGATTAAAGTATTAAAAATCGATGTCGGTCAGCCGCCTGTTATAAAGGAAATTCAAAATGATCTTGACGGATTGCAGGCTGAGGTTGGCGGTCTCATTCAGGTGATTGGACTTGAAGATGACTGCCTGTTGGTCTGCAATGATGAAGGTAAACTCAATGGTATGAAACCCAATCGATGGTTTTATGATGACATCATTTGCGGTCCCTTTTTTATCTGCGGTGATAGTATGGAGGGCGATTTTATTTCCCTAACAAGTGAGCAGGCAGAAAAATATGCAGAGAAATTTGCAGATTCTCCTGCCTTCACAGGTGAGGAACAAGAACTGGAACCCCGCATTACAGTTATCAGTTTTTAATGATAGGAGGATTATTATAATGAAAAAAGCTAATATAACACTTAAAATGGAAGCCCAAAGACTTGAGGCTACCAAAAGATATATGGAGAAAAAGGACGTTTCTATTGAGCAGGAGCTGGGCGAAGCTTTGCAAAAGCTTTATGAAAAACATGTACCGGCTGCAGTGCGTGAATACATTGATGAAACCGCCGACAGTATGCCTGATCCAAAAGCTAAAAAACAGAAGGAGAAAAATAACGCAGCGGCACCCAACCAGTCACAGGGGACAATCTAAAGCATGGCACGAAACGGTAAATGCAAGAGAACAGCATACTCCCCCTGTCGCCCATTGTTTGCCCCTGTGTGGGCTTTTCAGCTCATGGGTAGAGTAGTAACACCACTTGGCAGTTTAGAGGGCAATTTGAGGGAGCTTTGCGGACAGGCAGAATAGAGCAAAATAATCTCACCATAACCGTGAACCCATAGGTTGAAAATAGAGCAGGAGAAAGAGAGGTGCTGTAAACGCACCTCTCGGTCACAGCGGTCGGCAGTGCCGACCGCTTTTGCACCATAAATACAGCCTTTTTCACACAGGGTAAAATCATTACAAAGGTGCTGTAAATCCCCATTTATGCTCTCGTAGGTGCTGTAACACTTATCTAAGCCAAGCAGTGACAGCATTTTCAAGGTGCTCCCCATGGTGCTGTGAGAAAAATATAAGGAGATTTGATCAAATGAATGAGAATAAAACTGAGCTGAAACAGCGGGTAGTGGCATGGCTCTACCCGGATATGATTCAAAATATGGAGGCTATGATTCAGGCAAAGAATATGAAAAATCATACCGAGTTTATTTCACAAGCGGTGGATTTCTATATCGGATATCTAAGCTGTCAAAACAGCACATCTTTTTTATCGCAGAATTTACTTGGAGCCATTCAAGGTACTTTGCAAAATACAGAAAATCGTGTGGCAAATAATCTGTTCCGCTTGTCGGTGGAGATTAGTATGATGATGCATCTTTTAGCCGCCACGCTGGAAGTCACCGATAATGAGCTACAAAGCCTCCGGGGTCGATGCGTTGCAGAAGTAAAAAAGACCAGGGGGAAAATCAAACTGGATGATGCGGTTTTATTCCAGCAAGGTGTTGATATCTAATGGCAAGACTGGTTATTAAAAATGGTTATCTTAAAGGCGGAAAAGCTGCATCCCATCTAAATCATCTGGTCAAATACATTGCCACTCGTGATGGTGTAGAAAAAGTTTCTAATGCTAAGGCACTTTGGAATAGTACTAAAAAGCAGCAGTCGCTTATTACTCAAATCATCCGAGAATTTCCCGATAGCAAGGTGTCACTGGAATATGAGGACTACCTTGCCGAGCCAAATCGTGAAAATGCTTCTGAATTTATTTCTATCACATTGGAACAGCACATTGAGCAAATTAGTGATAAAGAAAAATATCTTGATTACATCGCAAACCGTCCCAGAGCGGAAAAGTTTGATACCCATGGTCTGTTTACAGTTGGAGAGCATCCTCTTATTCTTTCGCAAGTTGCAAAAGAGATCGCAGAGCATAGCGGTAATGTGTGGACACCGATCATTTCCCTTCGCCGTGAGGATGCTGAAAAATTTGGATTTGATAATGCTCAAAGCTGGAAAGCATTAATTTCTTCCAAAGCCATGGAGCTTACAGAAAGCTTTAAAATTCATCCGGACAATTTGAAATGGTATGCAGCCTTTCATAATGAGAGCCATCATCCCCATGTCCATATGATCTGTTACGGTACAAATCCAAATGAAGGATATCTTACTAAGCCGGGGATTCGCAAAATGAAATCAGCTCTTGCAACGGAAATCTTCCGGCAGGAGCTGATACCTTTATACGGAGAAAAAACTCAAAAGCGGGATGATCTTACTAAAGAAGCACGCACTACACTTCGAAAACTGCTGATACAAATGCAAAGCGATACCCTTAGAAGCAAAAAAGTTGAAGAGCTTATCACCTATCTTGCGGAGTGTCTGAAACATACCGCAGGGAAAAAACAATATGGCTACCTCAAAGCAGAAATTAAAAATGTGGTGGATGAAATTGTAGATGAACTTGCCAAGGATGAAAGAGTGGCCAAAGCCTATACCCTATGGCAAAAAGCAAAGGGGCAGATTGAGAATATCTATACCGAAACACCATCTCAGCAATTGCCGCTTTCAAAATGCGGTGACTTTAAATCTATTCGTAACATGGTTATAAAAGAAGCAATGGAAATTTCAAAGGGGGAATTTATCTTTGACGAATCAGAGACAGCAGATTCTATAATACCCGAACCCCATGCCGATAGTAGCATGCCGCCCGACTATTTCCCCCCAGAGAATGCAGACGATATTCAAGACGAACTTGAACCCCAAAAAGAAGATGGTAGGCACCATGGAAAAAGCCACAGCCCTTCATGGTGGAGCGAGGATTATAAGCAAGCAAAGCAATTTTTCTATGGTGATGAAGATGCCGGAATTACGCAGGATTATGAAAAGGCCTATAGTCTGTTACTTTTGGAAGCAGAGCTGAACAATCCTCTTGCTATGTATGACATTGGCAGAATGAATGCGGATGGTCTTGGATGCAGTGAAGATGCTGATAAATCGCATCAAAGGTATGAAAAGGCACTCACAGTATTTCATGCTGCCGAGTCTGAAAAGCCTTGGAAATATACCCAGTATCGTATTGGAAAGATGTATGCAGTCGGACTTGGTACAGAACAGGATTATATGAAAGCTGCTCAGTGGCTTACACAATCTGCAAGTGAAAAATATAAATATGCGGAGTATTCTCTTGCCGGCCTTTTTCATAGGGGTAACGGTGTGGAACAAGGCTACCAAACCGCCTTTGAACTGTATCTGCGCTCAGCTAAACAGGGTTTTCCCTATGCCAGCTTTGAAACAGGTAAAATGCTTCGTGATGGCCTTGGCTGTGATAAAAATGAAGCGGAAGCAGAAAAACATTTCACTGATGCTTTTCATGGATTTACTTCTTTGGAAAAACAAAGCCATGATGATAAGCTTCAATATCGTCTTGGCTGGATGCTTCTAAATGGTATCGGCACAGAAAAAGATATATTGCAGGCACGAAACTATTTTGAAAAAGCGGCATTGGTGGGAAACTCCTTTGCCGCCTATCAGCTTGGCAAGCTGTACTTGGGCGGTGAAGGTATTTTAAAAGATATCCCTGAAGCCTTGCGTTGGCTTAACCTTTCCGCTAAACAGAAAAATCAGTTTGCAGAATATGCCCTCGGCTGCCTTTATCTGAGAGGTGAAGATGTTCCAAAGGATGTAGCAAAGGCAATTTCATATTTAAAAAGCACAGCTATAAATGGGAACGAATTTGCCGAATACCGCCTTGGAAAGCTTTATCTTACAGGCGAGGATGTCTCAAAGAATGTGGAAACAGCTTTGCAATATTTGACCGCTTCCGCAAATCAAGGTAATCAATATGCCCAGTACACCCTTGGAAAGCTTTATCTGATGGGGAAAGATGTTCTGGAAGATAAAGAAGAAGCCGTAAAGTGGTTCACACTCTCGGCAGCACAGGGTAACATCTATGCTCAGTTTTTTCTTGACCATATAGATGAGTTCAAAGAACCATCTGTAATGCTGGCAGCTACAAGGTTACTGCACCATATGAGCCGCATTATCGGTGACACCGCACCGGCAAAAATACCGCCAAACCAGCGTGCCGACCGCAAACTCTTGCAGAAGATAAGGGCTAAGAAGCAGGCACAGGGTCACAAGCATGATGATCATGAACAGTCCATGCACACCTTATAAAGATTGGAGGATCTGTATGAAGAAACGGAAAGAAAAAAATATTAAGTCGCACCTCAAAAAATTACTCATGCCAAAGCAGCACCGGAGCGTTAATCGCCCGGTGCTTTTTCATCGCATCGGCAATCGCCATAGATAGGAGGTACCAATGGGAAACTATATTCATTTTACGGAGGAACAGAAATATCGTGCCAATAATGTTGATCTTGTAGACTTTTTATACCGTCAAGGTGAAAAGCTTATTGCCAGCGGCAGAGAAAAACGGCTTGCGTCAGACCGCAGCATCACTGTCCGTGGTAACGAATGGTATGATCATTCAAAAGAGCGTGGCGGCTATGCCATAGATTTCGTTAAGAACTTTTATAACCTGTCTTTCCCTGATGCAGTAATTTTATTGTTAGGCGGTGAACAGGGTATTGAATATACCCCAGCGAAGAAAAAGAGGCAGGAAGAGCAAAAGCCCTTCAAACTGCCTGATGCGCATTCAGATATGCGCAGAGTTTACGCTTACCTTGTAAAAACGAGAAAAATAGACCGTGATGTAGTCAGTTTCTTTGCCAAAGAAAAATTACTTTATGAATCCTGCGAAAAATCGAAAGACGGCAGTAAAAAATATCACAATGCAGTGTTCGTTGGATTGGATGAATACGGGGTACCTTGTCATGCACACAAGCGAGGACTTTATACCGAAGGCGTAAGTTTCAAAGGGAATGTGGATGGCTGCAATCCGGCATATAGTTTTCATTATATCGGCAGCAGTGCCCGTCTTTATGTTTTTGAGGCGCCCATTGATTTACTGTCTTATATCACACTGCACCCACAAAACTGGCAAGCTCACAGCTATGTTGCTCTTTGCGGAGTGGGCAGCCAGTCGATGATGAAAATGCTTGAGCTAAATCCACACCTCAAAGAGGTAGCTCTCTGTCTTGATAATGACGAAGCTGGGCATAAGGCATCGGAACGGCTGAACAGTCAGCTTACGGAAAGTGGATATAGATGCTGTCTACTTATGTCACAAGGTAAGGACTGGAATGATGATTTACTAAACAATCAGCAGGTACAGAGAGGCTTTGAAATGAGAATGGCATGAAAAAAGACGGAGCGGTCAAGATTGTTGACTGCTCCGTCTTTGATTTTGTTTCATCTTGTACGACAGGTGATAATATAGACTAAATCGGCTACAAGTATAGACATCCAGTGTAATATTACAAATAGAGTAATCTTTTCTACTATTGCTATTGGCTCGCTTAAAATAAGAAAAAAGAAAATTGCCACTAAACAAATAGTGATGAATCCTGCAGTTAAAAAACATTTGCTTAATATTTCTACATGATACTCATCATATAGGTATTTTCTAAAAACTAGCAAGATGATAATTATAATTGACAATGCTATCATAGCAATACCTATGTATTTTTGATTTCCATTATAAAGAAATTCACCCCATATACTCAAATTATTACTATATGCATTTTTGGCTTTAGTGTAATATAGGATGTTCTGGAATTCAGCATGATTAGAAGTGGCGATTAAAATGAAAGCATAAAATGACGAGAATATGCTAACAAAAATACCGTTGACAAATGGGTATCGTAAAAATTTCATTGCTTAACCCTCCTCCTTTTAATTTAATGTGTTAGGTTTACTTTTACAAATCATGACTCAATCATCCTCGAAATCGAATACCTCTTCAATTTTCTTTGAGAAAATTTTAGAAAGAGAATATGCAAGACGAATAGATGGATCAAACTTACCAGTCTCAATTGCATTTATAGCTTGCCTTGACACTCCTGCAAGCTTTCCAAGTTCTGCTTGTGTTAAATTCATTTTTTCACGTAAAGTACGAACTTTATTTTTCAAAACAAGCCTCCTTTCATGTCAGGTTTACCTTACAAGAATTGTATCATAATAAGAAACAATATGTCAAGTTAACCTTACACGAAAAAGACAAAAACTTTAGAACCAGAAATATTACAATGAGTTAATCATTACTGGGGCATATCCCCATCTATGTAGCTCACATATTTTAGAATTCCATATAATATCCCAAACAGAAAGGAGTTATCCATGCTATCACAAGTTTATATCCTCATAGCAGCGGCCGCCGTGATGTTCTCAGTCATCGGCGGCCTTTCACTTTTAGCCCATTACTATACTCTCAACGGAATCAAGTCTCGTACGGTGGGGGATGGACAACATGGCACAGCAAGATTTGCTACCAAGAATGAAATTAAAAGCACCTACAAACACATTCCATTTAAGCCAAAGGAATGGAGAAGAGGTATAGCACTACCTCAAGTTAATCAGCAGGGGTTAATCCTTGGAAGCGTAGGCAGGAAGAATGAATTCACTGCACTGGTGGATACAGATGATGTCCATTGCCTGATGATTGGTGCATCTGGTGTGGGTAAGACCGCCTTTTTTCTTTATCCCAACCTTGAATATGCCTGTGCCAGCGGTATGAGCTTTCTCACTACCGATACCAAAGGGGATCTTTATCGAAATTACGGAGCCATTGCCCGTGACTACTATGGATATCATGTGGCAGTCATTGATTTGCGTAATCCCACTCGCTCGGATGGCAACAATATGCTACACCTTGTTAACAAATATATGGATGCACACCGAGCTGATGAAAATAATCTTGTTGCAAAAGCTAAGGCAGAAAAATATGCAAAGATTATTGCCAAAACCATAATCAATGCCGGCAGTGAAAATTACGGACAAAACCAGTTTTTCTATGATGCCGCCGAAGGGCTTCTTACTGCTGTTATTTTGTTAATTGCAGAATATCTTCCTCCGACAAAAAATGAAGATGGCTCAATCACTGATTGTCGACACATTATAAGCGTATTCAAACTGGTACAGGATTTACTTGCTCCAAGCAAAGTAAAGGGTAAGAGTCAATTCCAGCTCTTAATGGATAAGCTCCCCGGCGATCATAAAGCACGATGGTTTGCAGGGGCGGCACTCAACTCAGCAGAGCAGGCAATGATGTCTGTTCTATCTACGGTGCTTTCAAGGTTAAACTCTTTTCTCGACTCCGAGATGGAGCAGATTTTATGTTTTGATACGGCAGTAGATGCCGAGAAGTTTGTAAATGAAAAATCAGCATTATTTATTGTTCTCCCGGAAGAAGATTTAACAAAATACTTTATGGTCAGCCTGATGATTCAACAGCTATATCGTGAAATTTTAGCTGTGGCCGATGAAAATGAAGGTAAGCTGAAAAACAGAGTGGTATTTTACTGTGATGAGCTTGGTACGCTTCCTGCCATTGATTCGCTGGAACTGATTTTTTCTGCCAGCCGTTCCCGCCGCCTGACCATGGTACCAATCATTCAAAGTTTTGGCCAGCTTGAAAAAAACTATGGGAAAGAAGGCTCCGAAATTATCGTAGATAACTGCCAGGATACTATTTTCGGTGGATTCGCTCCTAATAGCCAAACGGCAGAAGTGCTGTCCAAAGCCCTTGGTAGCCGTACGGTTATGTCTGGGAGTGTCAACCGTGGCAAAAATGATCCCAGCCAATCCCTACAGATGATGGAACGACCACTCATGACAGCAGATGAACTGAAATCTATTCCAAAAGGTAATTTTGTTGTGATGAAAACAGGCACTCACCCCATGAAAACCAAGCTTCGCCTATTTTTAGATTGGGGCATTACCTTTGATAGTGTTTATACAGTAGCAGAACGTGCCCATCGAAAAGTTAGCTATGCAGATAAACAAATATTAGAGGAAAATATTATGCGCCGTCATTCAGCATTTGTCGCTGTTGATACTGAAACTGGTGAGCTGTTAGGGGAAGTGAGCGGTACCGGTACTTTGCATACCCCTGTTACCGAACCACAAACAGATACATCGAAACGCCGTACTCATGTACGGACATCTTAAAAGGAAGGGGGTAGAACATGGGATATTTTGATCATTTGTATAAGGCCTCTCCTGATGAGTTACCATCAAGAGCAAGGGTTGTTTATATGTATCTAAAAGACCGTGCAGGTAAGGGGCAGGACTGCTGGCCGGCAGTAAAAACCATTGCCTCTGACTTGGATTTATCACGCAGTACAATTAAGAGGGCACTCCATGATCTTACCAAAGCCGGATTGGTAGAAAAGGAGACTCGCTATCGGGAGAATGGGAGCCACACCAGCAATAGATTAAATTTGAAATAAGAGTAGATGGGTCAACAAAAAAGCACATGGTTTCCGCCAGGGGGGACTATGTGCTTTAGCTGAACCCAGCCCCGGTTCATGGTGAACCGCCCAGAACCTCTCACTCTATAAGATGTTATTACAGAGAAAGAACAAAGTATATCTTAATAAGTTAGTCTTATGGATGATAATAGTCAATTATTATATTTAAGATTTAGATGCAACTCTTATAATTGCTTTACTGTGTTTCCACCTTCTGCTTTTGACATGTACATTGCTTTATCTGCCCGCTTTAAGGCATCTGTAAAACTTTGATCGTCATCTTGGAAATGAGATATTCCAATCGAAATACTCAGCCGTATCAGCTCACTGTCAATTTCTAATTTTAGAGATGACAATGTTTCCAATATCTTTTCTGCCAATGTAAATGCATTTTCTTTGTTTGTCCCATAGAAAACTCCTATAAATTCGTCGCCGCCCCAGCGAAATAATTCGTCAGAGTTTCTGATTGTTTTATATACGGCAGGAACAAACTCTTTTAAGACAAGGTCACCTACACAATGCCCATAACAATCATTTATACTTTTGAAGTTATCAATATCAAATAACATAATAGCTATATCAGGTTTTAGCGTGTTAGATTGGAATTCATTAAACATCTTTTCTAAATATTCATTTCCAAACCTTCGGCTTTTAGCATTGGTTAGGGCATCAAATTGAAGCTCTGTTACCAGTAATTTTTTACTGTGTTTTAAGCGCCATTGTTCAATCAGGACAATTATGATAATGAATAAAAGAACCATTGCTAATAATAGAGATAGGAATTTTAATGAATGAGAGAAGGATATTGATTTAAACTCCTCATTTGTCTTAGCAATATATTTATCAACTTCATTGTTTTGCACACCCATGGCTATAATCCAATCATATTCATCGTACAGTTTAGCATAGGTCAACTTCTCGGAAATATTATCACTATTTAATTCTTTAAAATAATAGTTAAAAAACAACTCCCCATCTTTTTTAACACCTTCTAACTCCATCAAATAGGGGAGATTACCTTTGATATCCTCCATATCGGTAGATAAATACATTCCTTCCGTATCCGGCAGGTTGGGATGTATACGGCGGATAGCATAGTTTTCACCGCCGTTATAATTTAAAATCTCATTAACCCAAATATAAGAATCATTTTCAAACTTAAGTTTCTTTATTTTTCTTGCTGCCGCTTCTTTTATTTCGGAATCAATATAATTCTTTGAAATACCAAATATACAGGCTTTGTCGCCATAATGAAAAATCCTGTAATGGGATAAAAGAGGCTTGATATTTTCAATGGTGGACGGTATGTTTTTATTAAAAAGATTTGTCGAATCGTAAAGTACTGTGTTATCATCTCGCCATATAAACACAGTCCACTTTTGAGACATATTGTTATTCTCAGAGGCAAGCCCCAAATCAGTGATGATTTCAGAAACAAAGTTGTCGTCTTTAAAACTTTTTGTATTGAAAATATCATACCTTCGATCTATTACATTCCTGTAATGTTCTGTTTGTATAGTTCGATCCTCCTCAAGCTCCTGAATCAGATTGTCGATGGTACTTTTTAAAAAAACCTTTTTTAATTCAACAACAGTGGCTTTAGTTTCATTTTGATAAATCTCTCCAATTTTATTGGTGGATGAGAGATACAGATAACTGATTATTGCGCAAAGCATAACAATTAAAGCCACTGATACTGTTTTGTGAAGGCTTTCATATGCAAGCATTATTTGTAAAAAAGTTTTTTCGTTATTTATATTATTTCTTTTCTCCTTATGATCTAGCATCTATAAACTTTCCTCTCATCTAAAATCCACATTGACTTTTTAATATGCGTATAAATATTTTCGTAATATCTGGATCAAACTGAGTGCCTGCATTACGCTCAATTTCTTCTAAAGCATCTTTTTTTGGAAGGACTTTGCGATATATTCTATCTTCGGTCATTGCATCAAAGGCATCTGCTATGGAGAGAAATCCGTGAAATAATAGGAATCTCTTGGCCCTTTAGTCCAATTGGGTAGCCTGCCCCATCCCAGCGTTCATGATGGTATAGGATATATTCAGCAATATGTTCCAGCTGCGGTGTAGCAATGGTAATGCGGTGTCCGATTTCAGAATGCTGTTTCATAGTTTTCCATTCATTAGACCATAGATCTTTGTTGTTATATTTAAAATATATTATATTTAAAACCATGCCGTACAGAGAGGTCTATCTCTGTACGGCATACAATTAGATTCCTATTGGCAATATCACCCGTACTTCCTTTTAGTGAAACTTGTCCTCCAAATAGATTTTATAGTAAAAGCCTGATTGTTTCTCCTATGTTGTCGAATGTCAGCGAAAGGATAGGTACGAATCATCTTTTATATTTCCATTAAGGTTCCGAATCCCACCGTGCAAATGTCTTATGATCAATCCCTAATTGTTTTGCCGCTTGTCGCGCAGATATTTTGCTAATCTCCCATTCCTTTAGTAGAGTATAGAATGCGGCAGTACGCTCTTTAGGTGGGCGATCAAACCTGACTCCTTTAGCTTTTGTCTCCGCAATGCCCTAAGCTTGACGCTGTCAGTTAAATTCACGCTCTGTTTGCGCTACATAACTGAGTATTTGAAGTACTAAATCAGCAATAAAGGTTCCTGTCAAATTTCGGTCTTTCTGCCTCGTATCAAGGAGCGGCATATCAAGGACAACAATTCCGACTTCCCGGTCTTTTGAAACAACTCGCCATTGCCCAATAATATCTTCATTAATCCCTGTAAAGTCTGTCGATGCTTTTAATAACAAAAGTGTCGCAGGAATTTTTTTTAAGAGCTTCTGACACTCCAAAATCTCTCATTGCTATCAGTTGACGATTTCCATTCTGATCTTTACTTGATACTTTAACATAACCGTATGTATGGTTCACGCGATTGCCTCCTTTAAAATCCCATGTTTTCACAATCCGATTTTAGTTGAAGGGCAATGGGTATTTCAGAAATTTCCAACTATTAGATGTATAATAAATTATTATACATCTAATAGTTGTGTAAGTCAATACACCTCAAATTTGTTTGATATTCTTTTTGACAAAGGAGGGGTGTATGAAATGAAAGATACAATGGAAATCCTTCGAGGTTTACGCGAAGATAAAGATCTTAAACAATCCGAAATAGCCGATTTGGTTGGAACAACACAACAACAGTATTCAAAATACGAAACAGGAGAGAGCGAGCTGCCAGTTAGAGTTTTGATTATCCTTGCAGATTTTTATAATGTGTCTGCTGACTATCTATTGGGAAGAACGGACTGCAGGGAGGGCGTAGATGCGTTAAATCAAAAATTGACTATTGGCGGCACGACAGGTAGCCTGTTATCTGCTGTATTATCATTAGAGCCCAGTGGCCAAAGCGCCGTATTGGATTACATATTTTTGCAACAGCTTAAACAAAAGTATGGTAAAAAGAAATAGTATACACAAAAAAGCAAGAGTACCGCTTTTAAATTAGGCAGACTCTTGCTTTTTAATATATTTTAATCAGCAGTTGTATTTGTCAAGTGCTTTTATTTAGAGAAAAAAGTCCTTTTTAGAATAAGTAGTCATACATCAGGCTTCATCTTCGTCCACCACGCTTTTTTACATCCTTTCTTATTTCATCAAAGTGCTTATCCGATATAGTTGTCTTTTCCCGAAATTCAGAGACGACATCACTCATAACTGAGTAATTAAGGGCTGTTCCTTTGCTATCTGCGACGTAGTCCATAGCCCGGTCTTCACCTATGCCAAACTGTCTGGCGGTATGAACTGCGTCAATATTTGCTCCAAGAAAAATAAATTCCCAGTTATATTTTGATTTTTGTCTTTCAATCTGTGATTTAACTTTTTCAGCGGAATATTCACGGCTGGAATTTTCTTCGCCGTCTGTGATAATAACGAACATTACCTTTTCTGCACGGTATTCTTCAGCCGTATGTTTTTGGGCATTGCTAATTTTATGAATTGTACTGCCTATTGCATCAAGTAGTGCCGTTGAGCCGCCGACTTGGTATTCTTTTTCGGTGATGGGGCTAACCGCTCTAATATCGATGCGATCATGAAGCAGCTCGTAGTTGTTATCAAAAAGCACGGTGGTAATATGGCAATCACCTTGTGCATTCTTTTGCTTGGCAAGCATTGAATTATATCCGCCGATTGTATCCTTTTCAAGTCCGCTCATAGAGCCGCTTTTGTCCAGTATAAATACCAGTTCTGTTAATCCTTTTTTCATTGAATTGTCCTCCTTAAGTTTTTTGTGACTTAAGGATAACCTTTAAAGCAGAACCATAGGTCGTTTGAAAAGCGACAATTATCTTTGTGAGGCAAACCCTTCATATCTGGGTTCGTATTTATAGTGCATAATTCCTTCGATTAAATCCAGAGCAAAAACTCCCAAGTCCGCATCCATAATAATGTCAATTCTTCGGCAGTTAGTTTTAATCCAATCCTTCACATTGGAAGGAGTTATATTAAAACTAATCATCTCATCATCTGCAAGCAAAGATTTTGCAAGCGTTGATGGTGCACTAAGGCTATAATGATGGCTGCAGAATCTCGCATTGCTGCGATGGTTAGCCTTTCCAATCTTTAGAAACTCGCTATTAAACAAAAACATATATACTGCCATTTTTCCGAAAGGCAACCGTGTAGGTTGTGTATGAGGCAAACCCCTATCAAGTATTTCATATTTTTCTCTGGGAATCGGCTTGCCAATTACTAAGGAAACTCCCTGAATTAAAGATTCTATTTCATTTGCATAATTCATTTGCTTATCCCCCTAACAAGGGCTGGTCATATTTGAACAATACCTCGTTAATTTCAAAAATATCATATTTGCCGTTGATGATAAAATATTCTATAATCACATCAAATTTTTGACTGCGAGATAAGGTATAACCGGCCCGTTCCAGGAGATCGTCTGTTTCATCAAGGTTAAGCTCTAAGGCAACGGCCAGGGCAATGGCTGTTCGTTTGCTGGGCATGTAGCCTTTACCGGTTCTTATTTTTGAAAACAGCTTCCTATCAAGGTTGGCACGCTTATAAACCTCCACATCAGTTTTGTCCTTGGCATCAATTAAGCGTAGGAGAGTTGTCGAAAAGGGCTCATCGAGATTATCTATTAAGTCATCAATGCCTGCTGGGGCCTTAAGTACCTCTTCTGAAATTTGCGGCATGGGTGAGTCATATCCTATATGGTCAACATCAGCTAAGGCTCTTCGCTCAATATCAAGCAGCTCTCGCCGGGATAGTTTATGCTTTTCAATATAGTTGTCATCAATATAGCTTGCAACTTCTCCCAGCAGCTTCTCGCTGACCATAAATGCATCTTTATCGAATACGGCCAGATAGATATCCATGTCATGATTGCCAAGAAAATTCTTGATTGCAGTAGTCGCTACCTTGAGCGCTTCATCCTTCGGATATCCATAAATGCCGCTTGAAATAAGGGGAAAAGCGATGCTTTTGCACTTATAGTCTTCGGCAAGATTAAGAGAGTTTAGATAAGCTAATCGAAGTAATTCCTCGCTTTCCTTGGGGCTTGAAGGATCATAGACCGGTCCTGCAGCATGAATAATGTAACTTGCCGATAAAGCAAAGCCCGGTGTAATTACCGCATCACTTACGTTTATAGGTGAAAGCCCATTGCAGGCTTCCTGTAGTTCGTTTTTCCCAGCCGCTTGAAATATTGCACCGCAAACACCGCCGCCCATTTTAAGTTCTGTATTTGCAGCATTAACAATTGCATCGGTTTTCATTTTTGTGATGTCCTGTCGGACGATTGTAAAAGGCATTGGTGCAGTACCTCCTTATTTTTGTTAATTATTATATCGTCTTTCTTTCTTATACTCGATTGATTATACGAGGATTTCGCTGCTGTAGATAAGCCACACTATTGGTAAAATAGTCATCACCGTTAATTGATGTGACAAATTCGTTAATTAATTGATTACCAAAAGAAAAATCTGATACCATTGCACATATTTTAATCAACTCTGCAGCGCAGATAGGGTTTCTATTAGACAGATGGTATGCCTTTTTCATTTCTTCATAGGCCAATGTAATAAGACCGCTATATCTTAAGGCATCGGCTTTATTGAAATGGGTATCGTAGTTTAATTCCATTTTACATAAGGCATTGGCTGCCCATATTCCCCTAAATCCAACTTCATTTATGGCTATATCGTAAAGCTCTTTATATGAAAGCTTCTGATATGGTGCGGCCATTTCTATTGCAAAGGGAGCTATCCCCAATTCATAGAAGCCTTCGCAGTATGAGTTTATGTATTCTAAATCTTCTTGTATCGTATTTTCCTCAACATTATAAACGGAGAACTTGTCAGTCTTAAAAGAACCAGCAAAGGCATCTTTTTCAATGGCATAAGTACATGTTGTATCAAATAGGATTTTTACATTATCTCGCAATGCAGAAATCCTATAAGAAAAATCAAGCCCTCCGAAACTATTGTGAAGTACCTGTTGTTGATCTTTGAAGAAGTCAGCATTTTCTGCCCAAGCAACTATATGGTATTTTTCTTTATTATCTACCAAAAAGATTGTCAGATTATTTTTTGGGATATTAGCTACTTGGGCATCTGTATCTATATAAATATTCCCATCATAAAAAGTAAAGGCATTTTGAAAATCTTCCAGATATGGAATGATGACATAAACTACCTTACTTTTACCTTTTAAGTAATCGGCTCTTATTTCATCATATTTTAAGCTAAAGGAATAACCGCCAAGATATTCGTCTAATTCTTTTGTATAAGTTTTGTAGTTGGGGAATTTATTTGCCTTTAGCATGAACTTTCGATCATGATCTGCAAAATCCTGATGTAGACTTTCATGATAAACAACAGAAGCCAAAGCTTCATAAGAAACTTCATTACTATTTAATGCCCGACTAATAATAATTTCGTTATTATATAAAGCATATTTTCCGTTGAAAGCTGTCCAATATTCATCAGACCATGAAATATTAGGTCGAGGCAAAGTTTTTGAAGCATAATATTTTGTGCGAACTTCATCAAGTATTTTATCCAAGTTATACATCGGTTTGCTCCTATTAATTATTGTTTTCTATAACCCAAAACTTCCTTTCAGTCCCAAATGTGCCTTTATCTCTTGGGGCAAATCCCAATGCTTCGCAATACTTTGCATATTCCTGATTTAAGGCTGGATCACTTAAAGGCTTCCCACCCAAAATCTTTGATATTGCAGGATTGGTTTCTTTCCCATCTTTCGTATCATTGTTCAAATGTACATCCATTGAATTATCTGTATAACCAATGAACCTGCTGGGGTAAAATCTATAGGTATCTGAATCCTTAGCCGCAACAAAACAAGTTCCTCTTTTAATTAAATTCAGTGCAAAATCGTATTCTGGATCAACTTGAGAATAGAGATATCTATCTAAGGTTTGGATATTTGTCATTATCTCATTAAAATTAGATATGGTTTTCATGATTAACACTCCTTTTTCTTACATGTATTTTTTACTGCTGCCTATCCCATCCTTTAACTATCCTTGCAATTCCTTTTTTAATTTCTCAATAATAAGATTCTCACGAGCTTCAAAAAATTCCGGGAAGTTTGTAAATGAAAAATCAATGTCAGAAGGAATTAAATGCCTTTTACAGTACTCTTGTTTGGCTTCTGCTGTGGGTAAATTTGTTTCAAACCACTCTTTATAATCCTTATCCTTTTTTGAAGTGTTATCAAGTCCTTCGAGAAGTTGAAGATTACCAATATAGTTAAAATTGCTAATAAAATCGGTTATATCAATAATTCCTCTTCGGCGTAATTTCCTTTCCGTAAATTCTGCTTTGGGGAATATATGATCAACATGGAACAAATTATTCATGTCAGCCCAAGGGTAGAGAATGGACATTACAACCAAAGTATCCCCTTGTCCAAATTTTTGGAACAGCAGGTTTTCAATATCTGCATCCGTAAACTCATGGGTCCTGTTTGTACCCTTAAATCTGTCAACAATTTTCTCAAAAGGAAAGTCAGCTTTGTCATTTTTTTGAATAATTTCCCGAATAGGGCGAAGGACGCCATCAGGCTGAGAGCTAAAGACACGCTTCAGCATGGCACTGACAAACCATTTCTTAATTTTCCGTACATTTTCTGCATTTTTAGGCGATGCAGCAAAATTTGTGGGTAGTCCAATATGTTTTATGTAATAGGCTATGGGGATGAGCAAGTTATTAGATGTTATATTGTCCCTATTAAAACCGAGGCGGGCAACTAAAGTGACTGCCTCCCTTAGGGCTGTTATGATGTTTTCCCACTCATGCTGAATTTTCATCATATTGGTATGATTAAAATTATCAATCTTAAAAGCGATATCCGGAAAATCGCACAGTACTAAGCAGGCTTTAAGGATAAAATCTTTATTGACATTAAATCCTCGTCCGATGCGATTCAAGTCATCAACCGCCTGATGGATTTCTTCCCGGGCATCCAGCTGGTCCCATTGTGCTGACGCAATAGACAGCAGTAAATCAGAATAACTAAGCTGTGTTCCTCCGCTATTTACACGTATGAAAATATTGAGTACCTTATCAAGCTCGTTGCTTTTTTCAAGATAATAGCTAATCGTACCGTCACTATGAACGGCTTTCCATAACTTACTCAGTGTATCCGTTGCAAAGGTACCCTTTTCTGTGTCATATTCTTTACCTGAATCCTGTGCTGATTTCAGCAAATATGGAACAACCTTTTGCTGCAAGTAAATAACCACATCGGTTAATTCGTTGAATTTAAGTATATCACCCACAGCAAACCAATAGTGATCTTCGCCATTGGAGCATTCATCATTAGTTAAAAATGAAAAATCATAAAACCAGTCATCATCTTCAGACTTGCTAAGTAAATTCAAATACAGCTTTCTAACTGGGTAGGCCTTGGGATTATCATAACGGAAATATGGTTTCTTATAAGCATATGTCCCCATCAGCCCAACATAGAGAGATGTTAGCCGCTGTTGCCCATCTAAAATGGCTGTGATAGACTCACTACCGGTAATACTTGCTTTGGTGTTGTGACGGCAATCCCTTTCATGATAATTCCTAAGGAATTCATAGAAAACAAATTCATTGCCATTTTGTTTGCCAACTTCCCAAAACAGGAATGAGCCTATGGGATAGCCAAGCATAAGGCTATCAAATAATTGGGTAATCTGGTCTACATCCCATACAAATTCTCTTTGGATAGAAGGTAGCAAATACTTTTTACTATGAATGCTGGCAATAGCTTCTTTTATTGTAAGTGCAGTTTGAAATGCCATTATTTCTCCTCCTGTTAACAATGTCTGAAATATTATTCTTCCGTTATGGCTTCCTCATCAAAAATTCTATCAAGTTCAGCATTGGATGTTACTCCACGAACTCTATTTCGAATGCTAAGCTTACTCATGTCTAAACGGTAGAAATGATCTCGTTTGTCCGCACCTTTTGCTTTGCGAATAAGCTGTATCCGGCCAAAATATTCACCATGCTTTTCGGCAAATTTTGCAAGACCAACGGCCTTTGGATAGTTATCCTTACGGCTGGAATCATGGGGCTCCAGAATATCAAAAACATATCCATTTGCATTAGTACGAACAACAATAAGGTCTGGGAACATGGGGGTTGTTACACCACCTACTTCGTATGGAATTTCAAGGGACCATTTTTTACGATCAAGATTGCGAAGCCACGCTACTGCACCTTTGGCTTCCTGCATCTCTTCCTCAATAACACCCTTTTCCCAATCTCCTAAGCTAACTTTGAAGTCTCCGCCCTCGGAAGGGATGAAAAGATGATTTTCTAAGGCAATAGCATCTTCTCCTATAGAAAAATCTATAGACTGGGGCAGCTGCCAATCAAGTGCGATTGGAATAGTGGAGGACTGTGCAAGTTTTCTATATGTATCCTTGCGATCTTCCTTTAAGTGGCGGAAGGATGATTGATGGGTATCATATAACTCATTGAATAACCTACCGGCAAATGCTTCAAGCCTATCCATTGCTTCACTGTCACTGGCCAGAACAATCATTTCAGTTTTTACATCTTTGGCTTCACGAGTAGCATGACGAATCCAATACTCTTTGTGTAAGCCTTCGCCGAAGATTTTTCCCGCCCGCTCAAATAGATTATTCATATCAAAATCCGAAAGCGAGAGAACTTCATTTGATTCCATAATTTTGTTTGCAACATCACTGCCATAATCGATGGTAAGGGAATAGAGGCCAAAGCCTGTAGTTGCTTTGGATATGGTCTCAAATTTGCCCGATTCTCTTAAAGCGGTGATTTCTTGTTCAAATTCATCAAGCAATTTTTTTAACATGGTCTTGCGAGCCCCTGGTGCAATCATATCTTGGGTAAGGGCACGAGCAAGGGCAATCAGCCTGCGTAGAGCCGGTTGCTTTCTTGCCGAATCTATGCGATATGTTATTAAATTCATATCGCTAAACACATCTGCAAAAGCAGGATTTCTTTTTAATGTGATTAATTCCCTGTGTGAGCCTGTTTCAGCAGGGATAGATGCTTCACCATCACGCAGGGCTTGCTCCACCATCTTGACAGTTTCCTCATCGAAGAATGGCAGGTAAAGGCTGACATTATTTAATTCAGCATCGGATTCAACACGGCGGGCAAGAGGGGTACGGATCATCCGCCCCAGCAGCTGAGCAATATGAGTATAATCACTGGCGTGCCTAAATGACATCATTGTCTCGGCACGAGGGCAGTCCCATCCGGTGGAAAGGTTCATCTTAAAGAACACGACCATCGCCTTTTCGTCATGTTCAATTCGGGATGCATCCACTTTGTATATATCTACATCACCTACTTTGATGGTTTCATACTTATCAAATGTATGAATTGCCTCACCGGCACGGAGCTTGCGTCCAAGAGAATTTTCAATAACAGTGATACAATTCTCCAAATCTGTGTGTGTGATCAACCGTTCATTACCATCTTCCACCTGAACTACAAGAATAGGGCGAACAGGATTTTTAATTTCCTCATGGTCAGAGTAAGCAGCCCAACGTTCGCATTTATCTCTCCAATTAGCAACAGCTTCTTTAAACATTGTCATATCTGCATTTATTGCAATTTCAGGAAAATGTATTATAATTCTATCTTTCAATAAGCCGGATTCCCGGACATCCTCCGGGGGAACAGCAACTTTTTGGATAGTAGAAGTAGTATCGGCTACAAGTCGTTGAAAACGCTGTGGTGTTGCAGTTACACCTATAACAAGTGGCATGACAGGCATTCCATCTTCTTTGCTGCCTTTAATAAATTTTTGCATAATGGATTGCGCTCTGTTTTCCGCTTGCGGTGTAGCTGTACCTCGGTGTGCCTCGTCTATAACAATATAAAATGATTTTGGTTGGTGCTTTGCCGTATTGGCAAGTGTCTCCCAAATTGTATATTGGCGCAGGTCTGACTTCTGAGTTAGAAGCTTATCTGTGCCAAGTTTTTGTGTATTTAAAAAATAGATTCCGCCCGGTGCAAAATATTCTGAGTCATAGTTGGAATCAATTATATGGATGTCTCTTGTTCGGAATTTATCTGATTTGCTTTCGATTTTTAAACGTGTTTGCTCATTTAGCTCAGGCATATCTGAAAGCCAGATAAAAATAGAGTCAGGCTCAGCTATACCATAGGCATGACCGAAAATAATATCCTCAAACAGAGCGGTCATAATAATTGTCTTTCCTGCACCCGTCGGAGCAGTAAAGGAAATAACCTGCGGGTCTTTTTCGCTCCAAAGGGTATGTGCTTTTTGTATCTTTTCATGTAAGTCAGCAAGTGCTACTTCTTGAAAAGGAAATAAGGTTGCTCTCATAGACTATTCCTCCTGCTCCCAATTACAAAATTATCAATATAGTCACGATATAACTGGTATGTATGCGTAGCCTCTATACCATCAGACATCTCCCTAAATGCCTCCTCAGAATTCGTGACAAAATACACTGTTTCAATTTTACCAGCATCAAGCAAGTCTTCAGAGAACTTGCCATAACAATCCTCATCAAGCAAAACTGCAAAGGAATTTTGCGGCAGAATCAGTATATCCGGTAATTCTATACCATCTAATTCCGGACGCTCTCCGACAGCTCCTGCCTTTAACCACAGAAGGGGCAGTATTTCATGAAATTGCTGGCCAAGGGAAACACTGTTCTTATCCAAAAATCCAAGCTTAAAGTATTCTACATTGGCGGCGAAGCCTTCACTCATTGGCCGCTTGAATGGTTCAGTTACTGTGATTGTACCGAGTAACTCAACCACTTTTGTTTTTATTTCATTAAAAATCCGGTTCTCTTTTGCAACAATATAGAAATCAGTAATATGTTCCTGGTCTTCAAGAGCTTCAAGCCATTCGTCAGCTGCTTCTGAATCAAAAAGAATTGAAGCGGTGTATTTCTCCGATACTACAAAACGGCTGTCGGCTTTAACAAGTGATTGTGGCAGCTTATTCTTGCCCATAAGAGCAACAATCTGTTTTTTTGCAGCAAGCACAAGTCCTTCAGGGTCTTCTACAAAGCCCAGTTGATAAAATGAGCGGTTGGTCTCTTTATCGGTTGTCAGGTTGGTAAAGTATTCCCCTGTTAAAATTGTGCCATCAGCTCGTTTGCCAAGGGTGCTATATTCCGTACGAGGCCAAGTTACCGAGCGGCATATGCCACGGCTTTCCCATTCAGGGTCACCCGGCTGATACCCAGCAGCTTTCAATTCCCGTGCCTCAGCCTCTGATACCTCATTGTTGGTGACAAGGATACAGCGGCGCTTGCCGTCATCCTCCGCATTAAGCAAATTAACCGCATGAAGTGTGGTGCCACTGCCTGCGAAGAAGTCTACAATAAGAGCGTTAGGATTGTTGCGAACAACTGCAGCAACAGCGTCCTTAGTGGAATAAAGTGATTTTGGAAATGCAAAGTTATTATCCCTGCCTATGACTGTACTAAGTAAGCTTGAACCATAAACACCTGAATCGTGAAGTCGTCTATGCCAAACAGTTTTGATGTTCCGTAACCTTGCCTGCGGACTCGTAAATTCAACATTAACAACACCAGTGATCGGGTCTTTACCAGTTATAATTATTTCACCATCATCAATTCTTTTGCGTGTTCCACGATTTAAGTATAAAACTGTCCATGTCCCGCGTTTTTTATCATATGTTCCAAGACGTGCAAATCCAGCCTCGATAAGTTCTTTAAATGTGGGAGGACTTACTTGCCAACGGCCGAAAGAGCCATCAGTCCGAATAGGCCAAGCAACGGTCTTTTCGGCATACTTTGTAAAGTCGGGGTCTTGCCCAAGTGGCATTATTTCTCCAACACCAGTAATCATCTTTTTTTCAGGATCTACAAAAACTGGATAGAACAGTGTAGGTGAATCTTCACGCCTTGAATCAGTACCACCACGCAATAATCGCTCCCATCTTGGTACTGTCTGCGTTTGGGTTGTTTCGTCAAAAGATAGATAGTCATCGTGATGAACTGGTAAAAATGCATTTGGCATAAACACATAAACAGCATATTCTTCTGTGCGGGCAAGTCTACCTTGAGATACACCTTTTTGATTAATTACTATTGTCGCCATTTGAATATAGGTTTCCGGGAAAATTTCCTCCAATAATGTCCGCAAGTGATGAACTTCGTGCTCATCAATTGTGACAATAAGTACACCTGTTTCAGGATTAAGTATCCTATGGGCAAGTTTTAGTCGTTTCTTCATCATAGAAAGCCACTTACTGTGTCTATAAGCATCGTTTGAATCTACATAATCATTATTATATTTCCAATCTCTTGCCCCTGTATTATAGGGCGGGTCAATATATATACAATCCACTTTCCCTTCATAAAGGTATTCCAATAGTTGAAGGGCGTGGTAGTTATCAGCTTCAATAATCGTATGCCAAAGGTTATCATCTGCCGCATTAAATACTTTATCGATAGGCTCAAGGGAAGGGAAAATTGGCTCCCCAAACTGTGCAACAGATACGATTTCGCTAAGTGGGATGGCTTCAATCTCAAGAGTAATTTTATCCATGCAGGTAGCAGTTTCGCCATCTATTTCTTTTACTATGTATATATTATTCATTTTGCCTGTTTTCCGAGCAACAAATGAACCTCGTTTAATTGGCACGCTGTAGAGCGGGGTACATTCAGGAACATGCTCCTCGAAAACCAAGCCAAATTTTTTATTTTTACTTAACCGATTTACTTCCTCCGTAAGTCGCTCACGGAGCACCGGATCGGTGATTTGCTGTAGTAAGTTTTTAATAACCGCCATGTAATCTCATCTCCTTAATTGCTGTCAGTTTACTATTCTGTTTCTTGCTCATCATTTGATCCAAAAGTGGATATAGGTTTATGTTTAGTTTCTGCAGTTTTGCGGCTCCAAGATTTGCCGAACAATTCATTTCCTACAGAAAGGCGGAGGACAGTTGCCTCATCAAGCATCCTGTAGGTATCATCTGTATATGTATCTGCCTTATCGAATGCAATAAATACCTGTTTGCCCATATCCCCGCATTCTTGATAAAGGCTTAGTATTTGCTCAAAGTCGGCATCTTCTATGCGCTTAACAATGCTTGAATCATGAATTAATGCAGGAAGGGGGGTTAAAGAAAGCATACTTAAATCGTAGACAACAAGCCCTTTATATGCTGTTCCTTCGCTCTTGTCGTTAGGAGTTTCAAACTCAAAGGATTTATCTGGCTTTAATGTCAATACAGGAGTAGCCCTGTCACCGCCGGTAATGATATCGTTAATTCTTTTCATTTCAGCGTTTACTTCAGTTTCCGCACTTTTAAGCGCTTCTTCCTGTTTTCTGCGGAGATTAGCAAGAATATCCTCAATTTCCTTGCGTTTCTTTGATTGTTCCATTTCACTTTGCATAGCTTCATTTTCATCTTCGAGCCTCTCAATCTCACGAGATACCCGGGCATATTGTGTGAGAATAGACTGGGAAAGTGTTTTTGCTACTCCAGTGTCCTCAATCTGTTTTTCATAAGAGGTGATGTCGGCATCTATGTATTCAATTTGCGGTACCAGCTGCGATACCTCTTCCTCAATATCTGCACGGAGGAAGCTATTAATTTTAGCGTGGAAGGTCTCCACATCGTTAAAGGCATCAATATTGGCTTCCGGGAAAAAGCGCAAAAGGGCCGAAAAGTCTTTCCTCAGAACACCATCATTTTCAGGCATATTATTTTGTACAGCGTTAAGCTGCGATGTAAGGAGACTTTTTCTTCTGATAAGCCTGCCCAGCTCTTTTTTTATATTAGCGAGCTTTTCAGCTTGCTTGGAATCAATCCCAAGAGCCTGTAAATTAGCTTCTTCATTTTGTTGGCATAGTTTATCTCTGCGCTTTTCTAAGGCTGTAATTTTTTCCTTATTCTCGCCAATTTTAGCTGTGATGTCTGAAACTGACCGCTCAATTTGTTTGCTTGGTTTAATACCATAGCTTTCTTCGGCAGTTTTAAGCTTCTGTATATCCTGAAATTTGTCCAATAATTTCAGTAGATACTCTACAGCCGTAGCCATAGTTTCACGTTCACCTTGTAAAGGCTTATGTTCATTGTGGTTGCCGTGTCCGTAAATGCGGAAAAAGCGATCGACAATCTCGCTAAAGCTAATACCTTGAAGATGTATCTTATATTCATCAAAAAGAAAGCCCCGATATTTTTGCAAAGGCATTTCTTCAATAACCCGGAACTTACTATCACACCGATTCACAACAGAAGGACGGCTTGTACTTCTGGAAAAGAAGTAGGATATACCGTCAAATTCAAAGATAAAGTCAATTGTGTGATGGTCAATATGATTTATAACATCCTTAGCAGCCTTGGTATAACCATCCCCACCAAAAACAAAGTCTAGTATAAGTAGGAAGGTAGTTTTTCCGATAGCATTACTGCCATCAGAGCTGCCAAGGACAACATTAAGCCCAGTGCGGAACGCTTCCGGCTGAGTTTTAAATTTATCGCATATTATTTGTTTTAACATAGCGCAGAACCTCCATACCTTCAGGAATTTCAATCTGTCCAAGTTTATATAAACAATCAAGAGCATCAAGAAAAACACTTATTTCCGACACTTTTGTCCGTGTTGCTTCAAGTAACTCATGGGGAGTCATATCCCGTTCCTCCAGTTTCTCAAGGATAGGTGCGAACAAGGATATTACGCTATCTGAGTAAGAATTAACTTTGCTTGGCATTCTCATTGAATAAATCACACCTCTTTACTAAGTATCCTATTATTATCTCACAAGCATCTTTATGCTTTTGTCCAACCTGCAAAAACAGATTGTCTATTAATAAATTCATTATGTATTCCTGGGGATCTGCAATATCCCCATTACTTTTAACCCCGCCATCAAGCATCAATGAGGCAGATTTCATTAATCCACCAAACATATTAGTATCAAATCCAATTTCCTGCTCAAGACGGCCGCATATTCCATTTACTGTTTTATAAAGACGAGCCATACTTGCGTTAATCTTATCTTTAAGGAATGGCTCATGGATTTTGCGTTCAATTTCTACTAAGTCTTTCATATCAGTGCCTTCTAAACCCTTGGTGTTTTTTATTTTATGTACTTCTCGTAAAACAGACTCAATTTGATTTTGAAATTTAATCCCCGATATCTTATCAAGAAAGGCCTGAGTTGCAGCACATCTTTTTTTACTCTCCAATAAATCTGTTATTTCATCCGCTGACATTTCTGAGACGATAGGGGCACAATCATCCGAACATAATGCAACAGCATTCTCATATTGGTCTCTTTCATTAGAAGGCTGTTTTAAATATACAATTTCATAATTTCCAACAGGTATTTTCCCACGTTTTGGAATGCCAAGTTTTTTGCCACATTTTAAGCAGTTACCGTTTGCTTCTGATAGCAAAGTAACCAGTAGGGAATCCTCCTGTACAGTTGCAGGTTTTAGCAACTTAATTTTATCTACAACATATCCTGCTACATCCTCAGCAAATTCTGTATCGGCCTTACCATTTTTAATATTAGGTAGGGAAAAGCTCGCTGCTTTATCAGCAATTAAATTAATCCCATCAATGCGGGAATTAAATGAAACAATATAGTCGTAATCAATTGACTCTATTGTTTTCTTGCCATATCTGTTTGTTGTTTTTGTAGCGGTATATAGAAAAATACCTGCTAAGAACGAATGAAATAAGAATTCAGTTTGGACTGCCAATTCTTTCTTTGTAATCCTATTGACTAATTCAATATTCGTATCATCCTCAATGCCATGCATTTTATTTTTAATCATCTCAGGCCTGTCATTGGCGATAATATCTTTGAAAGCAAGAATTATTTGCTTTGATAAATTTTCATTTAAAAGTCCGAGGACATGGTCTCTAAAATATAAAGCTACTTCTTGAGGATCAGCGGTACGAGCTGGATCAGTAACATCTTTAGGCAGGTTTTGCTCGCAACGCAATAGTTTGGAGGTAACATCCTCCCGAACCCTGTCGGGGTTTTCCTGTCCGGCAAAGGTGAATTCATAATTTGGGGCAACAGAATGAAGCAGTGCCTCACACAGCTGCTTATTATCAACATTAACTGCCTTGCACGAAACAAGCACAGCCAGGTATGAACCAAAACATAACCTCATGCCGACCCCTCCCTTTCAAGTGAAACGTTGTCTATTTATTGTCCTCGTCGACATAGTCGACAATATCTCCAATATTGCATTTGAGGGCCTTACATATACGCGCCAAAATATCCATGCTGACCGGAAGATCCTTGCCTAACTTCGCCATTGTAGTGCTGGTTATGCCGGTTTCAGCCATCAAATCTTTTTTTATCATCTTTCTATCTATTAATAACTTCCATAGCTTATTGTAGCTAAACGCCATAGTATCGCCTCCAAATGAATGTTGCTCCAAAACAATCTGTCTGGAATATTTTATCATATGACATTGCTAATATCAAGGTAAACTTTATTAACGCTGATATTGGCTTTACAAATTACAATATTGCAATAAAAAACTGAATATTCATTAAAAATTAGCTACTCTCACTCTATGATATAGCTATTCCCGCTCCTCCAAGCTTGTCCCATAAATTAGTAAGCTGTTATTGTGCAAGGCAATAGCAGCTTTTTTATATGCCAAGGTAGCACGAATTTAATCGAAGGGAGGGATATTTGTATGAATGAGATTAGGAACCTTAGCAAAAAGCGTGTTGGAGATGTAAGCGAAGATGAGCGAATGTTCGTGATACAAATTAAAGATTGCATTACTCGAATTAGGGCAAATGCTGACGGAACATTAGAAATTACTCATGAACATGTAAAACCAGCAGTGTAAGTACAATCTCAACATAATGAAATCCGCCAGAACGCAAGACGGCAGTGCGGAATCCTCTGACAAAGGGGGTTCTCCTGCCGTCTTGTTTCATTTTGCGGATTCGGCGGCTCTGGCGGATTTCAAAAATTTGAAATCCAAAGGAGTCGATTTAAATGAAGGAACATAGAAAACTTTCAAAACAACACATAGTAAAAAAGAAGTACCAGATAAGAGTACAAGATGAGCTAGTGCCTGTAACAGAGGAAGTCTATTTGACTTATTACCGTATGAGACGCCGTGAACTTCATCTACAAGAAAAGGATGCAAAACATGGTGTGTTCTTTTATAGTGCCCTGGATACAAGTGAAACTAATGGAGAGGATGCAATCCCTGATTTAATCTCGCCCCGTGTGGAGGATATTGTGGTGGACAAGCTTATGGCTCAGCGTCTTCATGACTGCATAAAGCAGCTTACTGATAAGGAGCAGGAGATAATCGATGGACTGTTCTTTCAAGAAAAGAGCGAATCGATGATGGCTACTGAAATCGGTATATCTCAGCAGCTTGTCAATTACCGAAAGCAGAAAATCCTAATTAAATTAAAAAAACTGCTTAATTTATAATATTTGTAGATCCCCTCACGAAATCAGGTTAATAGTGAGGGGTTTTTTTATTCTCCCAACAGTTCTTTGAAAATTTCATATCTGATGGCATGAATATATTAGCTGATACCTACGAATAAGGTGATGTGGAAATGAAAGGGATTGGCATTGTTACCAGGATCACCATCCTGTTTAGTGCAGGTGGCAGGTATTGATTATGGACAGGTCCAATGTCGTACCCACAGTACATAATCATGTGCAATACTACGCAATATTACATAAAACAACAAATAGTAGCTACCATTTTGACATTATTGTGCTATAATTATTTAACAACGATCAATTAGGATATTTGTGCGAATTTATCAAAGTGAGGTGGCTTCTATGCCTGGAACAATACATAACGACAGATGGATATCCCTGCAAGAAGTTTGCGACTATCTTGGGGTGAAGCGCCACACGGTCATGCGTTGGATTGATCAGCGTGGTATGCCTGCATCCAAGGTGGGAAAGCTCTGGCGTTTCAAAACCGCTGATATAGACGAATGGGTTAAAAAAGGCGGAGCCTCCGATGAGCGGGAGGTTATAAAATGAACAGATTTAAGGCTTTAAATGCCCGCAGGCTTTCTGTTGCCGGATTTTCATTTCTCTTTGCCTATATTCTATCATTTCAGTTTGAAGGGCAGGTGCTGTACAGCCTGCTGGATCTGCATGGAACAGACGCTAACCATTACATACTGGCTGCAATTATCGCGCATTTTGCAGGGCTTTTTACCTGCGGCCTGTTTGTGAAATCACAGGCGCCCGCCAAAAGCATGATGTTCGGCGGTATGGGCTTATGCTTAGCCGCCACTGTCCCCTTCTTTTTTCCTCTCCCCGCTCTATGGATGGGCGGCTTGATTGTCAGCGGATACTTTAGCGGCTGTGCGGTGGCGGCATGGGGGTTTTTTCTCAGAGCCTTTACACCCAAAAATGAGCGCATTAAATCCTGCGCCGATGCTCTGATTTATTCCAATTTGCTGATGATTGCAGTCAACGTAATTGCCATGAACCGGTCAACCTTTATCGGGCTTGGCCTCTCTATGCTTTGTCTTGTAATCGGAGCGGTGTTTATTTGGATGCTGCCGTTGGAGCAGGAGAATGAGCAGAACAAAACATTTATAAATAAGACCCCTGGCGGCATTAAAAACCCGCTAATATTGCTGTGTCTTTTTGTCTTTATCATTACAATTAATTCCGGACTGATGTATCAGGTCATCAACCCCGCTTTTGAGCATCTGACGGGGCTGGTGAGTTGGTATTGGGCAGTGCCTTATATCGTGGCGCTCGCCATTATGCGCAACCTACCTATGAAAGCAAAGCGTTCCAGAATTTTGTATATTGGGATGGCAATGATTATAGGAGCGTTCATCAGCTTTATGCTGTTAGGGCGAAACACTTCCGACTATCTGATTGTGGATACGCTGATGCTCGGTGCTTGCGGTATTTTCGATCTATTTTGGTGGAGCATCCTTGGAGAAATGCTGGATTATAGCGACAACCCTGCACAAACCTTTGGCATCGGTCTTTCCGCCAATGTATTCGGCGTCCTTTGCGGAGGTGTCCTGGGGATGGCTGTGACATCCATGGGACTTCCCGGTGCGGAGGTGGCAGTGATTGCCCTGACGGTGGTGTGCGTTACATTGGTTATGCTGCCGCCGCTGAACCATCAGCTTGTTTTACTGCTGAAAAGCCATGCCTACCTTGCCGCTTATGACAATATGAGTCAGTCACAGCAAACGGACATTGTTCGTCAAATTAAAACTCTTGACCCGCTGACTGTCCGAGAGCAGGAGGTATTGCAGCTGATCCTTTCCGGCAAATCCAACCGCGAAATTGCCGGGGATTTGTACATTAGCGAAAATACTGTTAAAACACATGCAAGAAGCATTTTTTCAAAATATGATGTTTCCAGCCGGGCGGAGCTCATCAGCATCCTGCTGAAGAACCAAACGAGCTGATGAATCATAAAACCGCATAAATACTAGATTTAACAGGCCTCTCATCCTTTTGGGTGAGGGGCTTTTTTCTGTAAATTCATCCTTTCGAACGATGCTTTTTAGAGGATTCTTCCTTAAAATTTATACGAGAGGAGGGTTGGTGCAATGAAATCAATCCGCAAACAACGCAATTGTTTCGCCGTGTTGTTGACAATCAGTATTTGTCTGGCGGTGTGGCTCGGTTTGACATTTATGTTAGAAGCGGCTTTCGCCTTTGGAGCGATCAGCCTTATCTCTCTCCTGTTATTGGTGAGACAGAGCCGTCTGCTCAATGACGCAACGCTCATTTGGGATAATTGCATTCTTGCGGTGCCATCGGCTCTCATCTCCATGCCGGGTTGCCAAATGAAAAATGATGCAGAGGAGACCGTAGTGTCTACCTTTGGTATCCTCATCGGCAGCGAAATCTATCGATGGGGCCTCGACGGGGTGCATGGCGTGCGGCTGAACGCCGCCCATATTGATAGGGCAAAGATGTATCTGACCTTTGGCGACGCAGAGCAAAACATACGGGTGGAGTTGCTGCACGGCATGACTGAGCGACAGGCGGTACTGGATGCCGCACAAAGGCTATGGCAGGAAACCGGCGTAAAGGCAAAGGTCAGCGGTTGGTAATAAATGTAACGAAAGGAGGTAAAGCATGTATTGCAAATATTGCGGCACAAAGCTTGAACATAACGCACGGTTCTGCACTTCTTGCGGAGCACAGCGGCAGCAGGACGCCGTGCCACCGGAGGGATACGGCGCACCCGTAAACCTGCCGCCCCAACGGGGCGCTGCCCCGGCTTCCGCCGCAGCGTCGCCTTCGCGAAAAAAGAGGTCGGTCATTGCTATCTTAGTAGCTATTCTGGTGATTCTGGCAGGCTTCCAGTTCATGTCTCTCGGCATTGTTGGGAAAACGGCCACCGCCTCTGTGACAAGCGTTAGGCAGGACCGGCAAAGCTACGGCGAAACCAGCCCCAATCCGAATCGTTATCGGGTTCAATACGCTTTTTCGGTGGGTGAAGAATCGTATGAGGGCAGTGCAAGCCTGATTTTTAAGCAAGGCGTATCCTCCACCCAGACCATCCAGGTGCGCTATCTGCCCTATTATCCCGCCATCAACGCACCGGCCGATCAAACCAAAATTATGGGCGGACTGCTTCTGACCGGGTTTGGCGCATTTCTGCTGGTTATGGCTGTCCAGGGTAAGGCAGGAATCAGACGGGCGCGGAGGCGCACGAAGGAGCGTTCCGTGCTGAGCGATGATACAAGGAGGAGATAATGATGAAAATCAGGTTATTTTTAGTCGCTTTGCTTATATTGGTGTTTTCCCTTTCCGGATGTGGCCTTTTAACCGGCGGAGAGCAACAGAAAGTCAACCCCCAAGGCGAGGTGCAAACCGAACCCTCTGACAGAGATGAGACTGACCCGTCACAGGCGGAGCAAAAGTCGCAAAACGACGCATTAGCCGAGGATTTTGTATGTGAGCTCTATCCCCTTTTAAACAACGAAGTTTTATTTAAGCTCACCAACAACAGCGAAAGGGACATCTCGTCCCTGGCCATGCATGTGGAATTCTACGATGAACAAGAAAATATCTTAACGGATTACGAGACTTATTTTTATGGCGTCACGACGGGTCAGGTGTTATATGCCTTCTCAACCCATTTGAAAGACTATGAGGTGGATTGGGAGAAGCACCGGATCACATATGAGCCGGATTATGACGCCGCTTACCGTCTCCATGACTATTCCGGCGCCATAGGGGACATTGAAATAGATGATGAAATCAGAGAGGGAAACGGCTATACCTACTATGTGGCCTTTCGCAACATGGGCTCGGAAACCATTGATTATGTAAATGCCTTTATACTGTTTTATCACGAGGATGAGCTCACAGGTGCCGGTGAGCTCTTTGCACAGGACATTGCCCCCGGCGGCAGTGCGGAGCTTTCGTTTATACCAACGACCGATACCACGAATCGCATGATCCCCTATGACCGCTATGAGGCGGTTCTTTCTCAGGCTTACTATAAAAAATGATGATAGGGAGGAGTTAGAATATGAATTGTAAAAATTGTGGCGCAACTTTGTCGGGAAACGCAAGATTCTGTGCTTCCTGCGGCGCAGACCAGAGCGGAGGGGCGCAAACCGGGCAGACCGGCGGGGCTCAGCCACTGGTGGGGTATTCGGATAAAATCAATGACCCGCTCATCGTTGATACCCTGAAAAAAATGAGCAAATCGAGCATGCTTTTCACTTTGGCACTTGCCGTGGCCGCCGTGATTGGCTTTTCCGTTGCCGGAGCCTTAGAGGTTGGCGGGTTTGCGCTTCCTTCCGCCTTTTTCTTTGGGCTGGCCTTAGGCGGACTGCTGATCGTGCTTGCGCTTTTTCAGCGGGCAAGAGGGAAAAAAGACGGCACATGGGACGGCGTTGTCATCGACAAGACTTACAAAGAGGCCAGCTATGCCGAGCGGCAATCAGGCGATCATCGGACCCGGTATTCCGTACATATACGCCGGGAGGACGGCAGCGTCAAAAAACTTTCATGCACCGAGGAGCTCTTTCATTATTATCAGGTGGGCGAGCATGTCAGGCATCACGGGGGTACAGTGGAACATGTACTGGAAAAGTACGACAAATCCGGGGACAGCGTTATCTATTGCATCGTCTGCTCCACCAAAAACGAGATTCAAAACGACATCTGCCGCCGCTGCAAAAGTCCGCTGCTGAAATAGTTATTAAAATTTTAGGAGGGAAACAAGATGAAAAAAGTATTAATTATTTTTCTGGTTTTAATGATGGGGATGCTTACAGCTTGCGGCAATAAGGGCGGAAATAGCACCTCAGGCAATCAGGAAATCAATGGGGCGCAAAACAACAGCAGCTCCGAGTTTAATGTCACCGATGCCTATGAAATGCTGTTTGATTTTACGATAAGGCAGGATTTAAACGGTGTAGATGCTTCCATTGCTCAAAAGTATTTCAATGTGGATGTGACCTGGGACGGGCTGGATTTTAAAGGGGCTTCTATTTTCACCAGAGAGGTTCAGCATCGCAGTGGCAGATATGATGTTCAGGAAGATGTGGTTATAAGCGGCAGCTTATCCGCAGATGAAAAAAGCATTGAATCTTTGTCGTTCAGAAACGAAAGAACCGGCGAGATCTATGAAATGTTGGAATTGGAGCTTGAAAATATCCCTTATACGGATGACAATCCCTACCCGGACGATTGCTTTAAATTCTATGTGAGAGAAGGGGCAGATTCTTTAGCCGAGCATCTTAAAGTATGGAATGAACAAACAAGAGAGGGCGGAGATGTAACCGATATCACGACGAAATTTGAGCCCTTGGAAACATATGACCAGGAAGTAGAGGTCACCGTATTTTTCTACTTCAATTGAGGGGAGGAATGAAGATGAAGAAATGGTTGGCAGTTTTTCTGATTCTCGCCGTCGGTCTGCTTGCGGGCTGCGGCGAAAGCCAAAAGGAGGCTTCGGAAGAATCTCTGAAAGAAGAATTATCGGGAGGATGGGCGCTGGAGAAGGTTGAGCATTATGTTCCGGAGGATTATTCCGCTTCCAGCAAAATTTCCGAGTCTTCCGCCCAGGCGGAATGCAGCGATACCCATTTGCGAATCAACTGGTCCTCCGATGATATCGCCAACTCGCTGGAGCAAAAGGGGACGCTGGAGGCGTCTTTCAACAAATTGCCCGAACGCTTTGCGCCGGGAGAAGAGGTGAGCATTACGGTCGATACCCAATCCTCCTTTTCCGCCAATTACGAGAGCGATATCTTTAGAGACGGGCGTTTTGCGCGCGCTTATGTTATCACGCCTGGACGGGACGATGTGATGAACCCCTACGCACAGCTCTACGCGCCGGCTCTCTGGTACGAAACGTCAAGCGACTCCAAGGGGATTCCCCTGAACATGCCTTCCGATGCGCGGGGCGGGGAAACAGTTCAAATTGTGATTGGCTTGGATGATGTACCGCATCCCAATGGCGCGCCGGCGGTTACCTACACCTACAGATGGACGGAATAGACGTGGCGGCGGCGGAAAGCTTCTGCCTGGCCAATAATCAATGATTGGAGGAAACAGCCATGAAAAAATGGTTAGCGGTTTTTCTGATTCTCTCGCTTGGCGTGACGGCGCTGTCCGGCTGCGGTAAAGATGCGGAATATGCCTGGGTGCTGGTGGAGACCCAAACCAATGAAGAGGAATGGAGGGCGCATCTGGCCGAACTCAACGCATCCTCGTCGATAACTGGGAGGCCCCCCGATAGGCATGCTGAGGTCGAAGTGTCAGAAGGCAGTGTTTTTTTCGTTATTACCTATACAGAGTCAATCGGGGAGGACGTCGAAATTAACAGTGAATATTTTTCGGGCAATTCTATACAGGGGAAAATCGCTTGGAGTGTACCGCCACACACCGTTCCTGCTACGAAAGACGGGTTTACTTTGAAGTTGTTGGCAGAAACATTAGATCGACACCCGATATATCCTATGAATCATACCTTTGGGGTAGTCGTTTGGACCCTTCTATCTGAACAGGGTGAGGATCATTACCATGTGTTTGAAGACAGTAGTGGGAATAGTAGCTTCGGTTCAAACGAGGACAATGATTTCGCACCCATCGACACCACCGTCTACGGTACGCTGGGTAAGGGGCAAGAGGAAGGTGCACGCAAAGTCGTCACGGTGGACGTCGGATTCGTCCGAACATCGTATATCTACGAGTGGCAGGAGCAGTAAGTAAGCCCCGGTACGGGCGCAAACGCCCGCTGATGAAATTGGCGAAAAGCAATCAATTATGAAGGAGGGAACAGCCATGAAAAAATGGTTGGCAGTTTTTCTGATGCTTGCCGTCGGCCTGCTTATGGCGGGCTGCGGTAAAGGCGGAGGTCACTGGGTACTGGTGGATACTGAATTTCACGAAGAAGAATGGCAGGCAGCGCTGGCGGCGGAAAATCAGCGCGATGGCTTCTATCAAAGTGAGGCCCAGGTATCGGCAGGCAGCTTTATTTGGACGAGAACCTATATAGATGAGGATAAAAGCGACAAACAACCTTTTGCATTCCCGGGAAATTCGGCTACCGTACAGGGCAGTTGGACCAAGCCGTCCGACACCGTCCAAGGCCCCGAATTTGAGGTTTCCATGCGCATCAAGATAGAGGTGGTGGATCAGGATCCGGCGCATCCCGTGCAGCACGGCTGCTATATAGATGCCCAGGTTCCCATCCCCGATGACGACGGCGTCATATACGGCTACCTCTGTGACGATGACGGGGAAAGCACCTTTTATCCAAGCCCGGAGAATGGTTTTGCACCCGTCGCTGTAATCGTCTATGGCGATATGGAGAAGGGGCAGACAGCGGGTGAGCACAGAGCCCTCGAAGTAAGAGTGGGGCCCGGGCATCCCCTAATGTCATATATTTACGAGTGGCGGGAGCAGTAATTGCTCCTTGCCCATGAAAGGCAGGTGTATTTATGGAAAAAGTAAAACAGCCGTTGCTGCGCACCGTGATGGGCATGATGCTCAGCCCCGCCCAGGCGCTGGGAGGCGCCCTGGCCGGCAGATGGTATATCTCTGCGGCGGTATCAGCATTGGCCTTCGGATTATTTTTTCTCCAGACGGGGCTGGATTTATATAAAACCGGCCAGAGGGATTTCCTCTTCGCCCTCCTCTTCGCCGGGCTGGGTCTTTTGTACGGCGCTGTGTTCATCCCGCTTTTGGGCTCGCTGTTCTGGGGCGTTATCAAAATGGCCAAAACACAAATGAGCCTGACCCAGGCGGTTTCAGTCTTTTGCCTGTGCTATAGCGGGGCCCTCATCTACGGCCTTTTCGGGCTTATTTTCTCTCTCGCCCTGGGCTGGAAAACCGCCGTCGCCTTCGGCGTGACGGGGGTTTTGTGGGCAACGGGGCCGATGATTCACACCATCCGGAGAATGACCGAGGGAAAGACTGCCCTGAGCATAGTTCTGTCAACGGTTGCCGGGATCGCCATTTTAGTGTCCTGGTCTCTGTTTGGCCGGATATGAAAGGGGGGATGACGCAATGGAAGATTATCAAAAAGGCAACGGGCTTCGGGGCTTTTTGCGCATGCTGTGCTTTATGGTGTTCGGTGTTCTGACCTTCGCCAACCCCTTGGATAAGTATAATCCGTACAACATTGGCTTTGGCGTGATAGCGGGCCTGTTCTTCGGCTTTTTCTGCAGGCTCCTTCTGGTTTGGCTCTTGAGTGCCTTTAATCCTCAGGTAAAGGAAACCCACGGGCATAAAGCCATTTCCACAGCCGTCAGCCGGGGGATGCTGTTTCTGCTCCCCTTCGCCGTTATGGCCTTCGTCTCCTTTTTTTACCTGGGCTGGTATATGACATCGGGCTTTCTGTCGGCGGGAATCATGGCGGCGGCGGCAAGCGCATCCATTGAGATCGGAAGACTCAAGCAAAAGCAGGAGATCAAAAACACGGTGATCACCTCGCTGGTCGCCGCCGCCTTCGCCGCCCTGTGGATCTTTGGCAGCGGCTTTCTGGCGGGGGTTCCGGGTCTTATCGAAGGCGTCGTAGAATTTCTCCGGTCCCAGGCCGGCAATCTATTTTAGATGGGAGGTGTTTTGATGAAAAAGAACGTTGTAAAACGTAGTTTTGTGCGAAGGACTCTCTGCTTTACCGCTATTTGTCTGCTGCTGACCGCTCTTTTGCCCGTACAGGCATTGGCTGCGGCCGGGACACAGCCCCCCGGTCTGCCTTATGAAAAGGTCATTTATAAAAACGGGAATTGGTTTACCCTTCTGAATTCGGGCAAAGTGATTTTCGGCTATGACGGAACATATGAAATTGACGAGGAATTATTTATAAATGATGAAGGAGCGCCCGCTTCCCGCATCCCTCCCTCAGAGTTTCGGATTAACAGGGATCAGGTTGTGAGCGCGATATCTCTCCCCTACATCTATTACCCCGTAAGCCCGGAAAGACCGGCCAATATCCAGCCGGTTTATGTCCAGCTTGAGGACAGCCGGGGCAATTTGTACGGTCCTTACCTGATGGAAGGCACACAGCAAATGGATTTGTCCGGCATCAGGACAGATCCGGCTGCCCAAGAGCTTGAGCAGGGGACATCCGACGATGAACCGGGAATCCTAAGCGCTAAGCCCGTTCATTATATGTATACATTTCGTCCCGAGGGGGAGCTGCGTCTGCCCCGGGGAAGCTACACCCTGCATACCAGCGACCCCGAGAACCTGGTACGGACCAAAAGCTCGGGACTGGAGGGTCCCGTGTTCATCAAGGGCTATGAAGGCTCCGCTTATGAGAAATATAAAAAGGAGCTTCACTTGTGGAATCTGAAAAACAACCCCGAGCTTTTTGAAAGTGCGGCCATCATCAGGGAGGTGGTGGACGGCGAGGCCGCCCGGCCGGGAGAGACGGAAACTGAGGAATATACGGTGCTGGGTAATACGGCGCTTTTTGAATACCGGGAGGAAACAGATGAGGAGAAGAAGGAATATCCGGTGCGGGAAAGCGCGGAAAATCCTCCGGCCCAGTTTCCCCTCTACCTTTCCCTGCCCACCCCCGCCCTCATCGATGAAATTGTCTTTAACACCTACAACGGTGGGCTGGGCGCAACCCCCGGAACCGTTACCATCACCGGCGTAAACGACGGCGAGGATTACGGGACCTTTCAGGCAAACGGCGCAACGCTTCAGGGCGCCCCCAACGGGATGTGGATCGTTTCGCCGGGTATTACCCTGCCGGCAGGCGAATATATGGTCGACGTGTCGGACGAAAGCGTGGTGGCAAGCTTTGGCGACGGAAGGCCGGACTTTTACATCGGCGCCACGCCTCCGCCCCCTGTGGACCATGATTTTTCCGGTACATACCTCATCGATGTTGCGACCCAAAAGACAGGATCCATAGGTCTTGGTGTGCAGACCAGTGAAAACAAGGATAACTTCAGCCTAAGCTCGCATCCAATCACCATTTTGGACAGGGGGGATCATCTCCTGCTGGTCGGAAGCTATGAAGGTATCACCCTTTCCAGACGGTGCCCCGTTGGAGCCAGGACCCCGAACAGCCTGAGTACCTTCCTGGAATTTTCAGTGGACTTAAGCGGCACCCCCGCCAAGACAACCATAGCGGCGGCAGTTGATATATCCCTCTCAAAGCCCGACCAGGGGGCGGCCGTATTGACCCTTGGCGGCAGCGCATCTTATGCCCGGGAAACGACCGAGGATGAGGGCGGGGATTACAATATCTACCAGGTAAGCGGCGGCGGTGTATTCGCAGGGCAGGATATGTCACCCACGGTTATACCCTTCATGGGGCTGGGTATGGCCTCCGCCGGAAGCATCCCCGGGCCGGACAGTCCCGGTCAGGCTGCGGCGGGCATTCTGTTCCCGCCCCTGGCAACGCTGCTGGCGGGCCTTCTGGAAAGCCTGTTCAGGCGCAAGGAAGAGGGCTTGGCGCCGGAAGGTCTCTTTCCCGGCAATCAGGACACGCCTCCCCCCGAGGTCTATGACTTTGGCGACGGGCGGCAGTATCAGGAGGGGGGAAAATATACCTTTGACGACGGCAGGGAGTATGTGGTAAAAAACGGAGAGTTTGAGTTTGTCAGGGAACTGGGCAAAGGGGATCGTTACACCAATCCCGACGGCGACAGCAAGGTCTGGATCGGCGGACAGCCGTGGCAGGCATCGGACTGGGAAACCCAGGACGCCACAAACAGGGACTACGCCCAGGCCCATGCCGAGGACTGGGAGAATGTCAGGCAATCTCCCGACAAGTATATGCAGGAGGTCTTTGACGAAATCAGGGAGCGGGAGGAGCTCAATGATACGTTGGGAAGGATGCAGCGGGCAGCCTTGCGCAATGATATGGCAACTCCGGGCGAAATAGACAACATGTACGCAAGAATCGATGAACTGATGAAGGATATGGATGCAGGAAAACCTGCCGACTATGAAAAAATCCAACGGATCAGAGACTATATGGGCAACAGGCTCTCAGGCGATAATGCCCTCGAGCGGGATCTGCCTGCCCCGGAGCAGTATGGCGGCTGGTTTGACGCCGGCCTGCTGCGGGAAACCCTGGCTGAAACCGGCAGGAACCTGTCCTCTGCCACCACTGCGGACGGAAGCATGTCCTGGAAGGGGCTGGCCGGGCGCGTTGCCATCGGGGCAATGACCGGCGGTCAATCCGAATGGATATTCAGACCTGTGGGAGCGGGCTATACGATGCACGACGCCATCCAGGAGGGCGCTTCGGACCTGGGCGCTTTTGGCGCAGGCGCGGCCCGTGCCGGCACCGAATGGATTGCGGCCAACGCCGTAGCAGGGGTTATGAATACGGTCGGAGGAGCCGGCAGTGCGGCCATCGGTCATGTGACCGGCGGCGGAGGTTCGGGAGGCCTTGGCAGCGCCATCGCATCTGGCGGCAAACAAGGCTTGTCCAGCTGGGGAGCAGGCATGGCGGCCCAGGTAAAAGATGTGGCCTCGCGCGAAGCATGGACGGCCGCAGCAAATCAAGTGACCGATACCCTAACCAGGGGCGTCACCCGGATAGACAATATCCTCAGCGGAAAAGAAGGTCTCCGGCTGCCCGGATCCGGGTCGAGCGCTTCGCAGACCCTCGCCTCGGTGCCGAAACAGCCACTGAGCGCTCTGGAGCAAAACCGGCTGAGCGACTTTGAACGGGCTGTCCGCTCCGGCGACCCGGAGCAGATATCGAAGGTGTACGGCAACGGCGGGATGAAGCACTTATCACAGCTTCAGCAGAAGGGGCATATTTCCGCCGACACGGCCAGACGGGCCAACGAGCTTTTGACGCGCAAGGTAGACAGCGTCATCCGGCAGGGAACCGACGACGCCCTGCGAAGAACCCAGCAGCAGACCGGCGTGCGCGTCAAGGAGCTGATTGTGGGAGACAGCGGCTCAGGCGCCAAAAAGGCTGTGGGCAGAATCATGACCGATGCCGACAGGACGCTGATTCCAAGATTTGAGGAAGCGGATCTGCGCCGGTATATGAAGCTTAACAAGCTGACTCGCTCCCAGGCCTATGATTCCCTGTGCAAGCAGCTGCAAAAGAATCACATCTCATCGGTGGGCAACAGCCTGGGGAAAAGCGGCTTGTCGGCCGACGACGTGGGATTTTCCAGCTATGACCGTATCGGTTCGGCTTCTGGCCAGGCAGATTCCTACGGCTCCCGCTTTACCAACGTCAGGCAGGCGGGCTCCGGCACGGCCCAAGTCTATACCCCCGACGGCAAGGGCGGCTTCCGTGTGCATTCCACCTCCGGCCAGGCTGCGGTGGATCAAAACCTGCTCAACAAGCAAACCTACGGCACGGGTACCATACCGGCCGACCCCGTCAAGCTGCTGCCCCGGGACGTGCCGTCCATCATCAAGCAGCAGGCGGGCAGTGTGATGAAGAACCCCGGCGATCCTCTTGCCGCCGCCAAGGCCATCGGCAGGGCGGATAAGGTTTCGCAGATTATCAAGAATAACGGCATCCTTTCCAAGTCTATGCGGGATATGAACGGAAAGCTTGTCCGTATGGCCAATGACATTTACGCCAATCCCGGCAGTATCAACACCGTGCTCGGCAGAAACGGGATGACCCTGGAGCAGTTTTTAAAGCAAAGCAAAGATGTGCTGTCAGGGTATGACCGCACCCTTGCTGGAGTCCGGATTCCATAAAAGTTTGAGAGGAGGTAAAGAAAATGCAAAACAAAGAAGCATGGCGTTTTTCGGTACAGGAATTACTATCCCATATGGAGATTTCGGGCATCGGGCGGGGTGAACTCTGCCTGCTTCCCGAAACTCCGCAGAGTGCCCCCGTGACCGGCCGGGACGCGGTCGCTCGGCAAAGAAGCGAGATGGCGCCGGAGGATCTGCGGCTATTGGATCGGTGCATCGGCATATTGGCCGCCCCCGACAGGCTGCTGCATGTCCATATCAATCTGGGCGACGGCGTGGTGAGCCGGCTTTCTCTGGGTCATGCCCAAACCAGTCCCGGCCTGTGGGCAGGGCTGCGCCGCGAAGGGGATGCCCACAATATCCTGCTCCATGCGGACAGCGAATTAAAGTACGGCATCATCGACAGCCTGGCTGCGCAAACCCCGCTGGGCGAAACGCGGGTCGGATGCGATTTAAGCACCCCCGCTGCTCTGGTTTTTCTGGCGGCGCTGGACCAATACAAACGCTCCCATATGCTTTCCATGCTTAACCATGTGGAGCCAATCTCCGTGTTTTCCAGGGAGGATATTGAGCAGCGGCTCGCCGGCTCCCATATCCATGATTTCAGGTGGCTGCTGCCCTTGGCCGATAAGCTCATGCCGCTTCGCATCGATCAGCTTGCGGTGTCCACAGACGCAGGCGAAGCACTGGCGGAGCTTGCGGCATTGGAAATCATCGGACAAATGGATGAGGAGTCAAGGCTGTTCGATTTGGAGCCGGTTACCTTGTCCATCGCCGAGGGCTACAGACGGAAGATCAGCGTGGCGGGTATCGGGCATACGGCCAGGATTCCCACAGGCGAGCTGGTCCATGATGTGTTTGTGCTGATTAGAACGCCGGGCGACCTGCTGCTGACGGTGATGAGCGGAGGCGAGGCGTCCCTGGCCGGCATCAGCGCCGAGGAGCTTCAGAATCTTCTGGACAGCTTGCTCACCATCCTCCCATCTGCGGAAAATCAGAGCGAAGAAGCGACGTCCGCAGCGGTAGCCGGCACAGGAGAAATGACAGATGCCGGCGAAGCAACAAATCTGAAACGGTTCTGCAAAGACTGCGGCGCCACTACCGCCGCCGGCGCAAAGTTTTGCCGCAGCTGCGGTGGCAAACTGTAAAGCTAATCGAAAGCAGGAAGCCCTGTCAGGGGAAATTTCTGCCGACAAAAAATAAAGGAGATGATTTTTATGACAAAGACAAAAGGGAAGTTTGGCCTGAGCCTTGCTGCCATCGCAGTGATCGCCTTTGGCTTTGCGGCGCTCAGGCAGCCCCAATCGGTACTGCTGGTGGCCGGATTCGCGCTGCTGGCGGAAAAGGATGAGTGGCTCAACCGTCAGGCGCTGCAGGCGCTTCTGCTGACGATTGTCTATTATCTGGCCGAGCTTGTAACGGGCTGGATATTCGGCGGCCTGGCCCGCTTCTTTAGCTGGGTGGGGGCATACGCTGCGGCGAGTGTCATGGGAACAGCCAATACATTTGTGAGCGGCGCACTCTATCTGGCTTTGGTCGTGTTCTCGGTCCTTGCTGTCCTGCGGGTGCTGCGCGGCAAGGATGCGGGGCTGCCTTTTATCTCCAAGATGGCGGACGGTGACTTTGCTGCGGTGCTGCAAAAAGCGCCTGCGGTAAACCCGGCTCCGGCCGCTCCGCAGCATCCCCCGGCCCAAGGACCTGTGGCGCAAAACGCTGCGCCCGGCCGTCATTGCACATCCTGCGGTGCGGCTTTGCAGGAAGGTTCCGCATTCTGCACCGAATGCGGCGCAAAAAATGAATAACGGCTTTTTAAGAAGGGAGAAAAAATATGTTTTGTGAAAAATGTGGTGCAAATCTACCGGCAGGAACGAAATTCTGCGGCGGCTGCGGCGCCAGAACCGAGGCGCAGCCTGCGGTAACTCAGGAGCAGTCCACTCCGTCCCCTGCTCCACCACGCCCGGCCGTCCCGCCCAGGACTTCTCCGGCGGCTGCGTCCGGCGGCGCTCCCCAAACTGCGCTGGCATATACGCCACAGCCGGGGGCCGAGCCGCTGAGCGTCGGACAGTACATCGTAATGCTGCTTTTGCTGTGCATACCCATTCTGAATATTATCCTTATCTTCGTGTGGAGCTTTAGCAGCGGCAGAAACCTGAATAAAAAAAATTTGGCCAGGGCTTTTCTGATCTTCCTTGCCGTCGGGTTTGTGCTCGTATTGGTCGGCGGCGGCGCCCTTATGGGCGTTTTGGAGAGCATCATGGACGGCTATTATTAAAGACGGTTATGGGAAGGGGATGGCGATGGCACAAAGGGCGGAAAAAATCCAGTGGCAAATTAGTGTGCCCATATTTAGAAACACAATTATTTTGAAGCAGCTTGGGCTTGCCGTCGGCCTCCCCTTCGGCCTTGTCGCACTGGTCATCGGGCTTGTCTCGGGGAAAAGCATCTACACGTTGTACGCCCTGGGGCTCATCGCCGCACTGCTTCTTTTGACCTGGCTGTTGATCATGGCGATATACCGGGGGAAATACGAATTGGAATTCAGGCTGGACGATAAGGGTGTGCTCTGCCGCACACAAGCAAGAAAGGCAAAAAAGAACCGAATCATAAACGCCCTGACGGTCGTGCTCGGCCTACTTTCCGGCAAGCCAGCTGCGGCGGGTGCCGGAATGCTGGCACAGACAAGGCAGGAGGTTTTTATCCGGTGGAACCGCGTCACAAAGGTGAAATACAAGCCGAAAAGCTGTACTATCCTGTTGCGCGGCGGCTTTGCCGAGCAGATAGCGCTGTTTTGCACGCCGCAAAACTATATGCGGATGAAAGATTTAATCATCGAAAACACCGGAACAGGTACGATAAGGCTTGATTGAAGGCTCCGGCAATAATACAATCCGTGCTCCTATACAATGCCGATCGGCCACAAGGGCCGATGTGTCAAGACTTGCCGGACAAAATAAAGTCAATACATCATTATCCATCGCCGAATCACCTTATCCGGATAATGTGAACAATGTGGTCTTAGCCACAGCCGACTCTTATCCAGACACCCTGACTGGTAGTGTGTCATGGTGCTCGATTTTGCATGCCTGCGGAGCAAGACTAAATTAAAAATATGGAAGTACCACTATAAGTCAGAATAACAAAATGAATATAGCCAAGGGCAAACCCGGTTAAAGCCGGGGACGCAAAGCCGAGGGTCTAAGGTGTCTTAAGGCACTATGATAGTCTGGCTGCTAAAAGTCAAACGAAAGCCTGCCCTCTTACATGAAGGGCGGGCTTTTGAGGCTTTTACGGATGTTTCAGGTATCAGGATACCGGCTTTCGCTATGAGCTATGGTGAGAGAGGTATTCCTATGAATATATTGCACTATCATCCCTTTTCGAGGTGTAAATAGAGACGGAGAAATCTGTACATACCGTCCTTTACACTTGCAACTTCATATCATAAATCTACAAAAGTCAGTATTTTGCCATGGGCGAAGTGCTGGCTTATTTTTTTCGACAGATTTCCTATTTGTTTTACAAATTATCCCATATTCAGGATTTGACAGCAGACTCCCTGTCGAACCTCGCTGCCGCTCTCCTCCGTTTCTGACTTTTGACTCGCAATCAAAATTTCAGAAAACGGAGGACAAGCCATATGGCAGAAAAGAAAGAGTATAGAATTAAAGTGCAGGGGCAGCTCGTCCCTGTCACCGAAGAAGTCTATTTGACATATTACCGTATGAAACGCCGGGAACTGCATCTGGAAGAAAAGGACACAGCACATGGCGTGTTTTATTATAGTGCCTTGGATACTGCGGAAACCAATGGCGAGGACGCGATTCCAGACCGCACTTCTCCTCGTGTGGATGACATAGCTGTAGATAAAGTTATGGCACAGAGGCTCCGTCAATGCATAGCACAGCTTTCCAAAGAGGAACAGGATCTGATTTTTGCCCTGTATTTTCAAGGGAAAACGCAGATGGAACTGGAGAGGGAAACCGGCATCAAGCAGCAGACCATCAGCTATCGTGACCGTCAGATTCGGCTGAAGCTGAAAAAAATGATGGAAAAGTAAAAATATTTTTTGTAGACCCCCTCACGAAACCGGATTAGTAGTGAGGGGGTTTTTCTCATTCCCCCAACCGTACTTTGAAAATTTCATATCCGATGACCTGAATACATTAGCTGACGGACCCTGAAAGGGAAAAGCGACCCCGGAGGATGCGCCAAGACCACCTGTAGGCAGGCAGCAAGAAAAGCGAAATCACTATATTTTTGTCCGCTCGTTTCTTCCTGCTCCTATCAAAGACGGCCAAATAAGGTGCAAAGCGGTACCCATCCGACCGGAAAACAGGCTGTGGCAGCCTGTCTCGCAATGATCCCGTCAGCTTATATTGATACTTCTGTCCAGTCACAGCCCCCCCTGACAGGGGGATCACGCAATGAGGGCAGCCGGCAGAGATCCTGGCGGGGGTGAAATTCCCATGATGCGGTGAAGCCAGCCGCAGTTCAGGCCATCGCCTTTGTTGTGCAAAGCACCATATGCTCTGCACAGAGTGCTTGGGGAGTAGTGTCGAATTAAGCACCGTTATTACAGAAAAAAGACTTAATGTCAGAAGCGATGGGGATCGCTCTGCCTTTATAGCAGGGCGATCCCTATATTTGTGCCATTAAGAAAATGAAGTTGAGAAAAGAGGTGTGTAATTTGAGTCAAAAAGCAAAACCCATTCTACGAGGCGATATTTACTATGCTGATTTAGGTGCAACCATTGGATGTGAACAAAACGGTATTCGTCCAGTTCTTATTTTACAAAACAATATAGGGAATCGTTATAGCCCCACCATTATTGTTGCCGCTATTACTTCCAGCTATAAAAAACCGCTGCCTACCCATGTGAAAATCCGAGGAATACATAGCCTTAACCAAAAGTCCTTGGTGCTTCTTGAACAAATACGCACCATTGACCGCAGCCGCCTTCGAGACTGGATTGGCAATCTCGATAGTGAATGCCTTGACCGAGTTGACAAGGCTTTGCAGATTAGCCTTGGTCTTTATTCATCATATTTTAATTTTACGCAAAAGGAGCAGATAAAATGAACCATATATTAAATGAAAGCATTAGCCAAAATCAGTTTACCGTCATTTTAGAAATGCTTCACACACTTCTAAAAAAAGGCGTAATCACAAGGGCTGAAGCTGATAAAACAGCTCAACGGATTGCGTTTCAAAATGAACTTTCAATCATTTATCTTTGGTGATATTAGGTATAGCTTTTGAACTATCATTGTGGTAGTGTTGGTGACTAAGAAAGGAGATGAAAAGCTATGAACAGCTTGAACATACAGGGATCAAGCGCTCTTTCAAGACAAAGGGAAATCGTAAGGATCGAGGCAACAGCAACTGATGTTCATACTAAACTACGGGTAGCTGGATATGCCCGGGTCAGCAGTGATTCCGAGGATCAATTAAACTCCTTTTCTGCACAGGTAAATTATTATCAAAGGTTGATTGAGAAAAATGATAAGTGGGAAATAGCAGAAATCTATGCCGACGAAGCAGTTTCAGGAGTATCCTTGGATAAAAGAGATGATTTTGCAAGGATGATCAGCGATTGCAAAAAAGGCAAGATTGACCGCATCATTACGAAATCTACCAGCCGTTTTGCCAGAAATACGCTAGATACCATCAGGGTAATTCGTGAGCTAAAAGATATTGGCGTAACGGTCTACTTTGAAAAGGAAAACCTCGATACCGCAAATCTTACAAGCGAAAATTTACTTACCCTTTACTCCTTGTTTGCCCAAGAAGAATCCATGAGTATATCAAAAAACTGTAAAAAGGGCGCTCGTATGAGGATGGCCAAGGGAACCTATGTATCCTCGAATCCCCCATACGGCTACCGATTAACAGATAATCAGTTAGAAGTAAATGAACCAGAAGCAGAAGTTGTGCGTAGGATTTTCGCTGAATATCTTGGGGGCAGAAGCAGCACCAGTATTGCCCAGGGGCTTATGGATGACGAGATACCATTTAAAAATGGAATAGAGAAATGGCGGAATCAGGCAATTACAACCATTATTAAGAATGAACGTTATATCGGTGATATGCTTTTGCAAAAATTCTATAATGAAGATGCCTTGCCTTACCGCCAATTTAAAAATAATGGGGAGCTTCCAAAATACTATGTAAAAAACACCCATGAACCGATTGTAGACCGGTTGCAATATGAACTTGCAAACATATTATTAAAAGAACGGGCAGTGCACATAAACAATGAATATAGCCAGTATCCGCTCAGTCGAAAAATCAGATGCAGCGAATGTGGCACTGCTTACCGCAGAAAGGTTAATAATAAAACCACCTACTGGGTATGCCGACAGCACGATAGAAACAAGGACAATTGCGGCAGCCAGCGGATAACTGAAGAAGCAGTACATGGAGCATTCATAAGGCTATATAATAAACTTAAACAACATTATGCGAGCATACTCCTGCCAATAATCTCAAGCCTTGAAAAATTACAGGAACTAAACACAAGAAATAATCCTGAAATAAGTACGCTAAATAAACAAATAGCGGAGCTATCCGAGCAGAATCATGTGATGAACGGACTACTGTCCAAAGGCATCCTTGACTCTGCTCTTTTTATATCTCAAACAGACGAGATAAATCGTAAAATCCGCTCCCTAAAGCTTGCGAAGTCAAGGATTTTGACTGAACAGGAATCGGACAGCATGTTTGATAAAACCGAGGAACTGGTAGAAATCATCGAAAACGGCCCTGAGCGGATCAGCAAGATGGATACAGCCCTGCTTCATGAACTCGTGGACACAATTTTAGCCTGCGATACTCAAAGTGTTGACTTCAAACTGATAAACGGTCTGGTGCTAACGGAAAGGTTGTGAAAAGATGGCAAAGAATAGGCACATTCCCTATGGATACAAGATTGCAAATGGCAAAACTGTTGTTGAAGGGCAGGAAGCAGAAACGATACGAAAAATCTATAGCCAGTATGCTGAGGGGCTTTCCTATAAAAAAATCGCGGAGCTGTTAACTGAATCAGGGATTAGATATATGCCCGATAAACCAGAGTGGAATAAAAATATGGTAGCCCGCATCTTGAAAAATCAAAATTATCTTGGCACAGCAAAATATCCTGCAATCCTTGAAAAAGGTTTACAGAAAGCAGCTAAACAAATGGCAAAGCCCTATACCCATACAGAATCTCCTGATATTAAAATGCTTAAACCCCTGCTTTTCTGCGGAGTTTGCGGAGAACAAATAAAGCGAAGGCTAAAGATTTCAGGAGAGGAACGGTGGTATTGCCCATCCGATGTAAAGCATATATCGGTAACTCTTACTGATGAGGCAATCCTTGAAGAAACAGAAATACTTCAAGGATATCTTGCCGAAAATGAAAGCACCATACGGATTCGGAAAAATACTGATAACCAAATTGATATAGGTATAATACGGATGCAAAATGAGATTGACCATGCCCTATCTCGGACAGAAGTAAATACAGCTGAACTACAAAAAACCATCATGGAACTTGCTTCAAGAAAATATGCTTTCATCCAAGATGCAAATGAAGGAGAGGAACTTAAAGAGAAAATTGCACAGCTCAGCAATAGCCCGCTAGACTGTGAGTTGATACGAGAAACCATAACACAGATACAGCTTGAACATATAAATTTTACCGCAGTTATACTTAATAACGGCCAGAAAATACCGCTGCAAGATGCGGAGAAAGGAGAGATACATCTTGAGTAATCAAAGAGAAATTATAGTCATACCGGCATCGGAAAGCCTGTCATTTTCGGGACATCGAAACCGTCAAATGAGAGTTGCTTCCTATAGCCGAGTATCCACAGACTTTGAAGAACAGCTAACCAGTTTTCATGCACAAAAGAGTTACTATACCGACCTTATTATGAGAACCCCCCAGTGGACATTGGCTGGCACTTATGCAGATGAGGGTATCTCAGGTGCCTCGGCAGAAAAACGTCCTGACTTTATGAAAATGATTAGGCACTGCAAAAAGGGCAAAATTGATTTGATTATCACAAAATCCATCAGCCGTTTTGCAAGAAATACGCTGGACAGCATAGGATATGTGCGAAAGCTTAAGGCAATGGGTGTGGGAGTTTTATTCGAGAAAGAAAATATAAATACATTGGAAGAAAACAGCGAGGTAGTGCTTACTATCTTGGCAAGTCTTGCCCAAGAAGAACTTAACTCTCTCTCCCTTAATGTCAAAATGGGTAAACGTATGGCAATGCAGGAAGGCAAGGTATACTTCCAATACAATAAATGCTATGCCTACCAAAAGGGAGAGGACGGCCAGCCTGAAATCATTCCCGAAGAAGCAGAAATTATCAAACGGATTTATACTGCTTATCTGTCGGGCAAAAGCGTACCAGCTATAGTGAGAGAGCTGACGGCAGAGAGGATTAAATCACATAGCAAAAATGGTGAATGGAAAAACAGCACAATACAGTCTATCTTAAAAAATGAACGATATTGCGGAGATGTGCTCCTTCAAAAAACATACACCACCGATCCTATCAGCAAAAAGGTAAAGCAAAATAACGGGGAACTTCCTAAAATTCTTATAAAAAACAATCATCCGGCCATCGTCAGTCGTGAAATGTATGATCAGGTACAGCAAGAACGCTCCCGCCGCAGCAGTAAACGAAAAGTATCCAAGACTAGTGTGACCGAACAAAGCAAATACAGCGGGCTATATGCCCTTAATGAAATCCTCATCTGCGGGGAATGCCTTACCCCTTATAGGCGGGCTGTATGGACTAAACGAAGCGGTGAAAAACAAGCGGTATGGCGTTGCATCAGCCGTTTAGACTATGGTACAAAATATTGTCAAGACTCTGTGACGGTCGATGAAGAAAGCTTGCATGAAGCGATTATGCAGGCAGTTAGCGATACCCGCGCAAATCGCCGTGAAATGCTCCCTTACTTAAGGGCTCAGCTTACCCAAGTTTTTAGAGAAGATGCTAAAGGCGAAATCGATGTGGATGAAATAGAACATCGTATAGCTCGACTTAAGGCAAAAACCATGGAGCTGGTAACCCAAAGCATAGGCAACAATACGGTAGGAGAAAATGAGGGCTTGCTTAAAGCCATGTCGGATGAAATCAAAGCCCTCAGCGATATGCTTGCAGAATATAAAAGAACCTGCAATACAAAAAGCACTATTGAGAACCGAGTAGCGGAAATTACTGATATATTTGAAAATGAACCGGAGCAAAACGATGCTTATAACGATGTTCTTGTGCGACAGCTGATAGACACCATAAAAACTATAGATGAAGAAAAATTAGAAATCAGCTTTAAATGTGGCCTCCAATACGAGCAGAGTATAAACCTCAAGGTGCGGAAAATAAACAGAGCATCTTAATATCAAATAGGAGAAATAATTTAACAGCGGCGCAATGCCGCTGTTTCTCGTGGTAGAAATATTCCCTTATTTAAAGGTTTTGTGGAAAATTACTAGATGAAACAAGTGTATACTTTTTTATTATAAAGGTAAAAAGGTTTCATAAAATACAAAGTTTTAGGGTTTGACTTTTTGATTAAGAAAATGATATATTTATTTAGTAAGTCGTTGGCATAGGTTTTATATCCAACTAAATAAGGTTTATAATATGGTCAAAATTTTGTTAGTGTCACGGATGGATATTTAAAGTAACTTAATTATTGAAATCTTGCTTATTCACTAGTTGAAGATTTCAAAAGCGTGTGAGTTCAAGTCCCCCTTATAAAATAGGGTGACATCCATAATTGACATTACTACCATTAAATTTAATAAACGGTTATTTGCGCAGACATAGGTCGTTCATTTAACTGAAGAAGTCGAAGGCTTTTGTCTTTGGCTTACACTCTGGTCGCATAGCTCAGCTGGGAGAGCACCTGCCTTACAAGCAGGGGGTCATAGGTTCGAGCCCTATTGCGACCACCATTTTTTTAAGTTCATGAGAATGGGCTTTTTTTATGCTGATTATTATTTGGTTTT
>Ga0334892_1000259_pt1 | contig 77252 bp, 71 predicted proteins | sample GraSluR3_MG_4_FD_207213 | JGI IMG/M metagenome (GOLD analysis project Ga0334892, IMG submission 207213) | Sludge microbial communities from methane-producing bioreactor in Wageningen University, Netherlands - Granular Sludge_15_04-R3 | ecosystem: Engineered > Bioreactor > Anaerobic >...
CCTCCCGCATCAGTCAATAGGTTATCGAACCCCTTGTGGAAACCATCAGGAATATGTTAAAAATAAAGAGCAAATACTAACTTAGAATGTGTCCCGTTAATAGGGGGAATTACAAAAAATTGATTCTTGATTTAAGATTATGACTCCGAGCTATTACACCTAATACAGAGGTAATGGTGAATAGCCGAAAGGGAATAAGCGGAAACGCCTATTCCTCCCGTGTTTGGAAAGGAGGTTGATATCAGGTGTAATTATTTAACCAACACCAGACACAGTGTTGGGTTTTTTATTATCTATGTGTCGCTTATATAATAATTTTGAAAGGAAATAGATTTTTATGAAGAGATATTTTTCTATAATGGCAAGTACAATTCTGGCAATTATGATAACGTTAACTTTTGTGGTTTCTGCAGCACCGATAAACATAAAATTAGCGACAACAACCAGTACGGAAAATTCAGGATTACTTGGAGCTTTGCTGCCTCCTTTTGAAGAGAAATACAATATAAAAGTAGAAGTAATTGCAGTTGGAACTGGTGCTGCAATTAAGTTGGGAGAAAATGGAGATGTGGATGTTGTTCTGGTACATGCCAGGGCGGCAGAAGATAAAATGGTGGAAGATGGTTATGGAGTAAATCGCAGGGATGTTATGCATAATGACTTTATTATTGTAGGACCGGAAGATGATCCTGCAGGTATAAAGGATGAAAAAGATGCAGCTTTAGCTCTTACTAAAATTGCTAATTCAGAAAAAGAGACATTCTTTGTTTCACGTGGTGACAATTCCGGAACTCATATAAAAGAATTAGAGTTATGGCAAAGCGCAGGTATGGAACCAAAAGGTGAGTGGTATCTGGAAATTGGACAGGGGATGGAAGCTGCTTTATTAGTAGCAAATGAAAGACAAGGATATGTACTTTCTGACCGGGGGACTTATTTAGCAACCAGAGACAAGATAAAGCTAGTAATTCTTTCAGAAGGTGATCCCCGCCTCTTTAATCCCTATGGAATTATTGCTGTTAATCCAGCAGTGCATCCCCATGTTAAATATATGGAAGCTATGCAGCTTATTGCTTGGATGACCTCTATTGAAGGACAAAAAATAGTTGGGGAATTCAAAAAGCATGATGAAGTGTTATTTTTCCCGGATGCTATCAAATAAGAAGAAATTATAGTTTTCAGTGAATTACATTATTTAATAGTATCGGTGTTTTGAAGAATACCGATACTATTAAATAATTTTTAATGATGAACATATATACCTGAGTTAAATTTTATTTGTAGAGTATGTAATTCATATAATTTTCTATCTTGACCAAGATAGCATTTATTGTCCAAAATGCTATAGATAAGATATCCAGGTGAATATTAAATTATTAAGCTAGGTATTATTCAGTTGTTCTCAAAAGGGAAGATTCCCCTTGAATAATCTAAAAACAATATATTATAACAAGATTGTCAGAAGAAATTTATAGAATCAAAATGAGAAAAAATGGAGAGGGGTTTCAGGGAAGCTTACTCCATTGGTAATCTTGTAGAGAGAGGTAATTTTTTGAGCTTTATTTTTGAGGGATTACAGAAAGCTTTTCAATTAATTTTCTCTTTGAATAAGGAAGTTTTCATCATTGTACTATTTTCTTTAAAAGTATCGGGCATTGCTATTTTCTTAGCTTCTTTATCCGGTGTACCACTTGGTTTTTTGATTGGAGTAAAAAATTTCCGCTGGAAGAAATTTACGGTGATATTGCTGAATAATGCCTTGGCTATACCTACGGTAGTAGTTGGCTTAATTATATATTCTTTTATTTCTCGGGTAGGTCCGTTAGGCTATTTTGGTCTGTTATATACCCCGACTGCTGTAATTATTGGACAATATTTTTTAGCAACACCAATTATTATTGCTTTAACTCATTCTGCTATACAGGGAATTGACACTAAAGTAAGACATACTGCTTTAACTCTGGGTTCAACTGAAATACAAGCAGCCTGGGCAGTTGTAAAAGAAGGTCGTTATGCCATTATGTCAGCAATTATTACTGGTTTTGGTAGAATTATAGCTGAAGTAGGAGCTGCTATGATGTTAGGAGGAAATATTAAAGGATCTACTAGAACTATGACTACAGCAATTTCCCTGGAAACTTCTAAAGGTGAATTTGGTTTTGGTATAGCTTTGGGAATCATATTATTATTAATTTCTTTGAGTATAAATGTATTTCTTAGTTATATACAAAGTAAAAAGTTATAAAAAGGTTAATTGGAATGAACAAATATGTTCTTCTTAGAATTGAAAAGTTAAAAAAAATCTATAATAACCGCCTTGTATTGGATATTCCGTCTTTAGCATTTGAACAGGGGAAAATTTATGCCATTGTTGGTCCCAATGGTTCCGGTAAAACTACCCTTATCAATATTTTAAGTTTGCTTGATATTCCGGATAATGGGAAAATATTTTTTCAGGGAAAAGAAATAAAAAATATTTCAAAAAATGACTTATTAAAAATCAGGAGACAGATTACTCTTGTTCATCAAAAACCATTTTTATTTCAAACCACAGTCTATAATAATATAGCTTATGGCTTAAAGATAAGAAGAACTTCTTATTCAGAACAGGAAAAAAGAATTAAAGAAGTTCTAAAAATTGTAGGTCTTTCCGGTTTTGAGCAAAGAGAATCAAATCAACTTTCAGGAGGAGAAGCACAGCGGGTGGTTATTGCTAGGGCTTTAGCAATAGAGCCAAATATACTTTTTTTAGATGAGCCAACTGCAAATATAGATAAGAGATATATTGATGCAGTAGAAAGAATTATTAAAAAAATTAATCATGAACTGAATAATACTGTTATCTTTACTACTCATGACCTTTCTCAAGCATATCGGTTGGCTGATACAATAATATCATTATTGGATGGTAGGATTATTCAACATATTCCCGAAAATATCTTTAAAGGTAAAATAATACAGGAAAATGGATTGCAATGGTGTAAAATAACAGAGGAAATAAAATTTGCCCTGGTAAGTAAAAGAAGAGGTTATATTTATATTTACATTGCTCCCAGTGATATTATTTTATCTAATAATCGATTTTCCTCCAGTACTCAAAATTCGTTTATGGGAAAAGTAACTAAAATATCTGAACATAACCATCTTATTAGATTAGCAATAGATATAGGTGTAGAATTAGTTAGCGTTGTGACCCGTGATTCATTTCTAAAAATGAACATAAATATAGGCAGTACTATTTGGCTCACCTTTAAGGCCTCTGCAGTAAAATGTTTCTGATTTTTCTTTAATTGCCACAAAAGAGTTTTTCAATAAGATATATAACTTGTATAAAATATTTATTTCAAAAGATATACAAAAAATAGGAGAAAAAAATAATTGGAAGCATTAACTAATAAACAGTTCCTTTTCTTCTTAGGTTTCTTGGGGCTATCAGTTATAGCGCATGTTGTTTACAAGAAGAATAACCAGAGAGTGTTTTTTGTTCTGTTATATGATATACTTATTCTGGAATTAAATATTTTTAATATAAATAGACCAAGATACTTTTTACTAATTGATTTAGTTTATAATAAAAATGTTAATCAAGATGCTGGCTCCATTAAATTAATTCTGAGTAAATCATGATTTAATCCTGAATAAAGCATTTGGATAATTAAATTCTGATTCATATTTATTTATTCATAAAACTACTTGCCTGGAAGATGGTGATGATTAAATAGAATATTCTTGCCATAAAAATAAATATATACCAGCTGATCATTTTTTACTCGAAGTCCAAAGGAGGAAGTTGTATTTCCGGGCAATATTAAGCTAAAATATAGATAAAAAGCTAAAAGTGGAAAATTAGAATAAAAAATGATAAGAAAACGGTATATTTCGCTCAGAGGTTCTTTAAGCTAAATGTATGAAGGTTGCCTCTTTAACTATTATACAGATGATTCTGAAAAGAAAAAAGTTTCAGGAGGTGATAAAAAGAAAATACAAAAAACTTAAAAATTTAGTTCTTAGTGAATTAGGTGTTTGTCAAAATATCTTAATTGAAAAGAAAGGAAGAAAATAAATGAAAAAAAATTTAATTGTTTTTGCTTTAGCTGGATTGATACTTTTGATAGGTAGCGTAGCTTTAGCTCAGGATGTGGTAAAATTCGGTGTTGCCGAACCAATGACTGGCGCTATGGCAGTTGGAGGAGAGCTGTGCTGGCGGGGTTATGAGCTAGCTCAGGAGCAAACTCCAACAGTATTAGGCAAAAAAATTGAATTAGTTTTGGTTGATAATAAGAGTGATAAAGTTGAAGCTGCCAATGCGGTTTCCAGGCTTATTGAAAGAGAAGGGGCTGTAGCAGTTTTTGTTAGTTATGGTAGTGGAATGGCTATTCCGGGCGGTGAAGTTGCCAACAAAGCAGGAATACCACTGCTTTCTGGTACTGCCACCAATCCTTTAGTCACTCAGGGAAAAGAATATGTATTTCGTGCTTGCTTCATTGATCCCTTCCAGGGTCAGGTTATGGCTCAGTATGCTTATGAAACTCTAGGAGTTAGAAAATCTGCTCTTTTAGTTGACATTGCCCAGGATTATTCAGTTGGACTGGCTAATTTCTATAAAAGAACCTTTGAGGCACTGGGTGGAGAGATTGTAAGTGATACTAAATACAATACCGGAGACCAAGATTTTAGTGCCCAATTAAGCCAGATTATTGCTTCTGGAGCAGAAGCTCTCTTCTTCCCTGGATATTTTGGAGACGTTGCCCTGATAGCTATTCAAGGCAGAGAATTAGGGTACACAGGTCAATATTTAGGTGGTGATACTTTGCACAATCCGGTTTTAATAGATCTGGCAAAAGATGCTTCTGAAGGTCTAATTGCCAGTACTTTCTTTGCTGAAGACCAACCTGCTACACCTGAATCTGAAAAATTTTCTAAACTTTTCAGAGAAAAATATAATTTAGCTCCTGATGCTGTATCAATTCTTTGCTATGATTCTTATAACCTAATGGTTGATGCCATTGAAAGAGCAGGTTCATTTGATCCAGTTGCAATTAAAGATGCCTTAGCTTCTACAAAAGATTTTCAGGGTGCTGGTGGATCTATCACCATTGACGAAAATGGTGATGCTATTAAACCGGCTGTTTTAGTGAAGATTGTAAACGGAGAATATAAATATGAAGCTACTGTCTATCCTTAATTTGAGATAGATAAGTAATTGACATTATAGGCAAAAGAGATAGGACTTAATCCTATCTCTTTTGCCTATAATGATTATGAAGTTTTCATTCCAATAATGACAAGGAGAAGTCCATGACAATAAATCTATTCTTGCAGAATATTGCGAATGGCCTATCACTGGGTAGTTTATATGCTTTAATTGCCATAGGATATACCATGGTTTATGGAATTTTAAGATTAATAAACTTTGCCCATGGAGAAATCTTTATGTTGGCACCATATTTCCTTTATTTTGGATTTTTAATTTTTCATCTGCCCTGGTGGGCTTCAGCAATGGTTGCCATTGGGTTAACTGCTTTGACTGGTGTATTGACTGAAAGGATTGCCTATAAACCTTTGCGAGATGCACCTAGAATTTCAGCTTTGATATCGGCAATTGGAGTATCTTTCTTTCTGCAAAATTTAGCTATTGTAGTTTTTTCTGGTATTCCCAAATCTGTTCATCGACCAGCATTTTTTACCAGACTTTTTCAATTTGGAGAGATTCGTATTCAATCAACTCTATTTGCTTCTATTGGGATATCTATTATATTTCTATCCCTACTGGTTTATATTATCTATCAAACAAAAACTGGTTTAGCAATGAGGGCCATATCGAGAGATATTGAAACATCCAGATTAATGGGAATCGATGTAAACAGAGCCATTTCGGTAACTTTTGTTATTGGTTCATCGCTGGCAGCAGTAGGAGGTATTCTATGGAGTCTTAGATTTCCACAGTTATTTCCCACTATGGGTATGATACCTGGTTTGAAAGCCTTCATTGCTGCTGTAGTTGGAGGTATCGGTAGTATTCCGGGTGCTATGCTGGGAGGATTTACTTTAGGTATGTCTGAGATTTTATTTGTAACATTTTTCCCTAACTTATCAGGTTATAGAGATGCCTTTGTCTTTATAATTCTAATATTAATACTATTGTTTAAGCCTGATGGTATTTTAGGCATAAAGGTACAAGAGAAGGTGTAACACAATGAAAAAACAAAGTGATAAAATATATACCCTGATAGCTTTAATAATACTTTTTATATTAGTGTTCTTTGCGCAGAATAAATTGGATGCTTATAAGATAAGAATTCTTAATCTCGGTGCGATATATGTTACTCTTGGAGTAAGTTTAAATTTAATATATGGATTTACCGGACAATTCTCTCTGGGTCATGCCGGTTTTATGGCAATTGGTGCCTATGTAACTGCCTTATTAGTTCTTCCTCCTTATTATAAGGAAATAATTTTTATATTGGAACCTTTAGCCTGGCCCTTTACGGTAATCCACGCTCCATTTATAGTCGCTTTATTCTTAAGCGGATTAGTTGCTGCTTTAGCTGCCTTTGTAATCGGTTTACCTGTACTAAGATTGAAAGGGGATTATCTGGGAATTGCCACCCTTGGATTTGCCGAGATAATCAGAATCATTGCTAATAATATTCCTCACATTACTAATGGTGCTTTGGGTATTAAGGGTATTCCAGAATATACCAATCTCTGGTGGACGGTAGGAGTAGCAGTGGTAACCATTTATATTATTAAAGGATTAATTAATAGTAGTTTTGGAAGAGCGTTGATGGCAATTAGGGAAAATGAGATTGCAGCTGAAGTCATCGGAATAAATCTAACTTATCATAAAGTAATGTCCTTTACTATTAGTGCCTTCTTTGCCGGAGTAGGGGGTGGCTTATTTGCCGGTTTATTGACTACTATAGATCCAAAAGCTTTTATGTTCGTGATGACCTTTAATATTTTGGCTGTAGTAGTGCTCGGTGGATTAGGAAGTATAACCGGAACAGTTATTGCTGCTTTTCTCTTTAATTTCTTTCTGGAATATCTTCGTCCTATTGAAGCCGGCTTTAATTTAGGACCACTTAATTTTCCTCCTATACCAGGATTAAGGATGGTTTCTTTCTCAGTCCTGCTTTTAATTCTTATTCTTTATAAACAAAGGGGTTTGATGGGAGGGATTGAATTCTCCTGGAGAGGGTTCTTTCAACTAATTAATAGAATATTTACTAATAAAAAAACCACTGAAGGGAGTGCCTCTTAATGGAAATATTAAATATAGATAATATCACCATAAAATTCGGTGGCTTAACAGCAGTAAAGCATTTCAAATTGAAACTAATACACGGAGAGCTGGTAGGGTTAATCGGTCCTAATGGTGCTGGCAAAACTACGGTCTTTAATATGATTACTGGTATATATACTCCCACAGAAAACAGGATATATTTTCAAAATATGGATATCACCAGAATGAAGCCAGATAAAATAGCCAAATTAGGTATTGCCAGAACCTTCCAAAATGTGAGGCTTATGGAGAATTTGACAGTCATTGATAATGTAATGATTGGATTTCACCTCCATTTACAATCAGGTCTCGCCTCTGCCATCTTTAAATTTCCAGGCTATATTAAGGAAGAAGAAAACATCTACCAGAAATCTATAGAATTACTAGAGAAAGTTGATTTAGAAAAATGCAAACTGGAAAATGCAGGGAGTCTTCCCTATGGTCAACAGAGAAAATTGGAAATTGTCAGAGCTTTAGCAACAGAGCCTAAGGTTTTACTTCTGGATGAACCAGCTGCAGGAATGAATCCCCAGGAAACTAAGGAACTTATGCGTTTTATTCAGAAAATAAGGGAAGATTTTGATTTGACCATTTTATTGATAGAACATGATATGAAGGTAGTAATGGGAATATGCGAGAGAATAATAGTTCTAAACTATGGTGTAACAATTGCTGAGGGGAATCCCGAAGAAATACAACATAATCCAGAAGTTATCAAAGCTTATTTGGGGGTGGAAGCTCAATATGCTTAAAGTAGAAGATTTGAACGTTTTTTATGGTGGAATACACGCTTTAAAAGGTATCACTTTTGAAGTACCGCAAGGTAAAATTACCACACTTATTGGTGCTAATGGTGCCGGAAAAAGCACTACCTTGAGGGCCATATGCTCACTGGTTAAAACAAAGACTGGAAAAATAATATTTCAAGATAAAAATATTAATAATTTTTCAACTGACCATATTGTCAAGATGGGTGTAGCAATGGTCCCTGAAGGGAGAAAAATATTTCCTAATTTAACAGTAAAGGAAAATTTAGAGTTAGGAGCTTTTACCCGGCAAGATAATGAAGGAATTGCTAAAGATTTAGAGTGGGTTTATGAGCTATTTCCCAGGTTAAAGGAGAGACTCTGGCAAAAAGGGGGCACTTTATCCGGTGGAGAACAGCAGATGCTATCAGTAGCTAGAGGATTAATGTCTCGCCCTAAACTTTTGATGTTAGACGAACCTTCTTTGGGTCTGGCACCCTTATTGGTACAGGAAATAATAGAGACAATTCATAAAATCAGTCAGGAAGGAATCACGATTCTTTTAGTGGAGCAGAATGCCTTTGCTGCTTTAAAAATATCTGATTATGCCTATGTACTGGAAACAGGCTGTCTTGTTTTAAATGGTAGTGGGGAAGATCTACTAAATGATGAGAAGGTTAAAAAAGCCTATCTGGGAGAGTAGAAGATGCTAGATATTTTCAATTTGAAGGGCAAAGTTGCACTTATTACTGGTTCCAGTCGTGGTTTAGGTTTAGTCTTGGCTCGAGGATTGGGAGAGGCGGGAGCTCGAATAGTGCTCAATGGCCAAGACAAGAATAGGCTAAAACAGGCTGTGGAAAGGTTAAGAGGAGAAGGATTGCAGGTAGTTGGATACCCTTTTGATATTACCAACAAAGAAGAGATTAAAGAACAAATTGCTAATATGGAAAGAGAGATTGGCTTCCTTGATATATTGGTAAATAATGCCGGAATACAGATAAGGAAGCCTCTTGAGGTATTTGAAGAATCAGCCTGGAGAAAAGTCATTGATATCAACCTTACCGGAGCCTTTTTGGTTAGTCAGCAAGTGGTAAGAGGTATGATTAAGAGGAAATCAGGGAAAATTATAAATATTTGCTCTTTACAAAGCGAGATTGGTAGAGAAACCATAGCTCCCTATGCGGCAGCTAAGGGTGGTCTAAAGATGTTAACTAAAGCTATGAGTGTAGAATGGGCTAAATATAATATACAGGTTAATGGTATTGGTCCCGGCTATTTTATTACCGAAATGACCCTTCCCCTAAGTCAGGATAAGTCATTTGATTCATGGCTTAAAAATCGTACTCCAGCTCATCGCTGGGGGAATCTTGATGAATTGGTTGGTACCATTATATTCCTGTCTTCTTCTGCTTCCGATTTTATTAATGGACAGATTATTTATGTAGATGGCGGACTGTTAGCTTCGATTTAGATATTTGCATGGAACACTATTAATAACTTATAGTAAAGTGCTATTATTATTGACATTACAAAAAATAAGAAAATTGGGAGATGGTATATCAAGATGAAATTTCCAGCTTGGTTATATGGATTTATAGGTTTTATCGGTTTCTTAGGATTCCAGGGATTTGCTCATAATAATCCCTATGAATTGTTATTTTTTACTTTCTTTGCCTTTTTTGCCTATTTTAAATTTTTACGAAAAAAATTGGAATATCTTGGTTTGTTAGGATTTGTAGGATTATTTATTGCTATTTTGGGCTTAGCAGGAATTATCAAGGTTTAATCATCATAATTTTCGTAAAAATCCTTTCTTATTTAATTAATATAATACCCTTAAGGATAATAATTTTACTTAATAATAAAAATATAGTCTTTTTGTGGTTTAAAGTTTAAATAAAAATATTTAACCATAAAGATTAAAATATGTCAGCTATATTGTTTGTTTGACTGAGATTCGAAATAAAAATAATGTTAGGAAAAATCGATTCAAAGTTGTTTTATCTGCTATGAATAACCATTTAGATATAATAAAAAGATATTTATTAATTATTTTATTTATCTCTTCAATTGCCATTCCGGCAAATGCCAAAACTTATTTCATTAGTCAGGTAATAGATGGAGATACAGTCCTTCTGAAAAATAACGAAATAGTTCGTTTATTAGGCATTGATGCCCCAGAGATTGGACAACCGGGGTATGATTTGGCCAAATGGTTTTTATTTTACATAACCGAAGGAGAAGAGATTATCCTGGAGAAAGATTTCCAGGATCAGGATGAATATGGACGGCTATTGCGTTATGTTTTTTTAAATAAGAACAGCCAAATGATAAATGAATTAATGCTTAGATATGGTCTGGCTGATTTTCGCTATCTTTCGTTAGATGCCAAATATTATCAAAGATTAAATGAAGCGACATTAAGGGCAGAAAAAAATAAACATGGTTTATGGGCTTTCTCTGTTTTTTCACCAAGTCAAATTAAAGGTGAAGATTATTCTGTCAAGGTAATTAACTGGCAGGAAGCCCCGACCTATATTAATCAAATGGTTACTCTGGAGGGTTTTATCTTAAGGACTCATGATTCTGGTAAGGCTTGCTTTTTGAATTTCCAGCGTAATTGGCAGGGGACCATAAATTTAGTGATTTTCGCTGAACATTATCATTTATACCCTGCTAATCCAGCTGTGTATTTTTTAAATAAAAAAATAAAGGTTACCGGTTTAATTCAATTACATAATGGGAATCCTCAAATGATAATCAAATCTCCACAACAAATTAGCATAATTGATATAATAAATAAATAATAGTTGTTATGGAATTCAAAATACATTAAGGAAGATTAATGTTGGAATATCCACCACATTCTCAAAAAAATAAAATCATCACAATAAAAAAGAAACCATTTATAGCCTTCTTTTGTACCTATACTCCTCAGGAAATAATTTTAGCATCCGGTTTTCGACCTCAGAGAGTAATTCCACTTGGTTTTGATCCTTCTTTGGCTAATACCTTTCTTGATAGTAATTTTTGTCCTTTTGTACGCAGTATTTTAAGCTGGGCAATAAAGCAGAATCAGGATAATGCTATGGTACCTTTTATTCTGGTAAATTCCTGTGATGGGATGCGCCGTTTATATGATGTAATGAGCTATTATTTCAGGGATTCCTTTATTTATTTTCTGGACTTACCCAGAAAGAGAGATAGGGCAAGTGAAGAACTGTTTAAATCATATTTGTATGACTTAAAGCGCAGTTTGGAAGATTTTACTGGCAGAGAAATAACAGATGAAGCATTACAAGAAGCCATCAGGGAGAGCAATAACTTCCGTACTATTTTTATGAGATTGGATGAAATGAGAAAAAAACAGAATATTAATCTTTCTTATTATGATTTTTTTAAACTGATTCAAGATGGGACTGAGGGAATAAAAAAAATTTACGGTCTATACCCTAATGATTTTTTAATTTATGATTCCCATTTGATTACAAATCAGAATCAGCTGGGGGAAAAGAAAAAAACTCTTAGAATATTATTGACCGGCTCAGTCCTGGACAATATAGAGATAATTAAGATAATTGAAGAATATGGAGGTATTATTGAGTTAGCTGACCATTGTAATGGTTGGCGTTATTATATAAATAAAATTGATGAAACTAATCCAAATAAGATTGATGCAATTGTTAGCTTTTATTTACATAAGATTTCTTGCCCCAGAATGATGGAAAGCGTAACAAGAGAAGAAAGATTATTGGAAATTATCACAGACAGAAAGATAGATGGAGTAATATTTTATACTCAGAAATTTTGCGATGTTTCTCTGTTTCAAATACCCTTATTAAGGGAAAAAATAAAATCTCTGGGAGTACTCTCATTATGTTTAGAAGGAGAATTTAGCGACAATATTAGTGGACAGGTTAGAACGAGGATACAGGCTTTTATGGAGGCTATAGAATTTGGATAATATAATAAATAGTGATTTAAAAGATAGAATCATCTTATCCTTAGCTCAGAGCTCCTTTACCTATAAACTTATCAGGAAAGTAGGAAGTTATTATTTTAGAAAATCCGATAGTAGTTTCCTGTTCTGGTTAAATTTTTATACCAGGCAATTGGAGATAGCTTATCAGAAAAAGAAACCGGTAGTATGGGCTAGTATATTTACTCCTTCCGAATTACTTTATGCTCTGGATCTTATTCCCCTATATCCGGAAATGATTTCTGCTTCAGTGGCTGCTCTTAATCTGGCAGGTTATTTTATAGAGACAGCTGAATCTAATTTTTATTCGCTGGATTTATGTTCTTTTTACCGGGTTGCCAGTGGGATGTATTTGAAAAATTGTCTTCCCAGACCAGATATGGTAATTTCTACTTCATTGTTATGCGATGGTTCGGTAAAATTCTTTCAAAATGTTAGCAGATATTATGGTTGTGATTACTATTTGATTGATCCACCATATGAAAGGAATCAAGGTTCTCGAAAATATTTAATCAATGAATTAAAAAAATTAGTTCAATGGATAAGTAAAAGAACTAATGAACAGTTTTCCCCGATTAAACTTAGAAAAACTCTGGAATTAGCTAATCAAAGCACATTGCTTATTAAAAAAATTAACCAGATAAGGGAAAAGGTTCCTGCTCCATTATCTGGTTGGAATGCGCTTGCTTATCCGTTATATATGTATTTTGCTTCTTTGGGTTCAAGAGATGGATTGAAATTTTATGAATTACTAGCCCAAGAAGTAAAAAATAATGCAATTCAGGGTATAGGCGTTGTTGAGAAGGAGCGTATTCGAATTTTATGGTTACACCAGTTAAGACCTTACTATCCAAATATCATCTGGCAGATTATGTTAGATTATAAGGCTGTGATTGCTTTTGAAGAAATAAGCCAGGTATTTTGGTTAGAATATGACCTTACTCAACTCTTTTCAGGTTTAGCAGACAAGATATTAGCCAATCCAGGCGCAGGAACTTTAAGTCGTCGCATTTCATCTATTGAAAATCTGATTAAGAAATATAAAATTGATGGAGTAATTCATTTTAATCAAAGGGGATGTCGCCAGAGTTGTGGGGGAGCTTCCATGATAAAAGATTATTTAAAAGCAAAGGGAATTCCTATGCTTATTCTGGACGGAGATGGCATAGATAAGCGCAATTACTCAGAAGGACAAATCAGAACAAGATTAGAAGCCTTTTTTGAAATCCTCAGTCAAAATAGATAAAGCCTTGAGAATTAAGATTCTTAATTATACAATTATAGAAAAAAGGAGATACCATGGTCGTAGCTGGTATAGATATCGGTGCTATAACTACCAAAGTAGTGTTGATGAATGAGCAGAAAATTGAAAGCTATGTTGTTATTAAAAGTAGAGTGGGAATAAATCAGAATGCCAGAGAATGCTTTGAACAGGTATTACAGAATTCCGGTTATAAAAGAAAAGAGGTAACTTCTATTGTGGCAACTGGTTATGGCAGAATAAATATACCATTCGCCCATAAGTGTGTAACAGAAATTACCTGCCACGCCAAAGGAGCTCACTGGCTCAATCCAGCTGTACGCACTATAATTGATATAGGTGGTCAAGATAGCAAAGTTATCTCTATTTCTGAGAGTGGACAGGTTATTGACTTTATGATGAATGATAAATGTGCAGCAGGGACTGGAAGATTTCTGGAAGTAATGGCTCAAGCTTTAGAAGTAGCGCTGGAAGACTTAGGTGAACTTTCTTTACAATCAAAAAAGAAAGTACATATTAGTTCTATGTGTACCGTATTTGCAGAATCTGAGGTAATATCACTGATTGCGGATGGTTATCGAAAAGAAGATATTATTCACGGATTGCATGAGTCAATTACCAATCGCATATATTCTATGGTAGTTCGCTTACCTGTTACTGATGTTATAGCCTTAACCGGTGGGGTAGCTAAAAATAAAGGAATAATACTAAGCTTTAAAAAGAAAATAAAGAAAAAATTGTATCTACCTCCTGAACCTCAAATAGTAGGAGCCATAGGCGCTGCTCTTATTGCCCATGATTTAGCAAAATAAATTAAATTTATCATGGTAACAGTTGTAGTTGAAATCCCCTCCTAAGAGATTTACCGTTTTACAAGTAGCCAGAGCAATGAATGCAAAGAATCTTCAGTTTTAGAAGCCTTTCAGAAGTCATAAAAAGAGTTATCCTATCAGAATTGGTCCTAAATTTGTCTTTTGTAATATTCTAAAATAGACCAAAATAATTATGAGCAAAATATTTAATATAAGATGGTATTTATAAAATATTAAAAATAATTATTAAGAAGTAAATATAAAATGAGAAATTGGATTAAATGTAAGGTATCTATAAAATATTTGATATTTATTTTTATTATTGTTGTTACAGGATTGGTTTTAACTGAAAGTTCTAAAGTAAAGACAACGACTCCTTATTGTCAATTACAATATCAGGCAGCAAAAATTATGTCATAATCTTTAGAGGCTATCCGAGAAGAAAGAGAAGCGCGAGGAATACCTATCAATAATCAATTAGATCCCAACAGAACCAGATTAATTTGTGAAGAATATATCCGATTGACCACCACTCTGGGTAATCTAAGCGCCAAAAGGACTTCTACCAATCCTGATTTTGCTGCCTTAATGGTGAATTATTTTCAGCAGGATGGCTTAAAATCCAGTGATATCATAGCTGTTGGTTCCTGTACTCATTTTCTGCCCTAATCCTGGCTACTTTTACGCCATGCAAGGTTATGGATAGTACTCCCATCTCCATCTATGCTATAGGAGCTTCTGAGTATGGAGCCACTATTCCTGATTTTACTTTTATTGATATACTGTAGATTTTAAATCAGAGAAACATTATCAATTATAAACTGGCAGCAGTTTCAATGGGAGATAATCAAGATCAGGCAGAAGGGATGTTTTTCCAGGATTCTAAGAAAATTCTTGAGGACATTGCTGAGCAATCAAATATTACATTTATTAACACCGGTAGTTTAATAGGCAATACTCAAGAAAGGTTAATAATTTATCAGGAAGAAGCAGAAGGGAAGGTGATTGAATTATTTGTCAATATTGGAGGAGCCTTTGCCAATTTTGGAGGTAGCGTTGCCTCTATTGTTTTTCTTAATGCCCTAGTGCTGGGAGGTCTGGAAATTCCTGCTCTTGCAGAAAGAGGATTAATACTTGAATTTTTAGCTGCAGGGATTCTTGTAGTTCATCTCTTAAATGTTCGAGACTTAGCTTTTAAAAATCGCCTTCTCCTGGATCCTACCCTTTTACCGGAAATTGGTCCATCCGAAATATACTTCGAACATAAATATCAGAAAGGGATTATTATATTGACAATTTTTATAGTCATCAGCTTTATAATATACTTAAAAAAGCAAAAATAATTATATAAATAAATAAGAAATGGGAAAAAGATAATTGCTTTTGGTGGAAAATAGATTTACAATAATGCTAATTAATTTATAAATCAAGAAGGTTTTTAATCAGGTGAGTAAGAAACATAGAGATAGAACAAAAATCATTCTGGTTCGCCACGGAGAATGTCAGGGTAACAGAGAAGGCCTATTTCGCGGAAGAAGTGATTTCCCCTTAAATGAACTTGGATTCCTTCAAGCAAAAGAATTAGCTGCTGAGATGAGCTTATATCACCCGATTAAGATATTTACCAGCCCCCTCTTACGTGCCAAACAAACTGCACAGATTATTAGTCAAGAATGCCGTGCTGAAATTGAAGTAAATGAGGGAATGAATAATATTGAATTAGGTCCCTGGGAAGGACAGGCTAAACAATTTATTGCCCAGCAATACCCCGAACAATGGGAAATCTGGTTACGCGAACCAGAAAAACTAACCGTCCCTGGTATGGAAACCTTATATCAGGTTCAGCAAAGAGCTAGAAGAGAACTGGATAATATTAGAAAGGATTTTGATGGCAAGACAGTGCTTATCGTTTCCCACCGTGCTGTCTTAAAGCCTTTAATAGCCTCCTGTCTGGAAATGGGTAAACCTTATTTCTGGCGTATTCATATGGACACAGCGGCTTATACCATTTTACACTTTACAAAGTGGAGTGGCTATACCCTGGTCCAATTAAATCAAAACAGGCATCTCAGTGAATTTATTTCTGAGTGGGAATAGTGGGAAGCAAATGTTTTAACCTCAGTAAAAAGGAGAATAGAATGGATAAAATAGATTTAAATCCTATTAAAAAGCCCTTAATAGTTTTTCTTATTCTTATTTTATTTAGTTTAACTGTTCCTTTTTTATTACCTGCTACCTTTTTTGGTGCTTATCTATTCTGGATAATTTTATCACTAGTAGTTATCTTATATGGACTCCTGATCATAGGTGGTGGAAAATAAAATGAGTAGACCATCTATTATGCTCTGGGGTTTGCTAATATGGTTTCTTCTGGGTTGTTTAGTTTCTTATTTGGCCAGGAAAAGAACAGGACCGGGCATTGTCGAATACTTTATTGCTAATCGTACTATTGGTGGCTTTATTTCAGCAATGACATACAGTGCTACAACCTATAGTGCTTTTATGATGGTAGGGTTGGTGGGCATGACTTATTCCATGGGCATAAGTGTAATGGGCTTTGAACTATCTTATCTGATGGGAACCATATTATTATTAGTATTGTTTGCCCCTTATTTCTGGTCAATAGCAAAAAAGTATGATTGTATTTCCCCGGTGGAATTACTGAGCAAGGTGTATCAGAGTCGCTTGCTGGGCGGTATTGCTACTATATTCTCTATGCTTATGTTAATACCCTATATGTCGGTTCAGTTTACCGGTATTGGCTATCTTCTGGAAACCTTAACCGGAATTCCCTATCAGGTGGGCGTTTTCTTAACTTTAATTATAATCTTAGTCTTTACTCTCTGGGCTGGTATGCGTTCTGTTGCCTGGACTGATTGTATGCAATCTGTTATTATGTTAGTTTCTTCCTTATTACTTTTATATTATGTTATGAACTACTTTATGGGAGGTGTGAGTTCGTTTTTTCAAATTATTCAAAATGACCATACTGAGCTCTTGGCAGCTAATAAAATGCCCTATCATAGATTTCTGGGACTTACAGTTCCCTGGCTTTTCTTTGCTTTAACCAATCCTCAGGTTGCTCAAAGGATGTTTATACCAAAAGATCAAAAAAGTCTCAAGACGATGATTATAGGCTTTTCTATCTTTGGCCTGATTTATACCCTCATTGTAGTTCACCTGGGGCTGGCAGCCCGACATATCTTTCCGGAGGTTACCAATACAGATATGATTACTCCCTTAATATTAGAAAAAACGCCTGTTCTGTTAGCTCTTATAGTCTTTCTGGGCATTGTAGCAGCTTCTGTATCTACCATAAATTCTATTATTCTGACTCTCAGTTCTATGTGTACAGTGGACATATACAGTCAGCTATTTGAAGTTGAGGAAAAAACCAAATTAATATTTGGCAAAATTATGGTTCCTGTTATTGCGATATTAGCCTTTTTCTTTTCTTTAGGAAAGTTCGGCATTATAGTTGAATTATCGGTAATGTCTTCTGCCGGTCTCTTAGCTCTAGCACCCAGTTATTTTGGTATTTTCTGGCCGAAGAGAGATTTAATAGCTGCACTTAGTAGCATTATTATTGGGGGATTAAGCGTGATTACCATGTACTTTATGGGCTACTATCCCTTAGGAATCTGGCCAGGAGTATGGTGTATCATTATCTCCACTATTATTTTTATTGTGATAAGTGAAATAAGATTCTCTCATCATAAGGGTATGTGAAAAAGAAGTACCAGCTAGATAATCAGGCTCGGCAATTTTGAAAGTATTTTTCTAACCGATTCAATCCTTCCTTTATATTTTCTAAAGAAGTGGCATAAGAAATTCTTAAATAACCTTCTGCATTTTTTCCAAAGTCAATGCCAGGTGTGACAGCTACTCTTGCTTTTTCTAAAATATCAAAAGCCATCTGAAAGGAATTGTTAGTATATTTTTTGACATTAGCCAGAGCATAAAAAGCCCCGGTTGGTTCTACCTTACAGGCGATACCAATTTCCTGAAGTCGTTTGAGAAGGTAGATACGTCTCTGATTGTATATTTCAGCCATATTTGTAACCTCTTCATCGCATTCTTTCAAAGCTACAATTCCGGCAGTTTGAATAAAGGAATTGGCACAGATAAAGAAGTTTTGCTGAATTTTTTGCAAAGGTCTAATATATTCCGGAGGAGCAATTAAATAGCCCAGACGCCATCCGGTCATAGCATATCGTTTGGAGAAGCCATTCAGAATAAAGGTGCGGTCAGTAAATTCAAGCATAGAATGCTCTTTTCCTTTATACACTAAGCCGTGATATATTTCATCGGAAAGAGTATAATAACCTAAATTGGCAATAGCCGCAAGATCCTCTTTGCTATAAATCATCCCGGTAGGATTAGCAGGAGAATTCACCATGATTAACTTAGTTCTGGAGGTAATATATTTTTTAATCAGGTTCAGATCATATTTAAAATCCTCTTCTTCATATACGGGAACAAAAATCGGTTTTCCGCCTAAAAATTTTATCATTTTTGGATAACAGGCATAATGTGGATCAGAAAGAATGATCTCATCGCCATGTTCTAATGTTGCGGCAAATATAAGATACATTGCCGGAGAAGTACCGGAAGTAACAATAATCTGTTCCGGAGAAATCTTCAGATGATATTTTCTATGATAATAATTAACTATTTCCTCTCTTAATTCAAGTTTACCCATACTGTTAGTATAATGAGTATCATCATCCCGGATTGCCTCAATGGCTGCATTTTTAATAACGGGGGGTGTGTCAAAATCAGGTTCTCCCACCTCCAGATGGATAATATTCAAACCTGATTTTTCTTGTTGCTGGGCTTTTTCCATTACATCCATTGCTAGAAAAGGTTTAATTGAGTTTGCTTTTTCCGTGATTTGAAAATCGTGTCGCTGTGTCATATTAATAATCCCTGCCTTTACTTCATAATATTTATCTCTGGAATGAATAAATGAAAAGTATTTTAATTTTATATTCTAATATATTTATGGGGAAATAAAAAGTAATAAATTTAAAAATGTATTCTTTTTCTTGGAAAATAATCAGAAGGAGGTATTTTGAAATTAATATTAATAAAATAGTGGAAAGTAGAATGATTTTATGTTAAATTAGTATAAAATTTTAATGTTGAAATCACATTACTGGTTGTAATAAGGGATGTCAAAACCACGAATTATTATCATATATGAGTCATATCACCACCAGAACACTGAGAAAGTTGCTCAGGTAATTACTCAAAGACTCCAGGCTGATTTATACAAACCAGACCAGATTAAGCCTGCTAAGTTGTTAGATTATGAAGCAATTGGAATTGGCACTGGTATATATTTTGGTAAACCACACCAAAAAATACAATCATTCTTGGATAATTTACCAGCCTTATCCGGTCATAAAACCTTTCTTTTTACCACCAGCGGAAATATTGAAAAAAAATATCTAAAGCGTATTCTTAATAAAATTATTTATAAAGCCGAACAAAAGGGATTGAAAGTACTTGGTTGTCTTTCTATTAAAGGATGGGATACCTTTGGTCCCCTTGTATTGTTAGGCGGAATAAATAAAGGGCATCCTGATTTAACAGATTTACATAAAGCAGAATTATTTGCTAATAAAGTACTAAATGAGTTATAATTTATACTTCTGTGTTAAAATAGAAAAATGATAGCTAAAAATAGAACTAGTGATGAGTGTGAGAAAGGAGATTTGATATGAAGATCAGTTTTTTAGGAGCTAATCGTCTGGTATCTGGTTCCTGTTATCTTATCCAGACTAAATATAAGAAATTTTTAATAGATTGTGGTCTTTTTCGAGGAGAGGAAGCTATTACTCGCTTAAATTATCTACCATTTTCTTTCCGGCCTGAAGAAATAGATTTTATTATTCTTAGTCATGCCCACATTGACCATTGTGGAAGAATTCCCCAACTTTATAAAGAAGGTTTTCATGGGCAGGTCTATTGTACAAAATCTACTATGGAGCTTTGTTCTATCATACTTCCTGATAGTGGACAGATTCAGGAAGAAGATGCAGAAGAGGAGAATCAAAGGAGACTTAGAACTGGTGAACCATTTGTAGAGCCACTTTATAGTATTGAAGATGCCTTAGATTGTCTTTTATTGTTTCGAGCTGCGCCATATCAATATAAAATCAATATTGATGAAAATATTAGTTTCAGATTTCAGGATGCCGGACATGTTTTAGGTTCAGCTGCTATTGAATTATGGGTAAACGAGGATGGCAGAACCTGTAAGTGGTTATTTTCCGGGGATATTGGACGAAAAAATAAACCATTTTTAAAAAATCCACAACGTGTTAAAGAAGCAGATTATGTAGTAATTGAATCCACTTATGGAGCAAGAAAACATCGTCCTTATCGACAGGAAGTGAAAAAGTTTTTTTCCATTATTGATAAGACCTTAAAAAGGGGAGGGGATGTTATTATCCCAGCTTTTGCCTTACAGAGGGCACAGGATATTATTTATGAATTAAGTCACTATTATAATTTACAACTGAGACAATTAACAAAACAAGACAAAAAGCTAAAAAAATTGAGGTTTTATCTCGATAGCCCCTTAGCCATCGCTACAACTAAGATATATCGTAATAATCCCCAGGATTTTGCTCAAAAAGATTTAAGGATTATGGAAAAGAGAAATCAGCTACTTGATTTTCAATCTTTGAGAATGACCAGTACAGTAAAATCTTCCAAACGGATAAATAGTTCTAAAAGAAGTAAAATAATCATTTCTGCTAGCGGTATGTGTGATGGAGGTAGAATCCAGTACCATCTGAAAGAACACCTCTGGAAGAAAGAATCATCAATTATTTTTGTAGGTTATCAAGCTGAAGGAACTCTGGGCAAAAGGATAATCAGTGGTGAAAAAAGCTTAGATATTTTGGATGAAATGGTTGATGTAAGAGCAGAAATCTATCATCTTGATGGTTTTTCATCCCATGCAGATCAAGATGAATTATTATGGTGGATGAAAGGATTGCGAAATAAGCCCAAAAAGGTTTTTGTAGTACACGGAGAAAAAGAAGAATCAGAATCTTTTGCCGAACTACTCCAGCAACAATTAGACTTTGATGCTTATACACCTGCTCTTGGTGAGACCTTTCTCATTAGGGATAAGAAGATTGTTACTCAGGGAAAGATAAAAGATAGCAATAAGGAATCACAGCTGGACGAAATTTTGACTGATTTAAATAAAATTAAACATAAATTTTATCTCTTGTTAAATGAAATGGAGCTTTCCGGCATGGAGAACGAACAGGAAAGCATTTGGTACAAAATAAAACAGCAAGTGGAAGAATTACAAAAAAATATTCGTATAGTGAAATATTTAATTAAAGAAAATGAGTTAGAAGTTTAGTACAGACGAGCTTAATAATAATTTAATTTTCAGCTATTAGAATACTGTTAAATTTGTCTTATATCTGGAGTATGGCAGCATGAAATATGATGTACTGGAAAGCATTATTAGTGTGTCATTAAAAGCTGGTAACTTTATTCGCCATTATTATGAAAGTAGAGAATTTAGAGTATCAGAGAAAAAGGATTGTCATGATCTGGTAACCAACGTTGATCGTGAATCACAAGAAATAATTACCACTGAACTCTCCAGCAGATTCCCAGGTATTCCTGTTATTGGAGAAGAAGATAAAGATATACTAAAAAAAGAGCATGCCTTTTTTATTGACCCTTTAGATGGCACTTTAAACTTTGTAAAACAGGTCCCCTTTTTTACAGTATCTGTTGGTTACTGGAGGGAAAATAAACCGGTTTGTGGTGTTGCTTTTGATCCGCTTCGGCAGGATCTTTTTTATGCCCGAAAGGGAGCTGGTTCTTATCGTAATGGTAGACAGATAAAAACAACTGATAGTAATAACGGTAAATATCAATTATTTGCCTCAGATTGGGGTCATGAACCATATTATTATAACAAAAATATTCTGATGACCCAAAGATTACTTAAGGAGAATTCATATTTATTTCGATTCATGGGTTGTGCCAGTCTGGCAATTTGTTATGTAGGTGCGGGGATACTGGATGGTTACTGGCACTATAAGCTTTCTCCCTGGGATATGGCAGCCGGAGTATTAATAGCCGAGGAAGCCGGAGCCAGCGTTACTTTAATTAATGGGAAGCCATTTGACCTCTGGCAGAAGGATATACTGGTAGTAGTTCCCAATTTAAAGAATAAGATTATACCAATATTTAATAGTATCTGAATGTAAAATCGATTACCAAATATTTGATACTAAATACTAGCTACCAACTACTGATAACTAAATTAACGGATTACCATATACTAAATACCATATATCATATATTAAATACTTGTACTATATATTATTAAAGGGATTCTTTTGGGGAAGGATTCTATGGCAAAAGCTTCCAACAAAAAAAGCAAAATAATACCCAGAAACCAGATACCTGATAAGTTTCGCTGGGATATTAATTCTCTTTATGAAAAAGATGAGCAGTGGCAAAAGGATTGTCTAAAAGTAGAAGAACTACTTAGTAAGCTATTAGCATTAAAACCGAATTTTACCCGGGAAGCAGATTCATTTCTTAAATGTCTGCAATTGAAGGATGAAATTTCTGCATTGCTTCAAAAAATATATACCTATGCTCACATGCGTAAGGATGAAGATAATAATAATAATATTTACCAATCATTTTTTTATCAAGCCTCCACTATATTAGTTAAAACAGAGGAAAGCCTTTCTTTTATTGAACCGGGAATTCTATCCTTAGAGCAGGGTAAGCTAAAAAAATGGTTACAGGGGAATAAACAGTTAGAAGTTTATCAACACTACCTGGAAGATATTTACAGAAAGAAAGAGCATATACTTTCTCCGGAGGAAGAGCGAATTATTTCACTTACGGGAGATATGGCACAGGTTTTCGAATATTCCTTTGAATTACTTAGTTATGCTGATCTTAGTTTTCCCAAAATAAGAGATAAAAATGGCATAATAACTCCTATTACCCATAGTAATTTCATTACCCTGCTAAGAGATAACAATAGGGAATTTCGTAGAAAAGTATTTCGGGAATACTATCAGACATACCAGCAACATCGCAATATTTATACTACCTTGTTGGCTGGAAGCATTAAAAAAGATCAATTTTACAGCTCTATCAGAAAATATGAAGATAGTCTGGAGGCGGCTTTATTTAAAGATAATATACCAGTAAAGGTTTATTCTAATTTACTGGACCTTGTTCATCAAAATATTCATTTTTTACATAAATATATGCAGTTAAAATGTGATTACCTGCATTTAGACAGATTGTGTATGTATGATCTATATGCACCCTTGATGGAAGAAACATTAACGTTGGATTATCAGGAAGCTCAGAATATTATTTTGGAAAGTCTCAAACCCCTGGGTGAAATATATTTGTCAATTGTAAAAGAAGGTTTTCGGGAGAGATGGATTGATGTGTATGAGAATGAAGGAAAGACCAGTGGTGCTTATTCTAGCGGCAGTTATCGTAGTAAACCATTTATTTTGATGAATTATCAGGGTACACTGGAAGACGTTTTTACCCTCGCTCATGAATTAGGACATTCTGTGCATAGTTTTCTTGCCCATAAGAATCAGCCATTTATTTATAGTGATATTTCCATTTTTCTGGCAGAAATTGCCTCTACCACCAATGAAGTATTGCTAACCTATTATCTGCTGAGTAAGCTAAAAAATAAAAAAGAGAAGACTATTATCCTGAATCATTTCCTGGAACAGTTTAGAACTACTTTCTTTCGACAGGCCATGTTTGCCGAATTTGAACTCCTGATCCATCAAGCTCAGGAAAAAGGAGAGGCGCTAACTGCGGATTTTCTTTGTCAGAAATATATTGACCTGAATAAATTTTACTATGGAGAAAATGTTATAATAGATAGAGCAATAAGTATGGAATGGGCAAGAATACCACATTTTTTTTATCATTACTATGTCTATCAATATGCTACTGGTTTTGCTGTGGCTATTGCTCTTGCCCGAAAAATAATTCAGGATGGTTCATCTGTTGCGGCAAGATATCTTGATTTTCTAAAAAGAGGAAGCTCTGATTACCCCATTTCCATTTTGAAAAATACTGGTATTGATCCGACTTCTTCTGGTTATCTGGAGGATGCTCTAAGCTTATTTACAGAGTTACTAGAACAGTTGTAAAATATATAGTATAAAGTTTTATTCAATTAGAGTAAAATGAAAAAAATAGTTTAATCTATTTTCCTTTGAGTAAATAAAATACTGGAAAGATAATATTAATGAAAAAATATAATTGGTCTCCCTCTACTTTACTAGTACTGGTAATAATGATGAGCATCACTTTATTTTTACTTAATGGCTGCTGGGATAAAGGAGACTTAGTTTCTGAAACAATTGTTGTTGATTTAATGGAAGCTCAAAAGGTTGATGCCACCATTGCAGTCTATAAAGGAAATCTTAATATTCATGGATTAAACCAATCACCTTTACTTCTTTCTCATTTTTCCTATAACTTAGAAAGTTGGGTTCCCCAGATTAATTATGTGGTGGAAAATGGGATAGGGAATTTAAAAATAATTCAGGATAACGAAAAAGATATTTTTACCCCCCTGGTTAATAATTGGTCTTTGCTATTTAATAAGACAGTTCCTCTGTCATTGGATGTGATTATGGGTAGTGGAGAAAATCATCTTGATTTGAGTTCTATTAACTTAACTGACCTGAAAGCTGTTCTGGGTACTGGAGATACTGTTGTTGATGTGACAGGAGACTATCAGGATGATATGACTATTAACATATTCGGTGGGATTGGCCATACTACACTTAACCTGCCTCGAGATGCTGGGATACGGATCTGGATCAAAGGAGCGTTAAGCAAGATAAGATGTGATGGTTTTGACCAAATCAATAATTATTATTTTAATTCAGTCTTTAATTTAACAGAGAAGAAAATATATGTTACTATCGTGATTGGAATAGGTTTTATTGATGTTAATTTGATATAATTTCACTTCTAATATAAAAAAATTGTGAAGATATTAAGAATAATTATAAAAATATTCTCAGGAGGTTATTTTATTTATGAAAAAAGAAGTAAGTATGCTGGTATTTTTATTTATATTTTTTATATTGATAAACATTTCTGTTTATAGTAATGAACAGTCAAATGGCAAATCAGCTCCAGCAGAGGGTTGGTCTTCAATAGATTATGTCTTTTATAAGCAGGAGCAAGATCTTATGGTGAAAAAACTAGGTTCGGGACCCATTAAAATTGGTTTTTCAGAAAAGGAAGTACAGGAAGTAATGGGTGTTCCGGATCGCATAGATGAAGAGGAATACATTTATTATTACCATCATTCACCAATCTATTTTGACAACAACTGGAAGGTAAAATCCTGGGATAATCGTTATGGAAATCTTAAGATCCTGCCAGAAGTAGAAGAAGTAAAGCTGGGATATCATGTCTGGAAGGTTTTTCAAGAAAAGGATTTTCCTCTAAGTGTGAAAAAAGAGGGTAACAGTTACCAGCTGGATTATCATGATCAAATAATTTATGTCAATGAAAGATGGCTGGTGGAAGCTATTCAGAATAAAAAGGCTACTGAATATGAGAAGAATAGATCAGTAATGGATTTACAGGATTTTTTGCAGGAGTTTGAGGATTTTTTGGTAAAATAAAGATGTTCGAGGGGAATTATTCTTCTGGATAATTCTTTACATAAGTTTCAAACAAAATATTTTTCAAAAAAATTCTAATTGTAGCTCCAAATGTAATAATTGTGCCAACTGTGCTCCATCTTAAAATCTTATCGGGTATATATTGTTGCTAATTTAGAAAAAAATTCCTCTACCCTTAAATAATATCTATTCCAGTAAATCTATACTGCTTGTCTTTATTTTTCTCATCCCGAATTATCTTCACTGCTGGAGGCAGATGGTTTAGAATGTCCTGAGCGGTAATGCCATCTGGTCCCTTTGCACAGGCAGCTAAATCCCCGGCTAAACCATGAACTAAGACGCCTTCTCTTACTGCTGATTCTATCGATAATCCCAGGGTAAACATCGCCGCTATGGTACCGGTCAATACATCACCTGCGCCGGCAGTAGCCATACCGCTATTTCCGGTCATATTGATATATATTTCACCAGAGGGTAGACCAATTAGCGAATGGGCTCCTTTCAGTACCAGAATAGAGCTATACTTCTTACAAAATTCTTCCACTAACCTCATAGATTCTTTTTTTATTTTGGAAATAGATTCCTTAATTAAGCCAGACATTTCACCAAGATGAGGAGTTAATATAGTTGGGTACTGACGTGTATTTAAGATAGAAATATCCTGGCTCAAAGAAGTAATTCCATCACCATCAATGAGCAACGGTTTTTTTATCTCAACAATTAACTTTTTAATCAATGCTTGTGTTTCTTCTTGTACGGATAAGCCTGGTCCTATAATAACAATATCCATTTTTTCCGACCATTGCACCAGTTCATTAAAGGCAGTTAAACCAATTGTTCCGACATCCGTTTCTTTTTGAGGCAGGAGTACCACTTCACTTGCTTTGTTACTGATATAGGGAATAAGAGAAGACGGAGCTGCCAGACGAGAATAACCACCTCCTGCTTTAAGGAAGGACAGGGAAGCAAAATAAGGAGCACCATAATAGTTTGGTGCGCCAGCAATAAAGAGAGCATGGCCAAAGGTGCCTTTATGTCCATCAGGTTGCCGTTCTGGAAGAATCAAGGATGTATTTATCTGGATATTCAGTTGGTCATTATCATATAATTCAGGAGGGAAAGAGATATGGCTAACCAAAAGTCTTCCTCCATAGTGATAACCAGGATAGAGTATGTTTCCTACCTTGGGTAAGCCAAAAGTTATGGTATAGTCTGCTTTTATGGCAATACCATTAATATCACCAGTGTTGCCATTTATACCGGAAGGAATGTCTACACTGATAATCCGATTAGTCTTTTCATTTATTAACTGTATAATTTGATAGTAGTATCCCGAAATATCTCTGGTTAAACCAGTTCCGAATATGGCATCAATAATAATGTCATCGGGCATAATTAAGGAATTTAATTCTGTCTCAGAAGGGGTAAGAAAGATGGGAAGAGATAATTTTTCAATTATCTGCCAATTTTTTTCTGCCGCACCTTTAAACTTTTCTGGATTGTCCAGCAAACAGATCTTGACATAAGCGCCACAGGAATGTAGTTTTCTGGCTACTACCAGTCCATCTCCACCATTGTTACCACTTCCGCAGAAAATAAAAAAATTATTCTCCAGGATATTAAATTCATTTGCTATAGCAGAATAAACAGCTAATCCAGCGTTTTCCATTAATAGTTCATCGCTTATTTTATATTTCTGGATTGCTTCCCGATCCATCTTTTGCATTTCTGATACTCGGGCAATTTTCATTTCTTTTTCTCCTTCATAAATTCCAGATTTTCCTAATGCCAAAATCTTTTTATATACTATGGATTTCTAATCAATTATACTTTCTTACAGGGTAAAAGTATTATTAGAAAAAAAACTAACTATAATTACCTCCTATCAGCGATTGCAGGTAGAACAATTTCCACCCTGACAACTGGTACAACCGGAGTTTGCTGAAGAATAGCTGCCATTATTTTTACAATAGCCAAAACCATTAAATAACCTTCTAATATTTTTACTCCCACATCGTTCACAGGAAAAATTACCATTCTCCATTTCCTTAATTGAAGCCCTTATATTAAAGACACAAGAGCAATCCTGGCATTCATAGCTATAGTTGGGCATAGCACTACATTCCTTTCTATTGGTAATTAAAATCAAATTCAGTATTTAATATTCTCTTGAAGCCTATCTTGCTTCTAACATAAGATATATTTTCTATAAAGAATTATTTCCTTTGAGAGTTTTCAGAGGGTATTTCCCCTGATTACCCTATCTTTAATATATTATACAATAAAAAATCTTAATTTTTCCAAGGTATAAAAATTACCTGCATTATATAACCTTTTGTACTTTATTTAACTTATTTAAAAAGCATATTTCGTAGTATCGAAATTTTTTAAAATTCGGATACTATGAACAATTTTACAACTTCTTTCGGTAAAAGATAAAGTTAATAATATATATTTTAGAATAGTAAGTGTTGGATTACCAGACTAAAGATAGTAAAATATTATATAATGGTTATAATAGCAATACATATTATATTGAAACTGTGGTGAAAATATGGCAGATGTATTAATTAAAGAATTATTCGAAGAGCTATTCCGGAATGAGGAAATGCAAAAGTATGAAATTAACCGTGAGGATATCCAATCATTAAATGAAGCCCCCGGATTTAGAGAAAAATTATCGTCAATGATAAAAGCCAGTAATTTTCAAGCTATAACTATTTTGGATTTATTCTTAAACAGAATGCAGGAAATTGAGCAGATGGAAAGCGCAGAGAAAACATTGAAGGAAATCTACCATTTCTGTCAATACCTGTCCTTCCCGGAGAGCAGGCCAAAATTTGAGAGACTCCCTGTAGCTAAAAAAAAGTTATTTTATCTCTTTTTATTAACATATCGCTTTTTTCTCTCCAGACACTATCAACATAATAAAAAATCCTTTCTAGCTCAATACCCTCTTGCTTTCTTATCAACTAAAGAAATTAGGGTATTGGAACAACCGGAAGAATACCGTAATTTCCTGAATGCCTTTGATACCCTTTTTGTTCATGAAATGATGGCTCTAAGTAAGGAAATCTATGAATACAATACTCTGGAACATATCTGTGGTGTTCATGCTTTAGCTTTAAGCATTGGCAGGCAGATACAAAAACAGGGACTTCCCGTTGATTTGGGAGTTATTTCTGGTTCTGCTGCCGGTCATGATATTGGTAAATATGGTTGTCGGTACCGGGAGCAAGAAAGGGTTCCTTATTTGCACTATTACTATACCGATATCTGGTTTCATAAGTACAATATTCCTTATATAGGGCACATTGCAGTTAATCATTCCGTATGGGATTTAGAATTAGAAAATCTTTCCCTGGAGTCCTTAATTTTAATTTACTCCGATTTTCGGGTAAAGAATAAAGAAAATTCCGGTGAGATGTATATATATAGTCTTAATGAATCTTTTCAGGTTATCTTAAAAAAGCTGGATAATGTGGATGAAAGAAAAGAGAAAAGATATCGTAGGGTATTTGACAAACTAAAGGATTTTGAGGATTTCCTGATAGAAAAAGGAGTAGAGGTAAAGGCCAATCCATTGCCAGGAAAAGATTATAAACCGATAAGAAAAGCTCGTTATTTTGCCTTGCTTCATGGTAAAGATGTAATTCAACAAAGCAAATATCTTTCTCTGGAGCACAGTTTTCAATTAATGCATCAGCTGAGGAATGAAACATCCATCAACTCTATTCTTGAATCAGCGCGTAGCGATGGGAACTGGCAAAATGTTCAGGAATATTTAAGAATTTTTTCCGAATATGCCGCCTATCTTAATCAGAAAGAGAAACTACTGGTATTAAAATTTTTGTATGAACAGCTTATTTTTCCGGAAGAAGGAGTAAGAAGAAGAGGTGCTAAACTTATTGGCTATCTCATTGCTAATTTTGACGAGCAATATCGTAAAGAAATACCAGAAGATATGTGCCTTATTCCCCCTGAAGTAAGAAGTACAAAATTACTGGAAAAATACATAGGTTTATTCTTAGAACCTTCATACAAGACTTCCGAACTCAGCCAGAGTAGAGTTAGAGATAATTTACCATTTATGATTGAGACCTTATTTGAATATAGTCAAATCAGGCAGAAAGCTCAATATTTAAATATTATCAAAAAGTTTTACCAAAACAATTATGATTATCGGCTACCCCTTAATCATATTATCTGTTTGTTGCAGACATTAAAAAGTATTCCTGTCTTGCCGGGGGAGACTTTCGATCCGGTCTTTAGCGATTTTCTAATTTACTTTATTTTTCAAAAGGAATATACCCTATCCATTACTGCTCTTGATGTAATGGAGAATATGTTAGATAAGATATCAGAAAAAGACGCCTTCCGCAATAAATGTTATTCAATTTTAAAAGCAAGGAAAGAATGTTCACTTATTCCGGCAGAAAACTATTTGAAATATAAAATAATCAATAAACTAAATATTGATTCAATTCTGGTAAATCATTTCCATCAATATTGCCAGCAAGATGAAGAAAAGATTGATCGAATGTATTTAAATAATCTTAAATCCTCCACTGAGGCCATTATCAAGAAGGTGCAGATTGATATGTTGAAGGAAAGGGCAATAGCAAATAAAGAGGAGACCGTCTATACCGCATTGCATTTTTGTAATATATTAAAGGTAAGCAGCCATGAACCAATTCGAAATTATGCTGGTAATGCCCTCATAACTATTGTTCCTTATCTGACTGTGGAACAGAAGAATGACATATCCATTGAGCTTTTAAAGGCTCTGGAGATTGATGATTATCAATATACTAAGTATATTCCTTATTATTTAGGCCAGTCAATTCCCTTTTTACCCCCACGCGAAATTGATGAATTCATTGATGATCTGGAGGAAAAGATTAAAATTGCTGATCAATGGAGCTGTACCTTACTTATTCGTACCATAGCTGTGGCAATTAGCCGATATGCTCCATATCAGGATAGATATGTTGAACAAACATATTTATTTCAAGATAGATTAAATCGGATGCTGGGAATTTTAATGAATGGACTGGCTCATCATAATTCAATAGTCAGGCGTGTTACTTCAAGAGTCATTGGTAAGGAAATATTTGCCTCACGCCATCTTTCCTTAAGTGAAAAGGAAAAAATATTCAGGTTTATTGCTAAAAAGCTGCTTAATTTGGTTACACCTATATCTCAACAGGATAACCTGTTATTTTTTGTTAATACAGTTTCTTTGCATCAGATTTATATTTTTATTTCTAATTATAATTTTTCTGAAGGTTCTATAAAGCTGCCGGTTCCCAAATCTATTGCCTTTTTCCCTGGTACCTTTGATCCCTTTTCTCTGAGCCACAAACAGATAGTAAGAGAAATTGAGAGATTGGGAATGGAGGTTTATCTATCAGTAGATGAATTTTCCTGGTCTAAGAGAACCCAACCCCATCTTTTTCGGAAACATTTGATTAATATGTCTATTGCTGATGAATTGAATGTCTATCTCTATCCTGAAAATTTACCAAGCAATATTGCCAATCCCCTCGATTTAGAAGAGCTCAAAAAGCAATTTCCCGACTCTATAACTTATATTGTAGCGGGAAGTGATGTTCTCTTGAATGCTTCTGCTTATAGGGAGGCTAAAGAAAATAGTCTAATTTTTGGTTTTCCCCATATTATTTTTGGACGGAAAGGATATTATTTATCAGAACAAGAGCAGGAAAATTACCAACGAACTATTGAGAAATTTTTTTCAAACGTTATTCATCTTAATCTACAAGCCCCTTTCGAGGATATAAGTTCCAGCCAGATTAGGAAGAATATTGATGAACACCGCGATATTTCGGATTTAGTTGATCCTCTGATAGAACGCTATATCTATCAAATGGGTTTATATCAAAGAGAACCCCAGTATAAATCAACATTACAAAAGGTATACACTAAAGTTGAAGTGGTAGAAGATTTTGATGACTCGTTTTTAGAAAAATTGGTTATGGAGGTATTTTCGGAAAATGTTAGAGGAAAGGCATTAAAAAGTCTACAAAAATTTAACCAGAAACTTAATCCCCGCCTTATTCTTTTACATGATACCCGAGAAAATGAGAAAATATTGGGATTTGCAGCAGTGCATTGGGTTCGAGCTAGCGAATTATATTATGAATTTGAAGATAATATTATTTCCCAGCATATAAGAGATTCTGCCAGTGGCCGTACCATTATCATTGATGGAGTATTTACCAGAGATACCATTCGGAACTATGAGAAGTTTAAAAATTATCAGCAAATAGTGTTAACGGAAGCACTAACCTTCTGTATCAGGAAAGATTACGATTATGCTGTTTTTAAAAGCATGCTTCCAGAGGTTGACACAAATGAACTGATAAATACTCTGGAGCTTTTTGGATTTACCAGATTATCAATTACTAATCCCCGAATTTCAACCATAATGACAGTGGATATCAGAAAACCATGTACTATAAGTCTGGATATAGAAACCTTAATTAAAGAACCATTTGTTCACAAATGCCGGATTATGGAGACTATAAACCTTGCTCGACAGAGGTTACAGAGGGCAATGACTCACCTTTATCCTGGACATTTATTAATTCCTTTTGATATTGACCTAATTAACCAGGCTATTGTAACCAAGATATGCCAGGAAAATAGTGTTCCTACCGAACAGAACGATAACAGGCAATTGGGACCCCTGATGTGTGTTCCTTTTGGTAAGATTCTACATAAGATGGTGGTACCCAATACCGTCACTAAATCCTTACATACTGACAAAATATTTTCACCAGATATGAAACATTTTAAGATAGATTCTTTTGGGTATTATATGAGTTTAGAAAATCAGGTTAAGATGATTAAATCTTTTAATAGACCTGTCTTGCTGATTGATGATTTGCTTCATAAAGGTTATCGGCTTAAGGCATTATGTCCTATATTAAATAAAGAAAATATTAAAGTTCACAAAATAATTGTAGGTTTATTATCTGCCAGAGGCAAAGAATTAGCCACGATTCAAAAACGCCTGGTTGATAGTGCTTATTTTATTCCTAACCTTCGAGTGTGGTTCAATGAGAGTGATTTGTGTCCCTTTATCGGAGGCGATGGCCTATATAGAACAGAACCAGAACAGGGCAGTTTAGTAAGATCAATCAATATGATTCTTCCCTATGCCTATCCAGTTTTTTTAAAGGAGGTTGATTTAGAAACAATTTATCAGTTTTCGGAAATATGTATTGAAAATGCCATTCAGATTGTTAAAGCCTTAGAAGAAGAGTATCAGGCAGATTATCACCGCAAGCTAACCTTGCAGCATTTAGGTGAAGTACTGATTTATCCACGTTATCCAGATCATGGCAAACACATGGATTACAATCTTTCCCTGTCTACCTCAATGTATTTAGCAAATGACCTGGAATTATTACGAAGAATATGGGGAAAAAGCACTAAAAACAAGCAGGGCGATTTATTGCGATTTCCTTATTCTCGGGAATTTACCATAGGAAGGGAAGAGTTATGATTTATTACTACCGGTTTCACAAAAAAATACTTTTTTCCAAACTGAAAATAAATAATTTACAGACAGTTGATCCGGAAAATCCAAATATTAAAAATAATAGATTTATATACTACCTCCAGGAAAGACCTTGGCAAAAAGTCAGTCCTTTAGTTGCTCTCATTCATCCTGAACAGGTATTGAATAAGAGACAAGAAATAAATATCCTGCACAAGTATGAAGGGATGGAACGGGATTTTTCTGATTTTCCAGTTTGGATTATGAAAAAAATAAAAAATAGAGAAGTTGGTCTTTGTAATTATAATTACCCTCGCTGGAAAGAAAGATTGTGCTGGACACCACCAGAACAATGGGATATTAACATTGTAGGACTGGGTAATGTGGGAGGAACGTTATTGATTGCTTTGCGTTCTATGAGTGGAGAAAAAGTCAATAGAATTGGAATATTTGATACTAATGAGAGAGCGATGTCTCGCTGGGAGCAGGAAGCAAACCAGATTATTGATGGTTCAGAGCAAAGGAGATTGCCTCCGGTGAAGATATTAAGGTCTGAGGAGATTTTTCAGTCAGACCTGGTAGTTTTTTGTATATCAATGGGAGTTCCCACGCCGGAGCAAGAAATTCAGGATGTCAGATTAATGCAACTGGAGGCAAATTCCCGCATAATTAATTATTATGCTCAGAGAGCTAGAAAAACTAATTTTAATGGAATCTTTGCTGTTGTTTCTGATCCGGTTGATTTGTTATGTCAGAGTGCCTTCTTAGCCAGTAATCTCAGTGAGGAAGGTACATTGGACGGAAAGGGGCTTGCTGCCGACCAGATTAGAGGATTTGGTTTAGGTGTTATGCATGGTCGGGCAGCTTATTATGCGGCACAAGAAGATAATATGAAGCATTACTTAAGTAAGGGCAGGGTGTTTGGACCTCATGGTAATGGTTTGGTGGTAGCTGATGATGTAGAGCATTATAACCGGGAGAAATCCTACCACTTAACCGAAAGAGTGTTGCAGGCTAATATAGAATTAAGGAAAATTGGTTTTAAGCCTTATATAGCACCAGCCCTATCATCAGGTGCTCTTTCCCTGTTAGCCTTAATGGAGGGTCAATGGCATTACAGTGCTGGATTCTTAGGTGGGATTTTCTGGGGTTCCAGAAATCGTCAAACACCCGTTGGTTTAGAATGGGAGCAATTTTACCTCTCACGCACATTATTCAAGAATTTAAACCAGAGTTATCATAATTTGAAAAAGCAGGTAAAAAGTTTGGAGAAATAGATGAATGAGTTCATTATCCTGATGCCAGGGAAAGTTTCACTAAAATTCAGGAAAGTCATAGCAGATGCGGCTAAGGATTATAGAAACCAGATTTATGTACATGAACAGGATATTCCATCTTTACAGGATAAAAAAATATTATGGGCAGTTGAATTAAATGAGTATGGAATTAATATTGGTCTGGATAGAATGTTACAAGCTATAAGTGAAAGAGGACCTAAGGCATTAATTAATGCAGAAGGAGCTATTATTATTCAAAGTCCTGTTGAGTTGTGGACCAAATATATTGCCTATCGAATCATATTTCAAACTAATCAATTAGGTTGCCGTTATATAGGACATTCAGTAATTGAGGCAACTGCTAATCTGGTGAATTTTTTAACCTGGCAAAAAAACTTGAAACTACCTTTAGAGAAAATCTATCAAAAATTGTCTTGTGATTTAATCTTCAGACTAATGCAGGATAGAAAAAACATTATTAGTCAACCGGAAATCCTGGTGCTTTATTCCAATCCTAAAAAAAATTCCAATACCATGATGCTCTGGCAAATGGTTAAGAAAAGCTTACCGCTTAACAGCAGAAAAATGGTAAAGGAACAATATATTGAAAATGGTACTATTGTTGATTGTAGAGGTTGTCTTTATAAAACCTGTAAACACTACAGTGAAATGAGTAGCTGTTTTTACGGTGGCATAGTGGTACAGGAAATATTACCAGCCATCGAACAAGCTGATTATTTAATCTGGCTATGTCCAAATTACAATGATGCCATTTCTGCCAAGATGATGGCTGTTATCAATCGTTTGACAGTTCTTTATAAGAAGGCGAATTTCCGTCAGAAGATCATCTTTGCCATTATTGTCTCCGGAAATTCAGGGAGTGAAAATGTTGCTATTCAACTGATTGGTGCCTTAAATGTAAATAAAGGATTTCAACTTCCACCTTACTTTTCTCTAACAGCTATTGCCAATGATCCAGGTGCGGTAGAAAAAGTTCCTGATATTAGAGAGAGGGCAGTCTTTTTTGCTCAAAATATATACCAGGAGGTTGATTTACAGACAAAATAAAGAAAAATTAAGCAACTGATAATATTACTAAATTAGGAAGGAGTGACACGATGAAAGTATTATTAATTGTTGATGTGCAGAATGACTTTATAAAAGGTGGAGCTTTAGCAGTACCGGATGCCGAGCAAGTTATCCCGGTTATTAACGAGTTAATGGACAAATTTGATTTAGTACTGGCCACACAGGACTGGCATCCTCAACAATCTGTTCATTTTAAAAAGTGGCCGATACATTGTGTTGCCGGAAGCAAAGGTGCTGAATTTCCTCCTGAACTCCATAAGGAAAAAATTAATCAAGTCTTTCATAAAGGGACCGGAGATCGGGATGATGGATATTCAGCCTTTGAGTCCACCAACATTAAGCCTGTTGATTATCTTAACAAAAGAGGGATTTCCGATCTTTATATCTGTGGAATTGCCCTGGAATATTGCGTCAAATACTCAGTCTTAGATGCTTTAAAGGAGGGCTTTAAGGTCTTTCTAATCAGAGATGCTATTGCCAATTTTTCTAAAGAAGAGAAAAAAATTGCCGGGGAGTATGCAGGGTTGCAGGAAGCGGGTGCTCAGATAATAACATCCGCTCAGGTCTAAAGAAATTTTTCAATATTATTATTTAACCGCCAAAGGTTATGTTCTTAGTAGAAGGTAATGGTTAAATAAATATTTACCATAAAAATAAATTATATTAAATAAGCTAAGGAGGAAAATTTGAATAAAGATATCCGGCAAGATGTAGTAAAATACTGGCAGGAAAAAGAGAAGGAAATTGGTGAGGAAATCAGGGGAAAAGATATGAGTGAATACCTGGGTGGATATAATGATTTAGAGCAGAAAACCTGGGGATTACTGTATTTTACCGATACCTCATTTTATTTTCAAACTTTTCCCAAAAAGAGCTGGTGGTCATCTTTGCTGGGAGGTGGGCAGAATGAAAATATTGGAGAAGCAATGAAATTTCAGATACTCTGGGACTCTGTTAAAGAAATAAATCTCCCCTCAAAGAAAAAATCCTTTCTATCAATCCTTTCTCCACCAGATTATCGGATTTTTATAAGATACCAGCAGGACCATAAGGATAAAACACTTATTTTAACAATATATTCCCGCTCAACCCAGGAGAAGTTTTTGGAATGTTATCAAAAATTTCACCATAAATTTTAATCTGTAACTGGTTTATATATATGGAAATAATAGAAAATTTTCAAACCATAGACCATTATGCGAAGCTTGAGAACACCATTAAGAAGAGTCATTTTATTGCCCTGGTACAGGAAATAGCAAGTGAACAGGAGGCAAGGTCGTTTATTAAATCAGTTAACCAACAGTTTCCAGATGCTACTCATCATTGCTGGGCTTATCGCCTAGGTTCTGGAAATGATGAAATAGTACAATATTCAGATAGCGGTGAACCACCCAATTCAGCTGGTCCCCCTATCTTACAGGCTATTAAACAGAGTGAGGTAACCAATGTTCTAGTGGTAGTTGTGCGTTATTTCGGAGGGATTAAATTAGGCATCAGTGGATTAATCAAAGCCTATAGAGATACTGCACGAATGGGATTACAGCAAGCAGGGAAGAGACGGAAATATCCCTTACAGGAATTTATTATTGACGGCATAGGATATAGATCTTTGGGACCTATCTTACAATCAGTTGAGAGTAAATCCGGTAAGATTGGGAATATCAAATATGGAGAGAAGGTAAATCTTTTAGTCTTACTTCCTAAAACAGAGCAGGAATGGATTAAACAGCTTGTTAATAACGCCACTCAAGGCAAAGCTTCTATTAAGACAGGTGCAATCAGATGGATAAATGGCTGATTTACTTTCGCTTAGTTCTGATTTTAAAAAATAAAAAATGAGGGAAATTATGAAGGCACTCATACTCTATTATTCTCGTTCGGGGAAAACTAGAAATATTGCGGAGATAATCGGGAAAAAATTAGCAGCAGAGGTAGAAGAAATAATTGATCATAAAAGTAGAAAAGGTTTGTTAGGTTTTATAGCCAGTGGAAATGAGGCTTATTTACAAAGAGTTATTCCTATTGAAAAGATAGAAAAAGATCTCTCTCAGTATAATGTAGTTGTAGTGGGAACACCTATCTGGGCTGGCAATATGTCGACACCTATTTTGAGTTTTTTCAGGGAATACAAAGAAAAAATACCCAGAATTGCTTTTTTTACCACCAGTATAGGAAGCGATCCACAGAAGATTTTTTTAACTGTAGAGCATATTACTGCTCAAAAGCTGGTAGCGGTATTGAATTTTACCAATCGTGATATAAAAAAGCGCTACCATTTAGAAATGATTGATGAATTTATTAACATTATAAAACAAGCTCTTAAGGATTGACCTTAATATGATGAAGGAAGATGAATTTGAGAAATTAGTAATTGAGTCAATTGGTGAGTTACCGGAATACTTTCGGAAAAAAATGGAAAATATCACCATCCATATTGAAGATTTCCCTGACTATAATATTTTAAAACAGTTAGGACATCATTCTCCTTATTCCATTCTGGGTCTTTATCAGGGCATTCCTGTTACTCGAAGAGGAGTCCATTATCGTAATGTTATGCCGGACAGAATTCTTATTTTTCGTAAACCGATTCTTCGTAAGAGTAGATACAGACCAGAAATAAAAAATGAAATTAAACGAGTTGTTTTACATGAAGTAGGTCATTATTTTGGTCTGAGTGAACAGGAATTGTATTTAATTGAAAAAAACAGTCTTACCCCACAAGGAAAAATCAAGAACAATTCTGAAAAATCAGCGCAATGAGTTCTTATTATAAGCAAAGATATTATTAAAAAAAGTTCGACTAAACAATAAGGAGATTATATCTGTTATCACAATATTTTAAAGGGAGGATAAAAAAATAATTCAATTTATTGAAACGCATGCTCATCTGGATATGATGAAAAGAGAAGTAAAGGAAGTAATAAATGAAGCTCGGGAGAAGGGGATTATCAAAGTTATCACTATAGGAGTTGATTTAGAATCCAGTCAAAAAAATATATCCTATGCCGAGCAATTTAATAATGTATATACTGCCATAGGATTTCACCCTCATGAAAGCAAGAAAATGAAGGAAAAAGAACTGATTTTGCTGGAAGAGATGATTGCTCATCCCAAAAATGTTGCTGTCGGAGAAATTGGTCTGGATTATTATTATCAACACAGCTCTCCCGAAGATCAGAAAAGTGCTTTTCAAAAACAAATAGATTTAGCTCATAAATATGATTTGCCTATCATTATCCATGATCGAGATGCCCATGAGGAAACTGTCAAGATATTAGCGGAAAAGGCTTGCGGCAAGAAGGTAATTTTGCACTGCTACTCAGGTGATGTTCAAATAGCTAAATGGTGTGTGGAGCAGGGCTTTTATTTTGGAATAGGAGGGGTGGTTACCTTTAAAAATGCCCACAAATTACTTCAAGCGGTTCAAGAAATTCCTCTTGACCAAATATTACTGGAAACAGATGCTCCATTTTTAACTCCTCATCCCTTTCGAGGAAAGCCAAATGAACCGAAATACATTCCTATAATTGCCAAGAAAATTGCTCAATTAAAAGGAGAAACAATCGCCAAAATTGCCCATATTACCACAGAAAATGCCCAGCAGGTGTTTAAATTAAGTTAATTTTTTCTTCCCATAGAGGACCAGTAATTTAAAAATGAATAAATTTTTTTAAAATTGGTTGACTTTTAGTAAAACAGCGAGTAAAATAGAAAAAAATTAAGAGATGGCAGCATAGCATAAAGATGAATAAGAAAACCATATTTTCGTTAAACCTTAATAATGTCTATTATTACTACTATTATTATAATCCGGAGGTAGGTGCCTATCGGGTTTAATAGTAGTTAATTAAAGATTAACTCCGACAAAACCAACAAAACCACAGGCATTTACCTCAGGGGAAGCCTGTGGCTTTTCTTTTTAACCACGGGTGTATGAAGCATTCGTGGTTTTTTATTTATTTAATGTGGGAAAGAAAAGGAGGTGCCAGAAAGAGAGATAAAAATAAACTGCAAATGAACAAATTTAAAGTAATAATAATTTTGTAAAAAGGAGGAAATGAGATGAGAAAAAATAACCATAGTATGTTAGTAAAAGCATTTTTCGGTATTACTTTTGTCGTTCTTTCGTTATTGTTAATGAGTATTTCTATTTCAGCTCAACAGTTAAAAATTGGTGTCAGCCAGATTGTAGCACATCCAGCTTTGGATGCCTGCCGGGATGGTTTTGTTTTTGGGATGGAGCAGGCTGGTTATATTCCAGGTGTCGATGTGAGCTATGACTTTCAAGATGCTCAGGGAGAATTCAGCAATGCCATTTCTATTGCCCAGAAATTTAAAGATGATCAGGTTGATATGATAGTGGCTATTTCTACTCCTATTGCCCAGGCTGCTGCTCAGGTTACCAGTGAAATACCCATAATTATTGGGGCAATAACAGATCCCGTGGCGGCTAATATTGCTGAAAGCTGGGAAAGTTCAGGAAATAATATTACCGGTATGTCAGATGCAGCTCCCAATAAAACACAATTGGAGCTTATTCCCAGTTTTTTACCAAAAGCCACTCGCGTGGGGACTATTTATAATGCTGCTGAGGCTAATTCAGTGGTACAGGTAGAGTTATCCCGGGAAGTATGTCAGGAACTTGGATTGGAATTGGTGGAGGTAACTGCAAGCAATTCTGCAGAAGTTCTGATGGCAGCACAATCACTGGTGGGAAGAATTGATGCTTTCTATATTGTTACTGATAATGTAGCAGTTTCTGCTTTTAGTTCCATAGTAAAGGTTTCTCTGGATGAAAAAATTCCCATTATTGTTGCTGATCCAACCTTTGTTCCCGAGGGAGCCTTAACCTCTTTTGGCATTGACTATTTTACTTTAGGGCAGAAAAGCGCTGAAAAGGCGGTTCAAATCTTACAGGGCAAATTACCTTCAGAAATACCTATTGGTAAATTAGAACAACCAGAAGATTTAACCTTTATGATAAATGTAGATGTGGCCAATCGACTGAATCTGCATATTCTGAATGAATTACTGGATGAAGCAGATTCTATTGTTTTTGCAGGTACTATCTGGAATCGCAGTGAATAAAAAGAGGAATTAGAAAGAGGAAGGAGTTAATACAATTATGACCTGGAGCTTATTATTTCATGCCTTAGAGCAAGGTCTTGTTTTCGGTATTATGGCCTTAGGAGTATACATTACTTTTCAGGTATTAAACTTTCCGGATTTATCAGTTGATGGAACTTTCCCCTTGGGGGCAGCTATTACTGCTAAAATTATCTTTGCTGGAGGAGATCCCTTTATAGCAATCCTGTGGGCAGTGGTGGGTGGCATACTGGCGGGTGGATTAACTGCCTTTTTCCATACCAGACTAAAATTTACCAATTTACTTTCGGGAATTTTAACTATGACTTTACTTTACTCGATAAACCTGAGAATTATGGGGAAATCCAATATTCCTCTTTTAGGAAAGATAACCATTCTTAATGTTATTAAAGGCTGGTTTCCCCAACTTTCTCTGGATCAGTTAACTCCTATCCTCTTTCTTGTTGTAGTACTTCTGGTGAAACTCTTACTTGATTATTTTTTATGTACAGAAATTGGAATGGCCATCAGAGCAACTGGTGATAATGAACAGATGATTCGTAGCTTGGGTGTTGATACCGGAGTTACCAAGATTATTGGTTTATGTCTTTCTAACGGATTGGTTGCTCTCTCCGGTTCTTTATTTGCTCAGTATTCCGGCTTTGCTGATGTCGGAATGGGCATCGGAACAATTGTGGCCGGTTTAGCTTCAGTTATAATAGGACGCAGCATAGTACGAAATCGAGGAGGCATCGGTTGGATGACAGTCAGTGTGATTATAGGATCGATTATTTATCGTACCACGGTTATGATAGCTCTGCGCTATGGTTATCGCTTAGGTTTTCAACCTGGAGATTTAAAGTTAATTTCCGTTCTCCTGGTAATTATAGCCCTAACCTTCCCTTTATTTAGGGGAAGGATTAAGGCGATTGTTACCACTAATGGTAGCAATGGAGTAGAGAATAAGTGAAAAAAAAGGAGGTGGCAGTTTTATGTTACAATTGCTAAATATTTATAAATGTTTTGCTAAAGGCACTTCTCATGAAACTGAAGCGCTAAGAGGTATTAATTTGCACATAATAGAAGGGGATTTTGTCACCGTTATTGGCAGCAACGGTGCCGGTAAATCCACTCTCTTGAATATTATTGCCGGGACTGTTCTTCCTGAAAAGGGAACTGTGCAGATTGACCATCAGGATGTAAGTAATAAAGCAGAGCATTACCGGGCTAGATTCATTGGCAGGGTCTTTCAAGATCCCCTGATGGGCACCGCACCTTCTATGACTATTGAGGAAAACCTAGCCTTATCTATTAAACGTTTTGGCAGGGGATTAAATTTGGGCTTAAACCGTCAAAGAAAAGAATATTTTCGCAATAAATTGGCTCAGCTGGAATTGAATCTGGAGAATATGCTAACCAAGAAAGTATCTTTACTATCAGGAGGGCAGAGACAGGCTTTAACAATTTTGATGGCTACTATGTTTGATCCCAAAATACTATTGTTAGATGAACATACCGCCTCTCTCGATCCTGAGATTAGCAAAAAAATACAAATTATTACCCAGGAAATTGTAAAAGAAAAGAAATTAACCACTATAATGGTAACTCATAATATGCAGGAAGCATTAAAATATGGTAATCGTACCATAATGATGGATCGTGGTCATATCATTCTGGATGTTTCTGGCAAAAAAAGAGATAATATCACTATTGATTATCTATTAAAGCAATTTTCAAAATTAAGAAAAGAAGAATATGTAGAGGATGAGTTAGTATTGGCTTAATCAATATTATTAGTTTTAATTATCTATTATAATAATTATCTTAACTTAACAGCTTAATATTTCTTAAAAAACACAGTTGATAATAAAAATTATTATCAGGAAAAGTTCTCCTGAGCTCAACAGGAGAACTTTTTATTTATGGTAAAATAAAAAAGTATAGATTGATTATAATTTGAAAAGATAAAAATAAATCCAAGGAGTATAATTTTGAAGACAGAAAAATTATATCATTATGACTCTTACCAGAAAACATTTCAAGCCAGTATTGTTGATAAATACCTTGATAAGGGAAAGTATGCGGTAATCCTAAATCAAACCTGTTTTTACCCGACCAGCGGAGGGCAGATTTGTGATAAGGGATTCATTGAAAATATACCGGTTATTGATGTGGAAGAGAATAACGAAAGGATAATTCACTATTTAGAGAATGAAATCATTGCCGGGATAGGTGAATTAGTTACTGGGACAATAGACTGGCAACATCGCTTTGACCATATGCAACAGCATACCGGTCAACATATTCTTTCTGGCGCCTTAATAAAGCTCTGGCAAAAGGAGACTCAATCATTTCATATGGGTATGGATATTTGTACAGTTGACATTCCGGCTATGGTTCTTGATGAACAAAAGATAGATGAGATAGAACAGCTGGTTAATAAAATTATCTCTGAAAACAGACAAATTTGTCATTATTATCTAAAAAACCGTGATGAATTAATCAATTATAGATTTAGAGACAAACAAGAGAAATTGGAACAATTGAGAATTATCGCCATTGAGGATTTTGACCGCTCTGCCTGCGGTGGGACTCATTGTCAAAAAACAGGAGAAGTAGGCCTTATTAAAATAACTGGATGGGAGAATCGCAAGGATAAGACCAGGATCTCATTCCTTTGTGGTTTTAGAGCTTTATCTGATTACCAGCAAAAACACCGAATAATTAAAAATCTGTCTAATTTTTTTACTACCGGGATAGAAAACTTAGAAGAAAAAATTATACGGTTAAATCAGGAACAGAAGGAATTGAGTAAATTATACAGTAAAATGGAGAGAAAAATAATCGAACAGGAAAGTGAGGAGTTGAAAGAGAAAAATCGTAGAGAAGAAAAAGGCCTTTTCCTTATTGAAAAACTATTTTTGGAACAAAAAGTACAGAATGTGAGGCAGATAGCTTTTTTGCTCAGCAAGGAAGAGAAGACTGTTATTATACTGGGAGCTGAAAAGCCTGAGCCGACATTATGTATAGCCTGTTCTGTTGATATAAATTACCATATTAAAGAAATACTCAATCAGGTGATGGCAGAATTTAAGGGAAAAGGCGGAGGTTCTGACTATATGGTTCTGGGGAAACTGAAAAGGGAAGAAGATGTAAAAAAAGCCTGTCAGAGGGTAGCTGAGTTAATTCCCTCTTTCTCATTATAGAATAAATTTAAGGGTAGGTATTCAAATTTCAGATGATAATAGGATTGATACTATTTTTAAGGCACTATCACAAGAAAAAAATCCCTATTAAGATTTTATTAATTCTTGTTCTATTGTTGATCTTCGCTGGCCATGCTCATGCCCAGCGGGATTATGAAAGGGAAGAGAAAATTGGTCGTCGGATGGCCGAGAGAATAGAAAAACAGTATGAACTGGTTGCAGAGGAGGAAACTCTGAATAAGGTTCAGCAGATAGGAGAACATTTAAAAGAGTTATCAGGAGTTAATGAAATTAACTATCAAATCAGAATTATTAGCAGGGAAGGACCAAATGCATTTGCTTTTCCTGGTGGATTTATCTATTTGACTGCAGATTTATTAGATTATGTGCATTCTGATGATGAACTGGCTGCTGTTATTGCGCATGAAATGGGGCATATAATTCATCAGCATTCTATCAAACAGTTACAGGATAAACAAAAATTAAAGTTAGTTGAATTACTTACTCTATTGGTAACCGGAGATCCGACATTGGGTATTCTTAGTGAATTGACCAGTATTACCGTGCTCAATGCCTATCGCAGGGAATATGAAGAAGAAGCCGATTATACTGCACTGGAGCTGTTGAATAAAAGTCACTATTATCACCCGGTATCTTTGTTGACCTATTTCGAGCGAGTGAGTAGTGAGCAAATGTTAAAACCCAGTATCGATTTAGGAATCTTTCAGACCCACCCTGATGTGAGTGAGCGCATTAAAAAAATTAAGCATTATTTGAAGGAAAATAATATCGAAATTGACAGACGCCTTACTACTAAATATTTATTAGTAAGAGGTGAGTACCAGGCAGAGGATAATATGTTTATCGCGCAGATATTTATCAACAATGAGTCTATATTATCCTTTATCGGTAGCGAGGAGGAACCACTTAGCTTAAAAATGAGAGAGGTAATATCTAATTTTGATAGAACACTGAGATTAGACTTAGCAGCATATGAAATCAATTTATATACTGATGAGGAAGAGCAATGCACACTTAGAATAGGAAGTGAAATAATTGTCTCCCTTTCCCCGGAGGAGATTCATTTTCAGGGACTGACACCGCAAGAAGCATTAAAATTGACCAGGGATAAGATAGCCTTGATTTTATGGAAGCTGAAGTTAGAACTCCCTGTATTACTGGTGAGCGAATAATATTTTTCATACACACTTATTTGTAAATAATAATCCGGCACTATCTTCTGATATGAGATAATGCCGGATTATTAAGTTTACAGTTATATGTATTTAACGCTTATCCTAAAAGGCCAACGCTGTTTAAAAAGACAATGAATATAGCAATAGGTACCACATATTTTATCAGGAAGGAATAGCTGCTACCGAGTTTAGTACCTGCACCATGGTTTACTTCTTCTAAGGCTTTATCAGTACCCCAGAACCATCCGATGAATAGAGCAGTTAATAATCCGCCTAAGGGAAGCAATACATTATTGGCAAAAAAGTCGAAAGAATCAAGAATATCCATGCCTTTTATTAACTTTACATTAGAAAGAGTGCTGTACCCCAGAGAGGGTAAAATCCCCAGTAGCCAGATTGCAATACCCATTCCTACAGTTGCCTTTTTACGATCCCACTTTATTTCATCAATAAAGTATGCTGCTACTACCTCTAACAGGGAAATGGCAGAAGTTAAAGCTGCAATAGTTAACAGGGCAAAGAAAATTATGCCAAAGATATGTCCAGCAGCACCCATTTTAGCAAATACAGCGGGAAGGGTGATGAAGGTAAGGCCGGGACCAGCAGCTGGTTCTAAACCAAAAGCAAATACTGCCGGGAAGATAACGAAACCAGCTAATAAAGCAATCAGCGTATCGGCTCCTACCACATATTTGGCATCAAGAGGAATGTCTTCATCTTTTTTCAGATAGCTACCATAGGTAATCATACAGCCCATTCCCAGACTGAGGGTAAAGAAGACCTGACCAAGCGCAGCCAGGAATCCTTCGCCGCTAAATTTGCTGAAGTCCGGTCTTAAATAGAAGGACAAGCCACCACCTGCTCCGGGTAGTGTTACTGAACGAATGATAAGGATAATTAACAAAACAAGCAAAACAGGCATCAATATTTTAGACCATCGTTCAATTCCTCTTTCCACACCACCCGCCACAATAGCTATACAGATTGCCATAAATAAGGTATGCCAGAAAATACCGCCTGCTGTGGAGCTAATTGAGCTGACAAATATGTTGGCACTGTCTGCCCCTGCGGCCATGTAAGCACCGGATTTAAAGACATAAGAAAGTGCCCAACCTGCCACAACAGAATAGTAAGAAAGGATCACAAATCCAGCAAGAACACCCATATAACCTACCAGGACCCAGGGACTGCCTGGGGAGAGCATCCTAAAAGCACCAACGGGATTTCTTTCCGTTTTACGCCCTAATAACAATTCTGAGTTCATTACCGGATAGCCCACAAAAATTAATAGAAGGATATAAATCAAAACAAATGCTCCACCACCATATCTTCCAGTGATGTAAGGGAATCTCCAGATATTCCCCAGGCCGATTGCTGAACCGGCTGCAGCAGCAATAAATCCCATACGTGTTTGCCACTGTCCTCTTCCAGTTTCGTTCATTTCTTTTCATCTCCTTATAAATAAATAATGTTTTTTAGCATAAAAGATTAGTTGAGTTTAAATTTTGGTGTCAACAATATTTAGTAAAGTACTAAGTAATTAGTTAGGTACCTTTACATTTTTCTATAACTGATTTAGCTATCACCCCCCCCTTGATTTATTTTTTTAATTAGTATTAGATTAGCTGAGAAGAACAATTGAATGATAATTTTTTATGAAAACAGTTATTATATTTGCCTTTCAAATTGTTAGCTGGTCATAATTTAAATAATTAATTTTATAGTTTAGCACCTTTTATTATTAATGTCAAAAAGAATTACAACAAATTTTACACTAACTACAACAAAATATTTTGATCAAATCAATAATTAGGATGTCTAAAGTAAAGATAGTGTAATTAAGGGAAATATTAAAGTGTAATAATTAATTTTTAAAACAGTACTTTCATTTAATAATATAAGTGATAACCTACTGGTAATTTTGGTAATTTTTCCAGTATAATTGGCAAAAGACACACTTTAGATTATAATTTTTAATAATAAGCCTTTTTAAAGATTTTCTCAAGAAATCAAGAAACCAGTAACTGGACCTTTAGCCTATACTATCGTTGGATATTTTTAGGTAAGGAATTTTTAAGTAAGATGAATAATAACAGTGATAAGGTCTGTGCCCATGTTATAGTCAGTGGCAGAGTACAAGGAGTAGCATTTCGTTATTATGCCAGAGACATTGCCTATCAGCTTGGGGTTAAAGGCTGGATTAAAAATTTGGCTAATGGCGATGTGGAATTAGTTATTGAAGGTCGCCGAGAATCAGTGAAAAAGATGGTGGAATGGTGTAAGAAAGGGCCCCGTATGGCTATTGTAGAAAACACAGAAGTTGATTGGTTGCCTTATTCCGGAGAATATCATCTATTTCAAATAAAAACATAATTAAAAATAGAATATACTATTATATCAGTAAAATAATCTCCTTCATTGTGAGATATAGAGAAAGGTGAAGCGTATGTTGATCTTACAGGAAGTGTCCTACCTGGCTGCTTTTATGGCTGGAATTCTTTCTTTTCTTTCCCCCTGTATTTTACCTTTGGTTCCCGGATATATTTCCTTTGTCTCAGGCATATCCCTCCAGGAACTCAGTGGACAAAACAATAAAAGTCCCAGGTCAATGTATCGGGTTTTAGTGGGAGCCTTAAGTTTTATTTTAGGTTTTTCCCTGGTGTTTATCTCATTAGGGGCTTCAGCAACATTGCTGGGAAGATTTATGCAGGAGTATTCCATGTGGTTTAAAAGAATAGGAGGAATAATTATTATTCTATTTGGATTACATATGTTAAAATTAATAAATATTCCTTTTCTTCATTATCAAAAAAGAATTAATATTAAACAAGGCCTATCTTTTAATTTATTTCTAACACCATTTCTCATTGGCTTCGCCTTTGCCTTTGGCTGGACTCCCTGCATTGGTCCTATTTTAGCGGCGATTCTGGTTTATGCCGGTACCCAGGAAACGGTCAGTAAAGGAATAAAATTATTATCGTTTTATTCTGCTGGTTTGGCAATTCCGTTTTTAGGTACCGCATTGGCGGTAAATCAATTCTATAAACTGACTGGAAGAATTAAAAAATATTTTCATATGATAGAAATGTTTGGAGGATTGCTTTTAGTTATTATTGGCATACTGGTGTTTAGTGATGCCTTGTCCCTCATTTCTAATTACTTAAGTTAAAATTTGACTTAAGTCCGGTGCGGGGTATAATAAAATAATATTTGTATTTATAAATTTGAATGAAGCAGGCAAGATTATGATTTCAGAAATATTTTTAACAAGAAAGAAAGCACACTTATATCTTTTTTTAATTCTAATTATTTTATTTTTTACTTTATTAAATCTTAGCAATTATTCTGATAAGTTTGTGGTACAGGCTCACAATAACCTTAACTGGTTATCTTATGAACAAGCCCTGACCAAATCCCGGGTGGAGGACATTCCCGCTATAATCTATTTCTATTCTGATGATTGCGGATGGTGCAGGAAAATGGAGCAAGAAACCTTCGCTACTAAGGAAGTTCAGGATTTATTGAACAAAAATTTTGCTATGGTTAAAATAAATGGAAAATCTAACGATCAAATCCTGATTGATGGAGAGAAAAAAACAGAAAAGTGGTTATCAACTATAATTTATAAGATTACGGGATTTCCTTCTATCTGGTTCCTTAATAGTGGTAATGGGAGAATCGCTAATGTACCGGGATTTGTGCCTCCTGATATATTTTTAGATGTTCTTATCTATATTAGAGATGGTTTTTATAAAGAATATACTTTTCCACAGTATATGGAATTACAGAAAAAATAAGTCGTATATAGTTTATAATCTGATGAGCAAAACCACCTTGAATTTATTAACCTGTCAAATATACCCATATTAATGTCTAATTGGCAAAAAAATCTTCCATACTATTTTAGTCAAAAATTGATAGAAGATAATGAACTACACGGATTTATTAGTAAATAAAATGTTAAGGTCAGGTTGCTAATATTGAAAGATATAGCAGTTGAAGTGGAGAGTATAATTACCAAAATCAGGCAAGTTAGCTCCGAGGAAGAGGTTTTTGTTGCTTTTTCCGGGGGTTTGGATAGTACTGTAGTACTTCTTTTAACCAAACAGGCTCTGGGACATGATAGGGTAATGGCTGTTAATGTAGATTTTGGATTATTCACTTATGATTCAGCTCGTCAGAACGTAAATGAGCTATGTGCAGAAATGCAGGTAAAATTAGAGAGGATTTCTGGAGAGCTCTATCAAAGGCAAATGATGAAAGGTGGACCGGACTGTAATTTATGTACCAGAAAGATAAAATTAGGTTTAATAAAAGCCTATGCCGGCCCTAAGCTTGTTTTTACCGGTTCCAATCAGAGCGATAGCTGGGGAAAATATGGCACGGATTTTTCTGCTGGCTATTATGCCCCTTTGTTTCACTATTCCAAAGGAGAAATAGGAAGGATAGCAGATTATTTAGACCTGAAGATTAAGCGAATTGGAGAAAATGTTTCTCGAGAAGGCTGTAAATTAAAGCATTTGCTCAAACCTCTGGTTAATCTTTCCTATCATGGACGAGCAGTCAGTTTAGCCAATGAAATTTTATTGCAGCAAATAAGTGAATTAAACCTTAATGCCGAAATAGCCAATGTAAAGGTAATTGGTCCTTTAAATAAAAATATCGCCCTTATCAATATTTTTCCTCTCCCAGCGGACGACAGGCATTTAAAAATAATTTATAATAATATTGCAAGTGTGATGGAGATTGATAGTTGTTCTATTGTTAATCAACCATTGCAACTGACCATCAAGGCAGACAAAGGTCAATTCAATAACTTACGTTCACGTTACTGGATTGAGCAGGGCAGGTTACAGCCTGAATTTGCCTCTCTGCTCAAATTTAAATGGTTATTGACTACTAACAGCAGGTTGAAAACATTTCAGGTTGTTGATTATAATTATATAAAAGAGAATGAGAGCTATCTAGTAAAAAAGAGATAACTGTTTGCTGGCATAATATAGAACTAAAAATATAAACAAAGGAGTAGATAAAGGAGTAGATTATGAATAAAGAATTAGGTTTTGTCAATCCAGAAGAAATATTAAAAAATGCAGTGGAATTGATGGCTTTATCAGCCCGAACCGCACCAAAGGCTGCAGGCAAGGATTTTGTGGTAATTAAGGTAATCAGTGGGGAAGAGGTAATCAGGCTGGGAGAGGCAATGATTCATTATGGTATAGAGCAAAACAAGCGCAATTTTGATCGTGATGGTGAAAATGTGAAAAATTCTCCGGTAGTGCTATTGATTGGCGTGAAAAATTCCCAGACCTTGGGACTGGATTGCGGCGCCTGTGGATTTGATCAGTGTTCCCAATGCCAGACCCATAAAGGACCGGAGTTTGATGGTCCACAGTGTGCTTTACATATTTTAGATATGGGTATTGCTATTGGTTCAGCAGTAAAGACGGCTGCTATTCTGGGAATTGACAATAGAATCATGTATCGGATAGGAGTGGTTGCCAAGAAGGCTGGTTTTATTGAAGCCAGTTTTGTGATGGGTATTCCATTTTCCGTAACCGGTAAAAATATTTATTTTGACCGATAGATAACAAACCAAATACAGTACCTTTTCTTAAAAGAAATAAAGAAAATGGGAAATATTTTCACATATAATAAGACTATAACTGTGCAAAAAATACACAGTTGACTATTATTATGGCTCATCTTGATTCTAATAAGAGATGGTCTCAAAGAATAAGATATTCTTAGACTATTAAATAAATTTTGAATTTATTAGAAAGAAATAATATCCTTATTCTGGTTCTGGCATAAAAGTTGCTTATATTAAATTAATAGATATTTATGGTAGGGAGATGATATTTATGTCAGGACAATTCTGGTAATTAACTCAATATTTAGCCAGTACTGCTGGCAACTATAGTTAATCTGGTAAAAAAATAATCTTAATTTTAAAGAGGAGGATAAGATATGTTAAAAAATAGTTTGATAAAAAAACAAAAGATATATTTCACAATAGCAATAGCAATACTTTTTTTGCTTATGTTAACTTCAAATATGGCAGTTTTTGCGGTTGAGGATCAACTGACTATTCAATCGCTCAGTGGCGACATTGCCGAGATTGCGGAAAGAGTAGGACCGGCAGTAGTAAATATTGATGTGATGCGCTATGTCGAAACTTCACCATTTAGTTTTAGAGATCCTGTCTTTGAGTGGTTTTTTGAACAGCGTGAAGAATTTAGAAGAAGAATTCCCCAGAAAGGAGCCGGATCAGGCTTTATTGTTGACAAAGAGGGATATGTTCTGACCAATGAGCATGTAGTAAGTGGAGCAGAAGAAATCAAGGTAACCTTATCTGATGGAAGAGAATTCAAAGGGAAGGTTGTAGGTTCGGATGTTACCACTGATATGGCTATAGTCAAAATTGATGCCAATAACCTGCCTGTGGTTGAATTGGGAGACTCTGATGAATTAAGAGTGGGTGAGATAGTAATTGCCATTGGTAATCCTTATGGTTTAGAAAAAACGGTAACTATGGGTGTGGTCAGTGCCAAAGGTAGAAATATTTCAGCTGGGACAGATGGTCATGAATATAGTAATCTGATTCAGACTGATACCGCCATAAACCCGGGAAACAGTGGCGGCCCTCTTTTAAATACCAAGGGGGAAGTGGTAGGAATCAATACTGCCATAATTCCCTATGCCCAGGGTATTGGATTTGCCATCCCGGTTAATGTTGCTCAAAGAAATCTTGATGATTTGATTACTCTGGGAAAGGTCAGGAGAGCCTGGCTGGGTGTATACATCCAGGAAGTAACTCCTGAGATAGCAGAGCAATTCAATCTGGATAAGGCAGAAGGAGTACTGATTGCCGATGTTGTTGTCGGTGGTCCTGCTGAGGAATCCGAACTCTCTCGGGGTGACATAATATTATCAGTAAATGACCAGATAGTAAATACACCTCAGGAGTTGCAGGATACCATTCGTGCTTTGCAAATTGGTGATAAAGCTACCTTGCAAGTAAAGCGGGACGGAAAAGAGATTTCTTTTGTAGTGAAAATCGGAGAAATGCCTGCTGACGAAACTATAACCACCAAAGAGAAGGTGTTTACAGAACAGACTGGTATTAAAGTGGAAGAAGTAACCCCGGAAATTGCCCGTGAAGCTGGTTTACCAAGGGTAACCGGTTTGGTTATTGCTGATGTTATTCCGGGAAGCTCTGCTGATGATATGGGTTTAAGAAGTGGTGATATTATTCTGGAAGCAAACAGGAATGAGGTATCCACTATTGAGGATTGGGAAGATATCATAAATAGATTAACTCCTGGAGATACCTTGCTTCTGTTGATTTTCAGAAATAATCGCACCTATTATGTTCCCCTTAAGATAGTTGAACTGGAATAGTATTGTTCTGATTTTGAAAAACACAATCCGTGGGGAAGTCATGATAATAATAGTACGATAATAAAAAATACGAAAAGGAGAACCAGTCTTATGCCACTGGTTCTCCTTTTCGTATCAGAGGTAAATTAGATTTATGGCATCTAACAAAGATGGGAAAAGAATGTATACCAGAAATAGTGCCTATACTGTTTTAATATTAATCCTTTTATTTACTCTGGTACTCGGTTACATCAGTTATTACGAATTACAGAGAGAAAAAAACTATTTACTGGAATTAGCCCGTTCAGAAGGACTAAATATTGCCTTTTCCATTCAGACTTTAGGTTCTGAATTCATCATCAACAGGAACATTTTAATAGAAGTGCTCAATCTTTTTCAAAAAGAAGGTATTACCTTTATTGATATTGTAGATAGCAATGGTCTGGTGCGAATGAGCACTGATGAGCAAAGGATGAATGAGCGGGTGGAGATTCAAAATCCGGGCAGAGTAAATTATTTTCAAATCCGTGACCATGAAAACAGAAGATTTCTTCAGATTATTAAGCCATTTGATTTTGGTGATCATTTTGCCTCTGATTTATTCGGGTATCTTTTTTTACGTGATAAATATCTCTCTATTGGCATAAATTTAGAAGATTATTATCTACGTTACAATCAGATTAAGCAAAGGATTATTTTGAATTATCTGGTGATTCTGCTTATTTCTCTGCTGGGTATTTTTATGATTTTTCGTCTGCAGGAGAATATTATAGTAAAAAGGACTCTCCGTAATATGAGAGATTATACCACTAAACTTTTAGAGACCATGGATAGTGGAGTAATATCGGTTAACCAGCACAATATTATTCAGACTATCAATAAGAAGAGCGAAGAGATATTTCGGGTGAAAAGAGAGGTGGTCTTAAACAGAGATGCCGAAGAGGTACTTCCTCTTCAGATTAGGGGTAAATCTGTCTATCAGTTGGGATTGCAGGAAGGAAAGAAACTTGAAGAAGAAGTTGAATTAGAAATCGGAGATAATGGGCGCAAAATTCTGGAAATTAACACCTCTTTTCTGGAGGGTGAACAGGATCAGGCAGGGGGAATGGTAATTCTGGTAAGGGATATTACCAGATTGAAAAGACTGTCAGAGGAGATAAACAGGAATAAAAGATTAGCCTCTCTGGGACGCATTGCCAGTGCTATTGCTCATGAGATAAGGAATCCCCTGAGCTCTATTCGAGGTTTGACCCAATTTCTTTTTCAATCCTATTCCGAGGATGATGAACGAAAGGGTGATTTAAAGGTAATTATCAAAGAAGTAGACCGGCTAAATCTATTGATTAACCAGGTACTTGATTTTTCCAGACCTAAAAAACTAAATATCAGCTGTTTTGCTTTAGGAGATATGCTGAAAGAATTAATTCATCTGTTAAAATTGGAAAGCAGGGAAAAGGAGATTCAATTTCAGCTGGCTTTGGATTGTCCCCGGCAAAATATTTTTGCCGATAAAGACCAAATTAGACAAGCCTTAATGAATATTATTCTAAACTCCATTCAGGCAGTTTCCCGACAAGGAAAGATTGCCCTTTCCTTACAATTATCTCATTATCAGGATCAGGAGGCAGTGCTAATCTCCATTAAGGATAATGGGGTAGGGATTACAGAGGCAGAACTGTCCCATATATTTGATCCGTTTTTTACCACTCGAAGTCAGGGCACTGGCTTAGGCCTCTCCATTGCCTATAATATAATTGAGATGCATCAGGGTACCATTACTGTACAGTCAGAGAAAGGAAAGGGCACTGAAGTAAAAATATTTATTCCATCAGGGGGGAAGAAAGAGATTGAATAGAATTATGGTTGTTGATGATGAGGAAAGTATTAGAATAATGCTGAAGAGAGTACTTTCTGGAAACCAATATGAGATTGATGAGGCAGCAAATGGTGCAGAAGCACTGGCAAAGGTACAGAAGGAAAAATACAGTGCAATTCTTTTAGACTTAAGGATGCCGGAAATGAACGGGCTACAGGTAATTGAAAAGATGAAAGAAATGGATATCAATATGCCCATAATTATGATGTCTGCATATGGCACTGTACCGGAGGCCGTAGAGGCCATGAAATTAGGAGCAATGGATTATCTGGTCAAGCCCTTTGATTTAGATGAATTAAAAATGACTCTGGAGCGCATTATTAGACAGGATGAAATAAAGAATGAAAATCAATATTTTCGGGAGGAAGAAGACAGAAGATTTAATTTCAAGGAGATTGTGGGACAGAGCTCAGCAATGAAGACGGTATTGGAGATGGTAAAGAAGGTTGCCCCTCTCCCCACTACAGTAATGATTACCGGAGAGAGCGGTACCGGAAAAGAACTGATTGCCCGTGCCATTCATAAGAATAGTCCCCGTAAGGATAAACCGTTTGTGGTGGCCAACTGTGTAGCCTTTTCCCCCAATATACTGGAAAGTGAACTTTTTGGTCATGAAAAAGGAGCTTTTACCGGTGCTACTTCCAGAAGAATAGGAAGATTTGAGATTGCCCATGGCGGGACTCTCTTTCTGGATGAAATAGGAGAAGTAAATGTCGCTACGCAGGCCAAATTATTAAGGGTAGTTCAAGAAAAGGAATTTGAAAGAGTAGGAAGTTCTACCAGTATCAAGGTTGATACCAGAATTGTAGCTGCTACCAATAAGGATTTGGAGAGAGAGGTTAAGGAAAATAGATTCCGGGAAGACCTTTTTTATCGCCTTAATGTCTTTCATATTGATGTCCCTCCCTTAAGGGAAAGAAAAGAGGACATTCCTCTCCTGCTGCAGCATTTTATAAAAAAATATAATCAAATTTTAAATAAACGCATTGCCCATATCTCCCCGGAAGGAATATCTTTATTGATAGACTATTCCTTTCCCGGAAATGTGAGAGAACTGGAAAATATCATGGAAAGAGCATCCATAATGTGTAATAGTGATATGATAGATAAAGAATTGCTATTCTTTTTAGAGCAGAAAAATATCAGCCATAATGCCGGAACCTTAAAAGAAAGGGAAAAGGAATTAATCAAAAAAAGCCTTATTCAAAATAAAGGTAACAGAACCAGAACTGCACAGGCTCTGGGCATTAGCAGGAGAAATCTAATTTTTAAGTTAAAGGAATATCAAATAGATATTAAACCGGAAAAATAACAGAATCATTGTGATAAGGGAGGCAAAAGGAATATGTTATTATTAATTGATGTTGGAAATACCCATACTACTATTGGTATCTATGAAGGTGATAAATTAAAGAATCACTGGCGCATATCTACTGATTTAAGAAAGACTGAAGATGAATTTGCCATGCTTTTTAAAAATTTACTGGCGGAAAAGGCACTGACCTTTAGTGATATAAAAGCAGTAGTAATATCCTGTGTAGTCCCTCCTTTAATCTGGATCCTAAATAAGATGTCCCGGGAATACTGCCATGTTAATTCACTTTTGGTCAACTCAAAAATTAAGCTGAATATCAAAATAAAGACTGATTATCCTGAGGAGGTTGGTGCCGATAGAATAGTAAATGCAGTGGCAGTATTTGCGCTATATGGAGCCCCTGCCATTATTATTGATTTTGGAACTGCTACTACTTTCTGTGCCCTGGATAAAGAAGGAAATTACATTGGAGGAGCAATAGCACCTGGTCTGGAACTATCCAGTAATGCCTTATTTGAAAAAACCTCTAAATTACCTAAGGTGGAATTGAAAAAATGTGAACAAGCTATTGGTCACAATACCATACAGGCAATTCAGTCTGGTGTTTACCTTGGTCATCTGGGATTAACCAGAGAATTAATCGATCGTTTCAAGAAGGAATTAAAGGGAAAGCCTATAGTTATTGCTACCGGGGGATATGCTGAATTGATAGGCAAAAGCACTTCTCTATTTGACAGAATTGATCCATTGCTTACCTTGGAAGGTCTTAAGATAATCTATCATCTAAATATTTAAAAGAGTACCATAATCTAAAAAGCATTCCTCTACCCTTAAATATTCCTTTTTCAATGAGGAGCCATAGAAATATGTGCCATACAGGTTGACATCTAATTTAAGAAAAGATAAGATTGTTTAAAGTTTTATCAATGTCTCTGCAGCAGAAAGAAATTGCAGAAAAAAAGAAGAGGGAAAGGAGTGATTTTTAATGTGGGAAAATAAGTTAATTAAAGAAGATGGATTGACCTTCGATGATGTCTTACTGGTTCCCCAAAATTCCAAATTAATTCCCAAAGAAATTTATTTACATACTTCATTATCCCGGAATATTACCCTGAACATTCCCTTGGTAAGTGCTGCTATGGATCGGGTAACTGAGTCAAGTCTGGCCCTTGCCCTGGCTCGGGAAGGAGGCATCGGAATAATTCACAAAAATATGTCTATCCAGGAACAGGTACGGGAAATTGACCGGGTAAAGCGCTCAGAAAGCGGAATAATTGTGGAACCGATAGCTTTAACGGAAGATAAAAAGGCCAAAGATGCCGTAGCTTTAATGCAACATTATCATATTTCCGGCATTCCGATTGTAAATCATAACAAAAAGTTAGTAGGTATCTTGACCAATAGAGACATCCGTTTTTTAGAAGATGTGGAAATACAAATCAGCCAGGTAATGACTAGAGAACCTTTAATTACCGGTAAAGTAGGTACTACACTGGAAGAGGCAAAGAAGATACTGCACCAGAACCGTATTGAGAAATTACCCTTAGTAGATGAAGATCATATCTTAAAAGGTTTGATTACTATTAAAGATATTGAGAAAGCCAGACAGTATCCCAATGCCTGTAAAGATGCCAATGGCCGTTTAAGAGTTGGGGCAGCAGTAGGCGTTTCTTCTGATACCTTTCAGCGAGTAGAAGCAATCCTTCAGGCTCATGCTGATATAGTGGCAGTAGATACTGCTCATGCCGATTCGGAGAGAGTACTCAATATTATCAGGGAAATAAAGAAAAGATTTGATATAGAATTGATTGGTGGAAATGTTGCTACCTATGAAGGTGCCAAGAGATTAATTGAAGCCGGTGTGGATGCCATTAAAGTAGGTATCGGACCAGGCTCTATCTGTACCACTAGAATAGTAACAGGAGTGGGAGTGCCGCAAATTTACGCCATTAAAGAATGTACCAGAGCCTGTCGAGAAAAGAATATTCCCCTCATTGCCGATGGTGGGATTCGTTATTCCGGTGATATTTGTAAAGCCCTGGCGGTTGGTGCCGATTCCATAATGATTGGTAGCCTTTTTGCTGGTACCGAGGAAAGCCCGGGAGAGGTAGTGCTTTATAAAGGCAGAAGTTATAAAGAGTATAGGGGAATGGGCTCTATAGGCGCGATGAAAGAGGGGAGTCGAGACCGTTATTTCCAGGAAGATAATGAGAGTAGCAAACTGGTTCCTGAAGGAATAGAAGGAAGGGTACCTTACAAAGGTCCACTATCCACATGCGTTTATCAATTAATGGGTGGATTGAAAGCTGGAATGTCTTACTGTGGTGCAGCAAACATCAAAGAACTACAGGAAAAAAGCCGTTTAATCAAAATCACCAATGCTGCTTTAAGAGAAAGCCATCCTCATGATATTATTATCACTAAAGAAGCTCCCAACTATGAGCTTGAATAGCATAAATTATTATAATTAAAATCTATAGCCCATGATTGTAGAGCATTAAAAAATTAAGGAAAGTGTAATTAAACAATGAGAGATGATATAGTATGTGATGCTCACTGTGATACAGTAATTGACCTATTAAAAAAGAAGAAAAAAATGGGAGAACTATCCTCTCAGGGTCACATTGATATCCCGCGTTTACAAAGAGGCAAGGTTGACGTTCAGGTTTTTGCCATCTATATCGAGAAACAATTTAAGCCTGAGCGTTCTTTGACCAGAGCTCTGCAGCTAATTGATTGTCTCTTGCTGGAATTAAAAGCCAACAATGATAGTATTGAACTGGCTATCTCTCCTCAAGATATCAAAGCCATTGTATCGGCTAATAAGATTGCCGCTATACTGGCTATTGAAGGCGGAGAGGCATTAGAAGGCAAATTGTATAACCTCAGGAATTTTTATCGCTTGGGAGTCAGAATAATAACTCTAACCTGGAATCAATGTAATGCTATTGCCGACGGCAGTGATTACCCGGATTCAAAAAGAGGGCTAACTTCCTTTGGTAAAAAAGTAGTAAAAGAGATGAATCGTCTGAGAATGCTAATTGATGTTTCTCACCTTTCTGAATCCGGTTTTTGGGGTGTACTGAGAGCTACCTGTCATCCGGTCATAGCTTCCCACTCCAATTGTTATCATCTCCGTCCCCACCGGCGTAACCTAAAGGATAAACAGATTAAGGCCATAGCCGAAAAGGGTGGACTGATCTGTGTAACCTATGTGCCTGATTTTTTAATTAAGGAAAAACGAAAGGCAACCATAGATGATATTATTACTCATATTGACTATCTGGTGAATCTGGTTGGTGTTGATTTTGTCGGCTTGGGTTCTGATTTTGATGGATGTCGGACTTTACCTGAGGGATTGGATGGAGCAGATAAAGTCTTTAGGATTAGAGAGAAATTAGCTCAAAATGGGTATTGCCCAAATGATATAAACAAAATTATGGGGAAAAATTTTCTACATTTATTTAAACAGGTTGCCGGAAGTGGTATAAGTAATGAGTGATTGGTGATTTGTGATTCGTGGCGAGAAATCTTTTATGATATAAATTTTCTACCATATTGTATAATTATTATATTCTCTTATAATAAAGTTATAGACAAGAGTCAAAAAGAAAAAAAGAAAAGGACTGAAAAGTTATGAACATCTCAACCCGAAATATTTCTCTGGTTAGTTTATTAGTCGCTATGAGTATAATACTTTCCCGTATAGCCAGTATCAGAATTGCCATAGGTGGAGTGGAAGGAATAAGAATTGGTTTTGGTAAATTACCCATTATTCTGGGAAGCTTTATACTGGGCCCCTTCTACGGTGGTTTGATTGGTGCCATCTCAGATTTTCTGGGTTATATTATTCAACCGATAGGTCCCTATATACCACACTTTACAGTTATATCGGCTTTATGTGGGATTCTTCCTGTTGTTCTATTCCGTATGCTGAGAGGAAATGAAGAGAATATAATAAATATTCTTATTCCGGTAGGAATAACAACCAGCATTACCGAACTATTCTTAATATCTTACAGTCTTCATATTATTTTCGCTATTCCCTGGCAAATCTTGATGATTCCCAGGCTAATCAGTGTACCCATTACCATAGTGATATACTCTTATCTCATCCATGCCTTTATTCGTCGGAAAGTGGTTCAGGTTGCCCATCATCAGGGATAGCTTCTTACCTGATAAGAGAATTCCTAAAGAATGTTCTTTCCCTCACCATATCTTAATTTAACTGAAAGTCATATTTTGTTATAATAAATACAGATAGGAGACTCTGCCCAAGAAAATAAAAAATAAGTCAGGAGGTCAAAATGGTAGAATTCAATTTAGAAAAAGGTTTAAAGGGTGTTGCCCAGATGGTGGTTAGTCCAGATAATATGGCCGAAAAATTTTCCAGGCCCATGCCCCCTTCCTTTGCTACTCCCATGCTTGTTTCTCTGATGGATAATGCAGCAATTGAAGCAGTCAAAAAAGCTTTACCGCCAGGATACATCACTGTGGCCACCTCCATTACCATCAAGCATCTGGCACCCACACCGGAGGGAATGACTGTCACTGCCCAGGCAGAATTGATAGATGTTTTTCAGAATCGTCTTATCTTTACCGTAACAGCCTTTGATGAAATGGAAAAAATAGGAGAGGGAAAGGTAGAACGGTTTATAATTGATTTAGAAAAATTTTCTCAGAAGGTACTGGATAAAAAGAAAAAAGAAGAGAGCCCCCTGTAAGGAATGAAAAAAATTGATACCAACATCTTTACTATAGATTAAATTTATAATTTTACCTGCTAAAACTAAAAAAGATTTTACTAAAAAGGAAAAACCACACCGCTTGAGGTGTGGTTTATTTTCTAGATTATTCTTTAAAATAATCATAAATTAGAGAAATAAAAGAGTTGAGAAATTTATTTTACACTGGCAGATTCTTTTTTAATTTTTCCCTCCGCAGGTTTAAAATTGCCATTAGAATTATCGGAATCTTTTTTGGTGGCTTTATCAGGACTGCTGCTTAACCTTTCTTTGGGAAGGCTGCTCCTGCGGTTATCTGTGCTATAAAAACCACTTCCTTTCAGGATGAAGCTTCCATTCTTACTGATTAAACGAGATACTTCTCCCTGGCATTTAGGACAGCATTGTATGGGTGGTTCAGTTATAGATTGAAATTTTTCGAAAATATAACTGCATTTTTTACATTGATATTCATAAGTCGGCATATTTTTTTCAGCTCCTTCTTTAAGTTTCCGATTAAAAATAATATTTCATTTTAACAGATTTGTCAAGATATTTTCAAATTTTACCCATATCTATTTGATAATCCCCAATCCCATTTCTTACCACGGACTGCTTGCCAGTGGCTAACTTGACCTAAATATCAATATGTAAAGTGCACAGCCTTTTTTCTAATTCATCCAACCCACTCTCATTGATAGCATGGTCTTTAACTAATGTTAAAAGACAAGCGTAGTAACCTCATGCACTTAACATCATCTTCTTTGTCAATACGAGGAGCGTAGTGAAGAAGTAATCTCATTCACTCATGCCTACAGTATTTATTGTTCTGTAAATTGGTAGATATTTTTGATTCTTTTTGGAATGGTAGACCGGGTGACTGGAAGACCGGTAGGTTTTTTGTAAAACTGGAACTTAGTTCCTTAATTTGTTAAAATAATAAAAGTTGTTGTAATAAAAGTAGTAACATATGGTAGTATTTTTCCCACCAATAATCTGAACACTGCTATGTTAAAAAATTTTAAATAATTCCTGACAGGATGTAGTCAGAATTGTATGTTAATATAAAAGCATTAATATTAATGGTAATAAGTGAAAAATAAATTTCGGGGTGGTTTATGTCTAAAGAACAAAAGTTTTTCAATGCATTAAAAGATATTTTTGTAGGAGCCAATATAGAAGGAGAATCCGGTTATATTAATTTAATGCGTATCAAATCAAGGTATTATGAAAAAGGTGTTTTCCCAAAACTTTTAAACGATATCAATAAAGCTACTGAATTCCTCCCCCATTTTAGAGAAGAACTTTTTGATAAACTCTACACCTTTTTTGAATCCTACTTTTCTGAGAGTGGCTCAATTTATTTTAGGTACACTCCAATCCACAAGAATGTTTATGAAAAAGTCTATACAGATGATAAGGATGTAATGTTCTTCTGGAAAACTCACATGCTCTATTATGTCAAAACAGATAGGATTTTTAAAAATTTAGAAGTATACTTGCCTGCTGATATAAATGACGAATTAAAGGATAAAGGCGAATATAGATTTTTCTTTGATGTTTCTACCCTGCAGTATAAAAAAGCAAATGAAAAAAGAGATATTGTATATGACTTTAAAGAAATAAGGAAAGATAAAGTGCCAGTTTTTAATGTCTTGTATTCAGAAAGAGGCCGAATTACCAAGCTTAATGAGATTATGAAATCATTAAAAAAAGCAAGAATTGATGTTAATGAAGATATATTAGAAAAAGCATTCAGGGTTTTTGAGAAACAAAGCGAAGTTGATTATTTTATCAATAAAAATGCGAAAGAATTTTTAAAAGAACAATTTAATATGTGGCTTTATCAGTATGTCTTTTCCGGGGAAAGCGAGTGGACGGAAAAAAGGATAGAACAATTGCAAATTTTAAAAGAGATTTCCTTTAAAATAATTGATTTTATCAGCCAGTTTGAGGATGAACTGGTTAAAATTTGGAATAAACCCAAATTTGTGAGGAATTCTAACTATGTAATAACATTGGACAGAATTGTAAAAAATTATCCATCTATGAAAGGGTGGGGAAAATTCCCCTCTGAGAGAGGGGATCAAGGGGTGTTTAATCCAGGGATAGTAAAATGGAATGAATTACCCTATAATCCAAATCTAAAACAAAAAGCAAGAGCATTAAGAAAAGCAGGGAATTTATCGGAAGTTTTATTATGGAAACAGATAAAAAATAAACAGTTATTAGGCTTAGATTTTGACAGACAGAAAATCATTGGCAATTATATTGTTGATTTTTATTGTAAAAATTTAGGTGTTGTTATAGAAATTGATGGTCTGAGTCATGATGGAAAAATTGAATATGATGCAAGAAGGGATGAATATTTTAAAGATTTTGGGCTTAAAATTATTCATTTATCCGATTTAGACGTGAAGAAAAACTTAGAAGGAGTGGTTGATTTTTTAAAGAATAAATTGAACACCCCGTCTGCTAACGCAGACACCCCTCTAGATACCACTAACCCCTATAAAAGAAGTGTAGAGGGGAATTTAATAGAAAAAATTATTAAGCACCCAAATATAAATGAGCAAATTGACGAATGGAAAGAGTTGGGAATAATTGATGATAGTTTTAATAAAAATGAAATCATAGAAAATAATCTAACTGGCAAATATCTAGATCCCAAATATAAATATTTTCCTATAGATACAAAATATTTCAAAGACCTAGAGATTGAAATTTTAGCTCTATTTGAGGATTTAGATAATTCTTTAGACGGTTGGCTAATTAAAAGCGAGAACTACCAAGCTCTGAATACAATCCTGCCAAAACTTAAAGAAAAAGTGCAGACTATTTATATTGATCCCCCTTTTAATTTAGATTCTTCGGACCAATTTCTATATCGAACTAATTACAAAGATGCTAATTGGGCAACATTGCTTGAAAATCGATTACAACTTGCCAAAGAATGGCTTAATAAAAAGGGGAATATTTTTGTTCGCTGTGATTACAATGGAAATTGGATTGTAAGACCAATAATGGAAGAAATATTTGGAAGAGCAAATTTTAAAAATGAAATTATTATAAATAAATCAATAAGAATAAAAACTGAAGGTAACAAATTTCCGACTTGGCATGATTCGTTTTTATTTTTTAGTAAAGATAATGATTTTTCTTTTTTCAAGCATATTACAGAAGATAGAAAAGAGGAAGAGTGGCGATCAATTGATACTGAGGGTGAATCATGGGAAATAATACCAGAGGATATGATAAAAAAGTTATCTAAAGAAAATATAAAAAAAGACATTAATGGAAATTTTCTAACAAGAGCAAGAATTATTTTTGGGAAAGAAATCTTACCAAGAGAAGGGCGAAAATTCCCATCACAAGAGACTATATCAAAGCTCGAAGAAGAGGGAAAATTAAGATTAAGCAAAAATAATAATCCACAAATGTTAAAGCCGAGCAAAATATATTTAACTGATAATTGGTCAGATGTTTATGGTTATGCAAGTAAGTGGAGTTTCCCGACTGAAAATTCAGAAATTGGAATAATGCGTTGTATAGATTCTACTTCCATAGAAGGTGACTTAGTAATGGATTTCTTCTTAGGCTCAGGAACAACTACAGCGGTAGCCCACAAACTTAAAAGGAAATGGATTGGAGTGGAAATGGGAGATCATTTTTATGATGTTGTTTTGCCAAGAATGAAAGAGATATTAGCTTATGATAAATCAGGTATTTCCAGAGATAAGATTGTAAAAGAAAAATATAATGAAAATGATGCAGGTGGTTTTTTTAAATATTATGAGCTAGAACAATACGAAGACACCTTAAGAAGAGTAAAATATAAAGATACTGATTTATTTGATGATCCTAACCAATCTCCATACAGTCAATATGTTTTTATGAAAGACAGCAAACTTCTCGATGCACTTGAAATTGATTATGAAAATAATAAAGTAAAAGTGAATCTCATAAAACTTTACCCTGATATTGATATACCTGAAACTCTTTCCAATCTTCTTGGAAAATGGATTAAAAAGATAACTTCTGAATATGTTGAATTTGAAGATGGTGAAAAAGTTAATTTAAATAATCTGGATTATAAAAACATTAAACCCTTAATTTGGTGGTGAAATGATTAGAAAAATTATAAAAGTTAAAAATATTGGTCAGTTTAGGGATTTTAAAGCAAGCGGGGATATTACATTCGGTAAGATTACTTTAATTTATGGGGAGAATAGTGCTGGAAAAACTACCCTTGTTTCAATTTTAAGATCATTAGTTGAAAATAATCCAAGCATTATAACTGAACGAAAAAGTTTTGGATTAAGTGAAGATCAACTTGTTGAAATATTATTAGAAGAAAATAAGATAATTAACTTTATAAACAATAGATGGAAAGAATTAAATGAAGATTTAAGAAACGTAGAAATTTATGATGAGTTTTTTGTTAACGAGAACGTTTTTACTGGGCTAGAAATACATGCTGAACATCAAAAGAATCTTTGTGGGTTTGCATTGGGCAAAGAAGGCTTTTCTTTAGCAAAGGAAATTGAAAGTATAAAAGAAGAATTAAATCAAAAAAAGCATCCTGAAAGGAGTAGATTAAGATCTCAAATTAAAATTTTAATTGAAAGCCTATATAGTGTAGAAGATTTTATTAATTTGACTAAAGATGAAGTTATAGATCAAAGAATTAAAGAAAAGAATGAGGAATTGAATGTTGCTAAAAAGGTAAAGGAGATTGGGCAAAAAGACTATTTAGAAGAAATACCAAATTTAAGGGTACCGATGAATTTTGAGTTATTAAAAAACTTATTATTAAAATCTCTTGAAAGTATTTCAAATGATGCATTGGAAAAAACAATTGAACATATAGATAGACTAAAAGATGTTATAAAGAAAGATTCTGAGTTGTGGTTATATCAGGGTTTAAACTATGTAGAAAATAAAAAAGATAATATATGTCCATTTTGCCAGCAAGATTTAAAAGAAGCAAAGGATACTGTTAACGCTTACAATCAATATTTTAGTGAAGAATATAGAGAGTTAAAGAGATCAATTGATGATCAATTACAAGAAATTAGAAATATAAATATTGAACGAATAATAAGTGATATAGAAAAATGTTTTCTCAATAATAATACTTTATGTGAATTCTGGAAAACTTTTTTGCCGAGTATAGAAATTCCTATATTACAAGGAGTAGACCAATTTAAGAAAGAAAGCATAACCTTATTTGACTCAATAAAAAAATTAATTGAAAAAAAAGCCATGAGTATATTACAATCTGTACATGTTTCGGAGATAAATGATTTTCTTGACTTTATTGAAGTGTTAAATATAAAACATTTTCAAGCTTATAATGCAAAAATTAAACATTTAAATAAAAGAATAAATAAATTGAAAACCAGTGAAAAATCAGATATTGATAATTTAATGAATGATTTAAAAAAACTTGAGATTCAAAAAAAAAGATATTCATCAGAAGTTAATAGTCTTTGTAAAAATTATAAACGATATGAAGAAGAAATAGTTGCATTGAATAAGAACAAAGATAAAAAAACTGAAGAATTGAATGAAAGTATGTCTCAAAAAATTGAAAAATATATCGAAGAAACTAATAAAGTACTTAAAAAATTTGGAGTAAACTTCAAAATAATAAAACCCAAAACTAGATATAAAGGAAGAGGGGAAGAGCCTTATCTTGAATACTTTCTTGAAATGGATGGTTTTCCAATCAATCCATTGCAACAAACAAAATTCACCCTTAGTGGTGGAGATAAAAATGCTCTTGCTCTATCTTTTTCTTTAGCAAAACTTAATGTAGATAATGATACTAACAAAAAAATAGTTATTTTTGATGATCCTATAACAAGTCTAGACATTAATAGAAAAAGAAGAACTATAGAGGCTATTAAAGGTTTAGCCAATAAAGCAAAACAAGTTCTTATATTTACACATTATAATAATTTTGCTTTTGAATTGTATGATTCTTTTCATGATTTAGGCATTAAACCTAAGTGCCTTCAGATATGTAATGGTGCCATAAGAGAATGGGATTTGTGTGAAGATAAAAAACATCCTTATTTTAAAAATCTTACAAAATTAGAAGAATTTTTAAGTAGCGATATCAAAGAAAATAAAGATGAAGTGAGAAGATTAATTAGAAATTGTTTGGAAGATAAATTAAAATTCGGGTATTTCCATTTCTTTGATGAACTTGGTGAGGATTGTTGTTTAGGGGATATAGTAAAAAAGCTTAGATGTATAAAAGATGATAATAAACTTAGATTCAAAAACCCTAACAAAGAAGAAGTAATTGATGAACTTGGAAATTTATGTGATTTTTCTGATCCATTGCATCATGGTGATATTAGAACTCCATACAATAGGGAATATACAAAAAATGAAATTATTAATTATGTAAAATCAACTTTAAAATTATTATATGATTGGCTATGAAATAATTCAATGCATAATTGCTGGAATAAAATAAACATTAATTGTTTGGATATACACTTTTAGTTTTTTTAGAGTATTTACAAATATTTACCAGGAAAATATTTTATAGTTTTGATTATGTATAAAACCCGAAAAACCAGAAGCGAACCCGAAATAAATCTGAAATTCGTGCAAGGGGCATAATCTCCCAACTTAATGAACAGGAAAACGGAGAAATTCTAGTGATAACAACTTTTTTACAGGATATATTAGATGATATCAGTCAAACTCACTTACCTTATACCTGGAATTCATTCGATTTTAAATCATTATCAAATAAAATAAACCTCTGGGATTTTCAGCAAAAAGCAGTCGAAAATTCCTTAAAAGTATTATGGAAATATTATGAGGATTTTCATGATTTCCAACCAGAAGAAAGTTTAGAAGTTAACATAGAAAGAAAAAAACAATTTTATCAATTGTATAAAGATAACGGTTTAGCTGAAGATCTGGATATTAAGCTAGATAAACGAAATAGAAAATTAAGTACATTATTGCCTGAATATTTTGAACAGCTGGAGGGGAAAATACCTTATTGGAATTATATAAATCGCATGTGCTTTTGGATGGCAACCGGGAGTGGTAAGACAATCATACTTATTAAACTAATTCAGATTTTAAAAATATTGATGGCAAGAGGAGAGATTCCTAAACATGATATTTTATTCTTAACTCATAGAGATGATCTGTTGGAGCAATTTAAAAAAATGGTTGATGAAGTCAATCTTGCAAGTACTGATAAAATTGAGTTAAGAGAACTAAAAGAGTATCCTGAAGTTAAAAGGGAAAGATTATTAATTGGCTTTCCCATTTTTTATTATCGCTCTGATAATCTAAATGATGAACAAAAAGAGAGAATTATTAATTTTCGAAATTATGATAATAATGGTAAATGGTTTGTATTTTTAGATGAGGCGCATAGAGGAGATAAAGAAGATGGTAAACGGCAACATATTTATTCAATTTTAGCCAGGAATGGTTTCTTATTTAATTTTTCCGCTACTTTTGTTGACCAGAGAGATATAATTACTTCTGCCTTTGAATTTAATTTAGCTTCTTTCATTCAAGCAGGCTATGGTAAACACATAAATGTTTTGCAACAGGAAATAAGGGCATTCAGAAGAGATGAGGATTACAATGATGAAGAAAAACAGAAAATTGTTTTAAAATCTCTAATTATGCTCACTTATCTTAAGATATATTTTAAAAAGATTCGAAGTGTTGGGATTAAAGACAAACTATATCATAATCCGTTACTTTTAACTTTAGTTAACTCTATAAATACACTGGAAGCTGACTTAAAAGTATTTTTTAGGGAACTGGAAAGAATTGGAAAAGGAGATATCAGGAAGGAAATTTTTATCCAAACAATAGAGGAATTATGGGGAGAGTTAAAACAGGAACCTGAATTTGTTTTTGAGGATAATAAACGAATAGTAATTGATGAACAATGTTTTAACAATATTGCTATTGAAGATATTATCAAATATGTTTTTAATTCTGATAGCCCCGGTAAAATTGAAATATCTTTTCGACCTTCTGATAAAAAGCAAGTTGCTTTCAAATTAACAACTTCTGACAAACATTTTGCTTTAAGTAAAACAGGAGATATGCCCAATTGGTTAAAAGGGGAACTGGATAGATTTAATGTGAACCATCAGTTTGAAGATGAGGGATTTTTTGCAAGAATTAATAAAGATGATTCACCCATCAATATTTTAATGGGTTCCCGTGCTTTTTACGAAGGATGGGATTCTAATCGGCCTAATGTAATCAATTTTATAAATATTGGTACTGGGACAGATGCCAAAAAATTTATACTTCAGTCTGTAGGAAGAGGTGTTAGAATTGAACCTGTATCTAATAAAAGAAGAAGATTGAAAGAACTGTATAATGATAAGGCCATAGATATTGATTTATTTAAAAAATTAAAAGATCTTGTAAAGCCAATAGAGACATTATTTATTTTTGGAACGAATAGAAGTGCCCTATTAACAGTAATAAATGAGCTTCAACAGGAAAGAAAAGAAAAAGGTGAACAGCTCTCATTTTTTATTAATAAATCAGTAGATAAGAAAAATTTATTAATTCCCACCTATAAGCCTGTAAGTTATTCTATTTTAAAAAAGAGAGGACAAGCTAAATTTGAGGTGTCTGAAACTGATATTAAGATTTTAAAGAAGTTTGTTGATTATATTGATGATGAGAAAATTTTTCTAATGAATTATAATACTACGCCAGAGAAGATAATAGCCTTTAAGGATAGCCTTCAAGAACCGGATAATTATTACAAAACAGGAGAAAAGGCAAAAAGATTTCGAAACATCGATATTTTTGTTCAGAGGGTATTTGACTATTTCAATGTTGTGCCGGAAGAATTAAAAGATTTCAAACAACTGGAAGATGAAATAAACCATTTCAAGAATATTAAAGTTCACCTGAAAGATTTAAAAGAAATACAGCAGAAAATTAACGAGGTTAAAGATTATCCGGAAAAGCAGAAAAAATATAAGGATAATCTAGCTAAACTAAATGGAGATACTCGTCAAATGTTTGAAAATATGCTAATGGAAAAAGCTACAGAAACTTATGAGTATGAGCATAAAAAAATCAAACTAAAATATATTGCCAATCATTATTATGTTCCATTAGTACTAAGTGATGAAGACAAGATTGATTATATGGTTCATATCATCAAAACCCCAAGTGAAGTTAAATTTGTCAATGATTTAGAGTCTTATTTAAATAAGGATGATAACTATTTTAAAGAGTTCGATTGGTGGGCTTTTTGTAAGATAGATGAGAGCCTAGATAATATATACATACCCTATTACCATCCTGACTCAAATAGAATAAGTAAATTTAAACCTGATTTTATTTTTTGGTTCAAAAAAGATAATAATTATTCAATTGTATTTATAGATCCAAAAGGTATTAAACATTCTGATTATATGCATAAAATTGTTGGCTATAAAATGATATTTGAAGATAATAAAGGGAAAATTAGGGAGTTTAAATATAATGGTTTTATCTGTAAAGTATATGCATTTTTACGAACAGATGATGTTAATAGGGTTTCTGAAGGTGGCTATAAGAAATATTGGTTTGATTCTATAGAAAATGTATTAGAAAATTTTTTAAATAGTAAGTAATTTCTTAGTTAGTATAATATTGAAAAATAAAGATTGATACTTTGAAACAGATTTCAGCGGGAAGAAACAGAACGCTTTAAAAGATTTACCTATGATGAAATTATCTCCAGGGATAAAACAAGCCTAGATATTTTCTGGCTAAAAGATGACAGCTTAACAGATTTAGACAATCTCCCCGACCCGGATGTTTTAGTAGAAGATATCATCGAAAACTTAGAATCCAGCTTGGAAAGCTTGCGAGAAATATCAAATAATTTGAGGAAAGAGTAGTAAGACAAAGAGTGTAAGGTCGGAAAGTAAGGATCTTTTGTCAACATGTAAAGTTTTGAAATATTTAATTTATAAAAAGAGGATTTAAAAAATGGATTGGCTAATTAGTATTAAAAATTTTTTGGAATTTTATGGATTTGTGAGTACTTTTGTTTTAATAATTATTTTGATTATAGGAATGGTGCTTTGGTTTAAGGGAATATTACCTGTTTTATTTAGATTAGGTAAAGGATTAGCAAAAAGAAAGATAGCAATTTTTGCGAAGAGTGATAATTTAACTAGCCTAAAAAGTCTTTTATTAGATTCAAAATTATTTAGCGAAAAAAACATAGTAAAAATAGCATCAATCGATGATTTTGGAAAAGCTGAAGAAAGTACTTTATTTTTAATATTTTGGCATGATTGGGGGGAAAAAGATATTGATGAAATCTTAAATAAAAAATCTGATAAAACTGCGCTTGTTATTTATGCCCCTCAAGATCAAGGTATCATTCCAAAAGATTCATTTACAAAAGTAAATTTGAAAAGGAATGTGTCAGTTACAAATTTGCGTGGGCGTCTTTTAAGTGATGTTATTATGTCACTAATTACTACAAGCTATGAAAATAAATAACCATAAAAATTCAATTATTTCAAGCTTTGTTCGTAAGAATTTTTTACTAATTAAGCACGAAAGAAAGATTGATAAGAATGAACTTTTTCTTAAATAAAATCTTAAAGATCATTACTTGATATTAAATTGTATCAATAAATAAATCAGACCATGCTAGTAAATATTTAAAATATGACGGTTGAACTTTTTGCATTAAATAAATAATTTAAGGAAAATAATAATGGAATGGATGTTTAAGTTAGAGGGAAATATTAGCTTTCTGGAGGAACTATCTAAATATTTTTCATCGAGTGAATTACTAATTTTCAAGGAAAAAGATAACATATATTATTTAAAATCAACTTACTTTAATAATTTAAATAATGAATATGAGGCTAGGAATAAAGCAGAACATCTAATAACATTGATTAATGGTGCTACAGAACTTATTTTATATAGAAAGAAACCAATAGAAAGAATAAATCTGGCTATAAAAATAAATGATAATGGTTCAAAAAGTTTTAGTTATTCTATTCCCTGCACAGCTAATATCATTCCAAAAATGACAAAATCTACGATAGATGAAAGAAAAAAATTATTAAAGGAATGGGTTATTGCTAGCTTAAAAGATGATATAATTGCTACCTTGTTTGAATTTATTTGTTCTGACAGTTATAAATGGTATCTTCTATACAAAAGACTAGAATTAGTTCAAGTAAATTTAGGAGGAGAAACTGAATTAATAAACAGGAAATGGGTTCCGGAAAGCGAAATAAAGTTATTTAAGCATACTGCAAATTGCTATAAAGCCATTGGTATCGAAGCTCGACATTATAATAGTAATAAACGGCCTTCAAATCCAATGACTTACTCAGATGCGAAAAAATTAATAGAAAAAATAAATTTAAAATGGCTTGAGGAAAGAAGTAAATAATCAAAATGTATTGTCAGGTAATTTTTACAATTATTGGTAAAATAGGAAAATGAGTAATTATTTTATTTTTATTATGTTGAATTGGTATGTTTAATCAAGGAAAATTAGTTTAGAAAACTATAAAATACGAATTAGCATATTAAGTATTTAATTTTAAAAAAAATAAGAGAGGTATATAGACATGAATGCTAATACCTATCTTCTTTCTATTATTAAAAAATATTCAATTCCAAAAGAAGAACGAACAAGAATTTTATATAAGGTTAAGGCTTTATGGAGCGAAATAAGGAAATGGAATAATCAATATATAATAGAAATAATTCCATCTGGTTCTTTTGCAAAAGAAACAGTAATAAAAGGTAGCGCTATTGATTTAGATCTTTTGATTTCGTTAAAAAACCAAACACCATTTACTTTGAAAGAGATTTACGAATCGCTATATGAGCATTTGTACCATTCTTATTGTCCAAGAAAACAAAACGTTTCAATAAGAATTGTTTTTAATGGTATAAAGGTAGATTTAGTTCCAGCTCAGAGGCAACCAAATGTGTCATACCCACATTCAATATATGTTAGTAAGTTTGATACATGGACCAAGACAAATATACATAAGCATATCAATATAATAAAGAATTCTCCACATAAGAATATTATAATACTTTTGAAAATTTGGTGCCATTTGCACAAATTAGACTTCCCGTCTTTTTTATTAGAATTGACAGTTTTAGAAGCGATAAAGAAAAAGCCTATTTTTTTAATTGATAGAAATTTCTTAACTGTACTAAAATATATTATTGAAGAATTTTATTATGCAAAAATATATGATCCAGCAAACACCAATAATATTGTTTCGGACACAATTTCTGATAATCAAAAGCTACAAATAATTCAGATGGCAAGATCATCTTACGAGTCTGCTTGCTGGGAAAAAATAGTATGGGGGCTTTATGAAATTAGGAAATAATTATATATGCTTAAAGTTTAAAGGAAAATAGGGAGACACCTACTAAAGGAAGACGTCATAAAAGAGAAAACTAAACTATTTAAAAAATAGAATAGGTCTCTATTTTATAGAGGAGTTATATTAATGGACTCAGAATCTGATAATTATTTAAAGTCAGTAATTATTAATAATAAATCTGCTCCAGTATCTATTGATGACTACCGATAAAATACAGGGGACGGTTCTCTGTTTGACATGCGGTTGAACACCCTTTTTATAATGTCAATATTGTAATTAATCTTGTCATATCTTTGATTTTTCCAACCTTCATTAGAAAGACAAAAGTATCTTGGTTTGATCCTCTATAAAATCTCATCTATAATTGTAACGTAAACGTATTAGATATTAGATATAAAATAAGGTAAATGATACCTCAGGAAAAAATGGCAGAAGGGAAGAAAGGTTCATGAATAAAAAAAGCAAAAAAGCAGTTATTTTTATTGGACTTACCTTTTTATTGAGTTATCTGCTAGTTTTTGTTTACTTAGCTCTGGGTGGGAAATGGATTATGCCAGGTTCACTTATAATAGCAACTTCCTATATGTTTGTCCCAATGATTGTTGCCATTATCGTACAAAAAGTAATGTACAAAGAATCGCTAAAAGAGCCGTTGGGGATATCGTTTAAATTTAATCGCTGGTTCATGGTGGCATGGTTTCTCCCGGTTACCATTGCCTTTGCCACCCTGGGTGTGAGTCTTCTCTTCCCGGGAGTAGAATACTCTCCAGAAATGGCAGGTATCTTTGAAAGATTTGAGTCTGTTCTCAGCCAGGAACAACTGGAACAAATGAAAACTCAGGCTGCTGCCTATCCTCTTCATCCATTCTGGATTGGACTGCTGCAGGGACTTCTTGCCGGAATTACCATCAATGCCGTAGCCGGTTTCGGTGAAGAATTGGGATGGAGAGGATTACTGCAGAAAGAATTAGGTTATTTAGGTTTCTGGAAATCATCCATAGTTATCGGTTTCATTTGGGGTGTATGGCATGCTCCCATTATTCTTCAGGGACATAACTACCCGGAACATCCCCAAGCTGGCGTCTTAATGATGATTGTATTTACCCTTCTGCTCTCTCCTATATTTAGTTATGTGCGCTTAAAGGCAAAATCGGTCATTGCTGCCGCTATCATTCATGGTTCTCTTAATGCAAAAAATACAGGGGACGGTTCTCTGTATCATACTGAAATTATAAGTAAAATAATTAATAAGATAAAAAATGGACAAACTAGGGATGACCCTTTGGCACATTATCAAACTGTATTGCTTAGATATAGGGAGGGGAAGACAAATTAGGTCTATAATTGAAAAATAACCTTCAACTATAGAATAATCTGATCGACCAGATCCCCCATAATTTAATTTTTTTATTGGCGTGAACGAAGAGGATATTGCTCAATGACCTTGAAAGTTTAAAGCATATGATCTCCGATCCGCAAGAAATGCTATGCTTAACGGGAGTCGGCTCCGATTTTATAAAATCAAATAAATGTAGATAGTTTGGAAGGTTTTATGGATGTACGTTTGGCAACAAGAGATGATCTTTATCGCATTGCAGAGTTGACCCGTCTATTGACCGTGCATATGGGCGCCTATGAATGGGAAGTGGAAAATCACCTGAAACATGTAACGCGGCGTTTTAATAATTCCAGGTATATTCATATTGTTGCGGTTGCTGATGGAAAAGTGATTGCCTTTACCGGGGCGGAACTGAAAAGCGGAAAATCCGCTTATATGTTCAAGGGATTTGTGGAGGAAGCTTATCGCAGAAGAGGAGTGATGCGAGTGATGGAAGCTAGGCTGATTGAAATTCTTCGGGAGAGAGGTGTTAACAAAATCGATTTACTGGTGGACACCGATAATCCGGAAGGTAGATCTACCTGGATTGCCCTGGGCTATAAGACGATTCGAGAGACAATGAGGAAATACATTTAACGGAAGATCAGGGGGGATTGATGGAACCCGCTTTCCTGAGAATATATTTTCGAGAATACAGCAGCATTGTTTCGCGCATCGTTCCGCGGGCGATCTGGCCGATGTTAACAAATCAAAAAGCAAAAGAGGAGATTACATGATATGACCTATGATGAAGTTGTTCGAAAACTTGCTCCGTGTGGGCTGGATTGCAGCCGGTGTGCAGATTATCAAGATGGAGAAATAAAAGAACTCAGTGCAAAACTATTAGATCTGTTAGAAGGCTATGAACGGTTGGCAACATTAAAATCGACGATAATCCCTGCCTTTAAGGGCTATGGGGAATTCAAAGAATTGCTAGAACTATTTGCCCATGTATCATGCGGAGGATGCAGAAGTGAAAATGTAAAATGCCCGGTTGATTGTCCCGCCAAAATCTGCCACAAGGAGAAAGGGGTGGACTTTTGTTTCCAATGTGATGAATTTCCCTGTGACAGGGAGTTTGAAGGGAATTTGAGAGAGCAATGGATTACCAACAACCAACGTATGAAAGAAATTGGCGTTGTCAATTTTTATATGGAGCGGAGTAAATTGCCAAGGCATTGAAGATTTCGAGTAAATAAAAAACTCAATGGCAATCCATAAATGATATAGGGAAATAAAAAAATTGGGGTCTATAATTGAAAAATAACATTCAACTATAGAATAATCTGATCAATCAGGAGAGTCAAAAAACATTCTTTATGCCAGAATAAAAAATATATGGCCGAATATTTATTTGTGGCTTTAAGGGTTTTTGTCCAAGACAATAGCCTTGTCTATGGTGGCTTGACCTGAGCTACCTATATACGTTAATTATCTGCTTGAATAAGGTACATACTTAAAATATTCCTTGGAATTAATAGGAAATAACAATATAATAAAAATAAAGGAGAAAATCCTATGAAGAAAGAATATATTAATCCAGACAATATGGTAAAACCAAGAGGTTATTCACATGCAGTTTCAGTAAGCGGTAATTATAAAACGGTTTACATAGGCGGGCAAAATGCAATAGACCAAAATGGGAACCTTATTGGCAAGAATAGCCTAAAAGATCAGACTGAACAGGTTCTGATAAACATTGAAAAAATATTAGACCATACTAATGCAAAAATTGAAAATATCATAAAATTTAATATCCATATTCTTGCTGGACAGAATCCCGTTGAAGGTTTCCAGGCTTTTCAAAAAAGGTGGGGAATGACAGAAGACTTACCAGTTATTACAGTTAGTTTTGTGACCGAGCTTGGAAATCCAGATTGGTTGGTTGAAATAGAAGCAATTGCAGTAGTTCCAGAGTAAAAAACACAAGGAAGGATCTTAGTTGCTAAGATTCAAGAATACAAAGGATCAAATCTTTATTATTGACAGACAGATATAAAAACAAATGCAAATGGGGTTTGGTCTTGAATTATCAGTTTATCTTCTATTTACAGCTCATCTTCCCATCCTTCACAAATAAAAGGGATCAGCCTGTTCATATTTGAAATTCAAACTATAATCCCCTAAAATTTTCATATGGCCAGACCATTATGTATCCAATACCCCGGAGCACTCTATCATATCACAGCCCGGGGAAATGCCAAAGGAAATATCTTTCTCAATAAAGATGATTTCAATGATTTTCTAACCATTCTCTGTACAGTAACCAAACGTTATCATCTTCTCCTTTATTACTATTGTCTCTTGCACAATCATTACCACTTACTTTTAGAAACCCCACAAGGAAATCTCTCCCAGGGGATAAGACAGCTCAATGGCACCTATACCCAGCATATCAACAAAAAATACCAGAGGGTAGGGCATCTCTTCCAGGGAAGGTTTAAATCCATCTTAGTAGAAAAAGAAAACTACCTCTTATAACTTTCCCGCTATATTGCCTTAAACCCCATAAGAGCCAATTTAGTAGAAGATCCCAAAGACTGGCCCTATAGTTCATATCCTCAAGCTATTGGTCTTGACAAAAAGATTCCCTGTCTTTCTACTTCCTGGATACTCTCCCAATTTGGACCGGATAAAAAGTCTGCCAGAATATCCTATCAAGAATTTGTTCTTTCAGGAATCAACAAAGAATCACCATTAAGAAAGGTCAAGGGACAAATTTATCTTGGTTCAGAGTATTTTCTGGCCAAGATGGAACAATTAATAGAACAAAAAGAACAATTGATAGAAATACCAAGACAACAGCTTTATGCTTTAAGGCCATCCTTAGAAAAGTTATTTCAGACAAAAGATGAAAGAGAAAGAAAGATGTACCAGGTAAACCAGAAGTATGGTTATGCTTTAAAGGATATCGGAAAATACCTTGGATTACATTATACTACTATCAGTAAGATAATAAAAAGAGTGGAAAATGAAGAAGAAAACTGATAATTCAAGACCTAATCCCACTAT
>Ga0334892_1000260_pt1 | contig 77056 bp, 54 predicted proteins | sample GraSluR3_MG_4_FD_207213 | JGI IMG/M metagenome (GOLD analysis project Ga0334892, IMG submission 207213) | Sludge microbial communities from methane-producing bioreactor in Wageningen University, Netherlands - Granular Sludge_15_04-R3 | ecosystem: Engineered > Bioreactor > Anaerobic >...
CTTTACCCGGCTTATTTTGCAATCCCTTCATTCATGATGACTTTTCAAAGAACTAATTAATTTTCGCAAGCAATCCTGAAAAACATTGGACTTAATATAATGCATTGCTGCATAGCATATTAACGGTCTCGGGCTATGAAGCGTTGCGGTTTTATTGTTCTATCTTTTCAAGTTACTACTATCGTTAAAAAAAACTCGATGCTTTAAGTTTACCACCTCATCCGCAATGCTTTATGAGCCCGTGTTAGCGGTATGTGCTTTTTACTTTCTTCTTTTTTTTTAATCAATCTTTTCAGTATGCGACACTGTCGATTGAAAATTCATAATTGTGAATTCCACCTCCTCTCCTTACTTCAAATGAAAATTTTGTCCCAGATTTTGAATACTCGAAAGACCTTAGTTCGTCATTTGTAATCTTTCCTGATGGTTTATCGTTTATCTTCAATATTGTGTCTCCTAACTGAATACCTGTTTCGAACGCTGGTGAAGATTCGTATAGCGAGTTAACGTATAGTAATTTCGAATCTGATGTTCTGTAAAGTTTCATGCCAAGGCTAAATGAATTATGCAGTTTTGAATATTCTTTATTTGGTTTTAGATAAAACATAGAATTACGATAATCGAAAATTACTTGAAATTTGCGGAAGAATTCATTGCCCAGAAATCCGATTTGCTGAGGAGTAATTCTAAAGTCCAGAATATTTACCTCTTCATTTTGGAAATTAAGAGAATCAAGTAAAGAAATATGGCTTGTGTTAATTATTTTACGCTTAATTGTCTTTTTGGGATTCCATGATAATGACCTGGTGTTAATTATTTTCAAGTCTTGAGGAATATTTACCGGTACAACGGCACCTTTATTATCTTTTAAAGCACGTTTGCCTGCCTGTAAGTATAAAAAACCAGGTGCACCAATATCTAAAACCAATTCCCCATTAAGCTTGATATTATGGTTTGTTGTAAATATTTCAACATCAGTAGGAACTGTGAAATAAGTTACTTGATTGCCAACAAATGGGAACGAAGCATATTGATCTTTAATGCTATCAAGTGTTCCTTGGGACAGTATTTTGAAATAGTTGTGTTCAAAATCCATTAAAACTATATTGTTTTCAAAAAACCAATATGCAGGAAAAAGTGCATCAGTATTTAATCCTGTTTTTGATAAATCAGCAATGTCAATACGCATATTGCCCCCAATGTTCATTCCCAAAGCACTGAATTGTAGTTCACCACTCATTTGACTGTTGATATTAATAACTCCTCCTGGTGTTACGGTTCTCCTTTTGGCTTTTTCAAAGCTAATTCCAAGTTTATCTTTATTTATACTGGTAAACGTGCTGTCAAACAATGGAGTTTGTGCCCCAGTATCGAATAATAGAGATGTTTCAACAGAATCGTTGATGATTGCTTTAACAATAATGTGTCTACCATTGAAATGAAATTTGTATGAATCTTCCGGGTAAATAAAAGGATTCTCTAATGTTTTATTCTCTTGAATGGTGCTTTTATTTGGAGAAGAAGAACATCCAGTCATTATTAGGAATATGACAATACAGATTATAATTCTCATAGTTGATAGTTTTTTCAATATACGTTTCTCTTTTAATTCAGCATTACCGCTAACTTGTTTATACTGCTCATGATGTTTTCATTACCCGCAAAATATTGTTGGGTAATGAAATGTATATGTGTTCTTTATATGTCAAAGTCCTCTATTGGATTCTTCACATTGCGTAGGCTCTTCGTGCTAACATGCGTGTAGATCTCTGTGGTCCTGCTCGACTTATGTCCAAGCATTTCCTGTATGTATCGCAGATCCGTACCCGCCTCAAGCAAATGCGTGGCAAAACTGTGCCTCAGGCAATGAAGGGTAAAGTTATGATTTTTTAAAACCTTTCCCAAATATCGATGGAAAATTTTTCCAAGACTCATCCCGGAATAAGGCTGACCGGGCTTATCTCCTTCGAATAGCCATTTTTCAGGCTTGTAGGCACGATAATATGTTACGACCAGCTTCATGAGCTTCTCAGGAACAGGCAACACCCGGTCCTTATTCCCCTTGGCATTCCTTACCGACAGGCTGAGGTCGCGCGAACTGAGGTCCTGCAACCGGATATTCAAAAGTTCACCTCGTCGCAGCCCAAGCGAATATACCATGGTCAGGGCCGCACGGTGCTTCAGGTTGCCAATCCCCTGCAACATCTCCCTCACCACCTCCTTTGGGATTACCTTCGGCAACGGCCGTCCCCTGCGGGGCCGCTCCAACTCTTTTAACGCAAAATTGATCCCAAGCATCTTCAGGTAAAACAACTTGATGGCGCTGATCACCTGGTTCTGGTAACTGGCCGAAAAGCCTTTGCCAATTACATGATAGTAGTTGAACTCCTCAATGTCCCTGATGGTGATCTCTTCAACCTTCCTATCAGGAAAATGCGAAAGAAATACCTCCAGCATCGAAGTGTATGTACTGATCGTCTGACCGGCATAGCGGCGCTGCTGCATCCATTGCTTGAATTTTTGTATTGATCTTTGTTTTTCAGGATACTTCATCTTGATTGGTTTTATATCCAATTCTCTTTCTTTTTGACTGTTCAACTTGTAATTGTTTTTCCTTTTCAAGTTGTTTGATGTATTTCAGTATTTCCAGGATCACCCCTTCATGTTTTATGATTGAACCTTCAGCCTTTTCCAGCCGTATTTCAATATCGCGCCGGCTAAGGAAAAATTCACGTATTTTAACAAATACTTCTATCAGCCGGATACTTACTTCTATGGCTCTTTCACTTTTAATCACATTCGCCGGCATAAATATGCCATGTTCCGTAAAGGCAAAAGGAAGTGACCTCCTTCCACCCCAACTTGAAATCGCAAAATGCGACTTCAGGTTTTCGAACTCCTCTTTTGTTAGCTGAAACATGAAAGCTTCCGGAAATCTGTCCATGTTTCTTTTTACCTGCCCGTTAATTCGTGAGACACAGATTTTAGAAGTGGCGCGAACTGAAATCTGTAAGTCGATCAATCCCGGCGAAGCCGGAGGGTATAATACCCCGTAATTATCCTGCGGAATTTGTTTACAAAGCTTGCTTTGGGGTTTAATACCCGTGATTCGCCTTGTCTCAACGCCATAAAGCCTGGCGATGTCATGATCGATCACGACTTTTTTCCCTCGTAGCAGTATGATCCTGTTTGCAATCGATTCATCAGGTATCAATGATCTGTCATCTGCCTTGTCCATGTATTAAAAATGTACTAATGCCTTCTGTCTGTTAATACCCGAAACCGCAAAATGTCACACCTTTTCTTTAAGAAAAGATCCCGGATCAATCAACACATTGACCATACAGAATTGTACATACAGAATTTTTCATCCTCCTCCGGGTTTCGACGGGCAACGGTCCAAACATATCCCTGTCTGGATTGTTAACAGCATGATAAAAATTACTTATTACTTTTGCCTGCCGGGAATTGTCCTGAAATCAAAAACCTTAACCTTTAACATATGAGAATGAGACCTTATCTTTTGCCAGCCCTTGCCCTGGCCCTTTCCATTGGCTTTTTGCAAAGCAGCGCACAGGATCAGCCGCAATCTCCGGCCATGATCTCTACTGCGATCTATCATGATGTGGTGGGTCCGCTGATTGATTTCCCCGCCCTGAGCCCGGAAGAACTGGCTTCCATGGCCGAAAAGGAAGCCGGCATAAAACGTAACCAGGACCTTAAGGTGCGGCATTACCCGTTTTACGAGGAAACCAGGCCGCAGGGGCCCGATCCGGGCCTGCAGTCGGAAACGGGCTCAAGGCGCGGGCTTACCTCCATCATCCAGCATTGGGCCGGGCAGTCGGGATTCTCAAATCCTCCTGACTGCAACGGAACGGCAGGTCCGAACCACTATATGCAAACCATCAATGTTAAATATACCATTTATGATAAGACGGGTACCTTGCTGGCCGGCCCCACCAACCTGAATACGCTTTTTGCGGGTGTCCCGGGCTCACAATATAACGACGGTGATCCGATCGTCCTTTTCGACGAACAGGCCCAGAAATGGCTGGTGGCTGAATTTGCGGGGGTGTGGAGCAACCCGGATTACATGCTGATTGCAGTCTCCCAGACCGACGACCCCACGGGTTTATGGGACCGGTGGTCGTTCGTGATGAACGGATTTCCCGATTATATGAAGTTTGGCATCTGGCGCGATGGCTATTACATGGGTACCAATACATACGCAGGTGACGACATCTATGTTTTCGAACGTGATGTGATGATTGCCGGAGGGGCCGGTCCGCAAATGGTGCAGTTCAACAACCCCTACAGGCCAAACAGCGGTTTTCATTGTGTGCTGCCGGTCGACAACGACGGTGCTTTTGCTCCTGCTGGAACACCCGGGATGTTCATTACCATCAATGACAACGCCTGGGGCGGCAGCGCCCAGGATCAACTTTGGCTCTATGAGCTGGATGTAGACTGGACAACTCCCTCCAACTCCACTTTCAGCAGGGTTCAGCAGATCAATGTGGCCTCTTTCGACAGTAACTTCGGCCCGACCTGGGAAAACATCCGGCAGCCCGGAACAGGCCAGAAACTCGATGCCATCCCGCAGGTGCTGATGCACCGTGCGCAATACCGTAATTTCGGCTCTTCACAACATATTGTCTGTAACCATGCCGTTGACGTGAACGGAGCCGACCAGGCAGGCATCAGGTGGTACGAACTGGACCATAACGGAAGCCAGTGGGAGGTGCGCCAGTATGGCACCTACGCACCCGATGGCGACAGCCGGTGGATGGGCAGCATCGCCATGAATGCAAACCACGAGATCGCACTGGGCTACTCCGTATCCAGCAACACCACATATCCGGGCATCCGTTACGCCGGGCAGTCGGCTGCCGAAAATGCCAATGCCACCGGCATACTCGATCTGGCAGAGGTGTCGATCTTTGAAGGGACCGCTTCCCAGACTTCCAGCGAACGCTGGGGCGATTATTCCAATATGGCCATCGACCCCGTCGATACCCATATTTTTTGGTTCACCACACAGTATAATATCAGCGGATCACAAAAAGGCACCCGCATCGCTTCCTTTGAGTTTGCCAGTGCGCCGCTTGCCGATTTCGTTGCCGATAAGCTTACGCCTTCCACCACTGATACGGTATACTTTACCGACCTTTCATCGGGCTCGCCGGTATCGTGGGCCTGGGATTTTACGCCTGCCACCATTACATATCTTGAAGGGACCTCGGCTAGTTCACAAAACCCGGTTGTGCGTTTCAACGCCCCGGGCTTTTATACTGTTGAACTGACGGCAACCAACAGTATTGGTCCGGGTACGGAAATAAAAGTTGACTATATTGAGGCCGGCCTGCCTTTACCCGCGCCGGTAGCCGATTTCGTTGCAAACAATACCAACCCGCTGACAACCGATACGGTTGCATTTACCGATCTGTCAACCAATGGCCCTGCTGCATGGGAGTGGACCTTCACCCCTTCAACGGTCACTTACCTGAACGGCACTTCATCCGCATCGCAGCATCCCTTGCTGCGTTTTGATGCCACCGGGTATTATACCGTGCAGCTTACCGCCACGAATAACGGCGGGTCGGGTACCGAAATAAAAACGGACTATATCCATGTAACGGAAGGAATGTCGGTGAGCGCCACCGCCAGTCCCGGCGAGATCTGCAGGGGAGAGTGGAGCCAGCTTGAAGCAATGCCCGCGGGGGGATCGGGGACCTATACCTATAGCTGGACATCCGATCCTCCGGGTTTCACATCCACGCTCCAGAACCCGCTCGTAACCCCTGAGGTTAATACACTCTACATGGTTGATGTTTCGGACGGCAGCCAGTTAGCCAGCGCTGCGGTTACCGTGGTGGTGAACCCCCTGCCGGAGATCATTCTTGGCGACTGGCCGGAAATGATCTGTAATGTCGGGGTACCGCCTGTGCAGCTGACTGCCATTCCCGTTGGCGGTGTTTACAGCGGCACGGGTGTCAGTCCCATTGGCGTATTTACCTCCTGGAGTGCTGAACTTGGATGGAACGTGATCACCTATACCTATGAAGACGATAACGGATGCGTGAATTCGGCCCTGGATTCCATTTATGTGGATGATTGCGTCGGGATTGGTGAAAATGATCGCCAAATGCTTACCGTCAATCTATATCCCAACCCGGGCACGGGTTTCTTTAAACTCGACAGCGAAAACGACATTGACAGGATCGAGATCATCGATCAGAGCGGCAGGATGGTCATGATGCGAAAGATCGGGGGGAAGAGCACCAGCATTACGGCCCTTCGCAGCAAAGGATTGTATTTTGTGAGGATCTATACGGCGGATGATGACGGCCGCCCGCTTGTCATCATCAGGGAGTTTATCATCCGCTGATAAATATTCCGGCGGCCGGTGCAGGCTTTGCTGCGGTGGCCGGATAAAGCTTTTATTCGTAACTTTGGACAATTAAAACGTTTGTCATGAAAAAATTCCTGATCCTGGTCGCGGCAGTGACCATCCCTTTTCTGTATTCCTGTGAGGAGGGTGATGAGATCATCAATCTGGGCGCCCTTACCGATGCCGAAATCATTGCAGGCCTGAAAGAGGCGCTCACGGTTGGAACGGACACGGCAGTCAGCATCGTTTCAAAAATCGATGGGTATTATAAGGATGCGCTGATCAAGATCCTCCTCCCGCCCGAAGCCGATATCATCGTTGATAACCTTGACAACCCTGTGTTGCAGGGCCTGGGGCTCGACCTTCTGGTTGAGGATGTGATCCTGAAGATCAACCGGGCAGCCGAGGATGCCGCCACGGAAGCGGCACCTGTATTTGTGGGTGCCATCACGGGCATGACCATTGCCGACGGCATCAGCATCCTGCACGGGGAAGATACGGCCGCAACGCATTATCTGCGCGTGAATACCTTTGGCGAACTGCATGATCTCTATACACCGAAAATGCAGAATTCGCTTGATAAGGAAATCGTGGCGGGAGTTTCGGCACAGGCTACCTGGAACAGCCTTACCGGGCAGTATAATACCATTGCCAATTCCCTGGTCGGGCAACTTGCCGGACTTGAACCTGTCAATACCGATCTGGGCGACTGGGTAACCACCAGGGCGCTCGACGGTCTTTTTGTCAAAATCGCCGATGCAGAAAAGGCCATCCGTGAGGACCCCCTTGCCAGGGTAACCGACCTGCTCAGGCGGGTATTCGGCTCCCTCGGCGGCTGACCAATGGCCTCTGATAAGGATTAAAAAAAATACGTCAGTACTGTTATGCCCGGTCCGGCAGGGGTTTCTCAGTAATCAATAAAATCCCTGAATAAGACCTGCAGGTAGGCTTTCCCTTCCCTTACCAGGCTGTCCTTCCTGTTTTCCGGTGCTTCCAGGTTGATGAAGCCGATGTTCTTATCCCACACATAATATCCGTATGGCCGGATCCAGCCCAGGCCGTTGTTGGTTTCATAGAAAACAAATTCAGGGCTGTAAGGATTGAAAAGATCGCGGCTCCAGCTAAACAACTCTGTATGGATACCCAGTTGTTTTAGGAGCGTGAGCGGAATGTCGGGCTGGGAAGAAAGCCGGCTTACCCTGCTTCCCCTGAACTCGTGCCTGATGGCATTCCCGTATAAAAGAAGCGGTATATGCCTGTAATTGGGAGAATGTACCGGCCAGTGACGGTAAGAGTTGTGGCTGTGATCGGCAAGGATGACAAAAAGGGTGCTGTCATACCATGCCGCCTGTGATGCCTTTTCAAGGTATTCGCCAAGGGAACGGTCCGAATAATAGGCGGAGTTGATGTAGTTGTTTTCGCTCCCGCCCCAGTCCAGCACATTTTCCATGGGCTGGTCGTATGGCGAATGCGAACTCAGGGTGAACACGACCGAAAAAAACGGTTGTGGCATATTTTTCATCTCCCCAAGGTGGTGGTTCAGTATGTACTCGTCGTGAATACCAAGCTTGCCGCGTGGGATCGAACGGGGATAGTCGTAGATCTCCATCATTTTTTCAAAACCTGCAATGCGCAGGTACGACTTGATGCCGCCGTACATCAGGTGCCCCCCGAAATAGAAGGAGGTATGGTAGCCGGCATCTTTCAGAAATCCGATCAGGCTCGGCAGTTTGGTTACCTTGTCGAGGTTATGCGTGATGGCTGTGATTGGGGTGGCCGGAAAGCCTCCGAATATCGACGACATGGCTTGTTCAGAACGGTTCCCGCTGGCATAAAAGGAATCGAAGAGAATGCCCTGCCCGATAAGTTTTTCAAATTCGGGAGTGATGCCCGCCTTCCCGTTCAGTGAATGCACCAGGTCGGCCGACCAGCTCTCGAGGAGGATGATCACGATATTGGGCCTGGGAATGCGCAGTATGCTTACGGTGGTATCCCTTTCGGTATAGTTGATATTCCTGACCATGGCCCTTGCCGCGTCGTCGTCAAAGAATTCGAAAGGGTTTTTGTCCATGAAGCGGTAATTTTCGAGGGTGCTGAAAGCAAACTGGTAACCCGAATTGACGGCCGCATGGTTCAGGATATGGTGCTGCGAATAATACGACTGGCTCTGTGTGATCGGGATGGCCTGAATGCCTCCGCGAATGCCAAGGAAAAGCAGGGCCGGCACCAGCACAAAAAAAGCGAAGGCGGCAGAAAAGTTTTTCTTCCCGCTAAGCGGTTTGCGGTAGATAAGGCGGATATAGAAAAGAAAAGAAAGGGATGAAACCAGGAGAAATAAAAGCAACAGGAGGATAAATTCAAGGGTTGAGGCGCTGCCGTATACTTCACCCGGATTTGCCAGGTAATGGAGGGCCTTGTATGGAAGCTTTGTCTTCCATTCACCGTAAATACCAAGTTCGGCCGTGGTTATCAGGTTGTAGGCGAGGATGATGAGGGCGGTATAGGCTTTGTTGGCCCGATCGATCCAACGGCTGTTCAGGAATATGCGCAGGCAAAGCAGGAAAAACGGCAGAAGCAGAATGTAGCAGGCGGTGCTGACATCGAGGCGGAGGGCATGCCGGAAAGATGCCATGATCTCAGCATTCCCTGCCCCGCTGATCACCAGAAGGTGCCGGTAATACAATAAAAACAAAACCCGGTTGAGTGCAAAAAAAAGCAACCAGAAAAGAAACTGTCGCACCAGCGAAGTAAAGATCCTGTACATCTTGTTATTGTTGGCGGCAAAGGTAAGAAAATGAAACAAGCATGAATACGATGGCAGCGTTTCATCATCAGCGGAGATTTATCAGAACATAGGCTCCCGGCCCTGGCCCATACTGGTTTTGAACAACATTTGCCGTAAAGAAAAATACATGTAACTTTGTGCATATTTAAACTAATGAAAAACAATTATATTTACGGCTTGTTTAATGAAGCTGATCCGGGTATTAGCAATTGAGCGGTCGATGTATAAGTAACATATTTAAGGATGATGATCAGAAAAGTGCTGGTTGCCAACAGGGGGGAGATTGCCATCAGGGTGATGCGTTCCTGCCGGGAGATGGGCATTCCCACCGTTGCTGTTTATTCCGAAGCTGACCGGCGGTCGATGCATGTGCGCTATGCCGATGAAGCATACTTCATCGGACCTTCGCCTTCGAATGAAAGTTATCTGGCTATTGATAAAATCATTGCCGCTGCGCGGAAGTCGGGGGCCGATGCCATTCACCCCGGATATGGCTTTTTATCGGAAAATGCCGGTTTTGCAGAGCGCTGTAAAGCTGAGGGGATCATTTTTATCGGCCCCTCGGCCCATGCCATACGTACCATGGGCGACAAGATCACGGCCCGCAAGACCATGATAGAAGCGGGCGTGCCGGTGGTGCCCGGCAGCGGGTTGATCAGCAGCGAGGAGGAGGCACTGGACCGGATCAGGGAGATCGGATTGCCGGTGATGGTAAAAGCTACCGCCGGGGGCGGCGGCAAGGGCATGCGGCTGGTGAGCAGCGAAAAAGATATCCTCGGTTCGCTAAGGGCTGCCCGGTCGGAAGCCAGTTCGGCTTTTGGAAATGATGCCATTTACATTGAAAAATACATTGAATCGCCCCATCATATCGAATTCCAGATACTGGGCGACCAGTTTGGAAACGTGATCCACCTTTTCGAGCGTGAATGTTCGGTGCAGCGCAGGCATCAGAAGGTGATCGAAGAAACCCCATCGCCGCTGATGACGCCCGCCGTGAGGGAAGAAATGGGCCGTTTCGCCGTGGCTGCCGCCAAAGCGGTTCAATACAGCGGTGCAGGGACCATTGAGTTTATTGTTGACGACGAACTGAATTATTACTTCCTTGAAATGAACACCCGCCTTCAGGTTGAGCACCCCATCACCGAGCGGGTGGTGGGCGTTGACCTGGTAAAGCAGCAGATCAACATTGCCGCGGGCATGGAACTGGGCCTGAAGCAGGAGGACCTTCAGCAGCATGGCCATGCCATCGAATGCAGGATTTATGCCGAAGACCCTGAGAACGATTTTATGCCCAGCCCGGGGGTGATCAGGCACATTACCGAACCGCTCGGACTGGGAGTGAGGCATGACGGCTATGTATACGAAGGTTATGAAATACCCATATATTACGACCCCCTCATCAGCAAGCTGATCGTATGGGCAGGCACGCGCGAAGAAGCCATTGCCAGGATGAAGCGGGCCCTCTACGCCTACAAGATCACCGGGGTAAAAACATCCATCCCCTTCCTGGAAAAGATCATGGAAACCCCCGACTTTGTCATGGGGAAATACAATACGCATTTTATTGAAAAGAACAGGGAGTTCCTGACTTTCCCGCCCGGGCACGACGAGAAGATGGAGGATGTGGCCATTATTGCGGCTTATATCGATTATCTCAGCCAGATTGAAAAGCCGGAGGGAAATATGATATCAAAGAACGGCGGCAGCAACTGGAAGTACTGCAGCCGCCGGGCGAAGTTTAACAGACTGTAAAGAGATGGCGACAGAAATAAAAATCAATGATCGTACTGCCCTGGTAGAAATACTGGGCAGGGAGGGTGAGCAGGTAAAGATCAGCATCGACGGCAAAACATATGATGCCGATGTGGTGATGGTGGAAAACGGGGTGTATTCCATCATCATCGACCAGCGATCGCATAATATTGAACTGGTCCGTTCCGGCAACAAGAGTTTCACGGTCAACACCTACTCCAAGTCATACCAGGTAGAGGTGGTGGATGCCGAAAGCAAATACCTGAAAAGCCGCCGTAAACTGGAAGGGCAGGATGACTCGGTCATCTCCTCGCCCATGCCGGGTAAAGTCGTGAAAATACTGGTGAAAGCCGGTGACCGCGTAAAGGCGGGCGATACCGTCATTGTGGTGTCTGCCATGAAAATGGAAAGTGAATACAAGGTTAAAAAGGACCGCCTGATCAGGGAGATCAGGGTGAAGGAAGGCGATACGGTAAAAGCCCTTCAGCCCCTGGTGATCATTGAGTAAGTAAAATACCCGGTTGCACAATAAAAAGTTTCCATATGTCGATAAAAAAGAAATTTGATGAATTTGCCAGTCGCGATAAACTGGCGGAACTTGGCGGAGGCGTAGAGCGCATCGAGCGCCAGCATCAGGCAGGCAGGAAAACGGCCCGTGAAAGGCTGGAGTACCTGCTTGACCCGGGTACATTTGTCGAGATCGACAAATTTATGACCCACCGCTGCAATGATTTCGGGATGGAAAAGAACAAAATCCCCGGCGACGGCGTTGTGTGCGGATACGGAAAGATTGACGGACGCCTGATGTATGTCTTTGCCCAGGACTTTACCGTTTTCGGGGGAACCCTGAGCAGGGCCAACGCCGACAAGATCGTGAAGGTGATGGACCTGGCCATGAAGATGGGCGCTCCCGTGATCGGCCTTAACGATTCGGGCGGAGCCCGTATACAGGAGGGCGTGGAAAGTTTAGGAGGATATGCCGATATCTTTTACCGGAATGTGATGGCTTCGGGCGTTATCCCGCAGATCTCCGCCGTCCTCGGACCCTGTGCGGGAGGTGCCGTATATTCGCCTGCCATGACCGATTTTATCCTCATGGTGAAGGAATCGAGCTATATGTTCGTTACCGGGCCCGACGTGATCCGTACCGTTACCCATGAAGAGGTGACCAAGGAAGAGCTGGGGGGCGCCACCACCCATAATTCCATTAGCGGCGTGGCACACATGATGGCCGACAGCGACGAACAGGCCATGATGATGATCAGGGAGATGGTGGGATTCATGCCGCTCAACAACATGGATGATCCCCCTGTCAGGCCGGTTACCGATGATATCAGAAGGGAGGATGAACGGCTCGATGAGATCGTTCCCGACGACCCCAACAAGCCGTACGACATGAAAGAGATCATCGAAACGGTGGTTGATAACAATAATTTCTTTGAGATCCAGTGCCAGTATGCCCAAAACATCATCATCGGCTTTGCGCGCATGGGCGGCAGGCCGGTGGGGATCGTGGCCAACCAGCCGGCATACCTGGCAGGCGTGCTCGATATCAATTCATCCATCAAGGCAGCCCGCTTCGTCCGCTTTTGCGATGCCTTTAACATCCCCCTCATCACCTTTGAGGATGTGCCGGGCTTCCTGCCCGGAACCGGACAGGAGTTTGGCGGGATCATCAAGCACGGGGCAAAGCTCCTCTACGCCTTTTCGGAGGCAACCGTGCCCAAGATCACCATCATCACACGAAAGGCATACGGCGGGGCCTATGACGTGATGTCGAGCAAGCATATCGGAGCCGATGTGAACTTTGCCTATCCCACCGCCGAGATCGCCGTGATGGGAGCCGACGGGGCGGTTAACATCATCTTCCGCGATAAACTTACCGAAGAAGAAAAGAAAAAAGCGGTGGCCGATTACAGGAAAACTTTTGCAAGCCCCTATAAAGCGGCTGAGCTAGGCTATATCGATGAGATCATTTATCCGAGGCAAACCCGTTTTAAGATCATTCAGGCACTGGAAATGACACAAACCAAAAGCAAGACCAATCCCCCGAAAAAACACGGGAACATTCCTCTTTAAAAATGTATGGGGTGTTGGGAACCGGAAGGTAAATGCGTTTGCTGACCGTAGGGCCGCATTATGTCAGAGTTCGTTTTTCATCTCCTGCATTACATGTTCCAGTGAATGGGTGATGCCTGAAACATATTGCTGCAGGGCCGGGATGTCGGTCTTTTCAACAGCCAGCTTTTCCAGCACGCGAATATCCGTTTGCAGGCCGTTGATCTGGAACAGGTCAATGCTCGATTTCAGTTTGTGGGCAAAAAACCGCACCTCGTCAAAATCGTTTTTCCGGGTATGCTCATTCAATGCATCCAGCATGGAAGGGATCTCATTCAAAAAAATGTTGATCATATTCCCCAGCTGTTGTTTGTCGTTGCCCAGGAACATTTTCACCTGGCTCAGATCGTATGGTTTGCCTTCCATGGTTCAGTTCGGTTTTGTTTCGGTTGCATTCAAAGCTTGTCTTCCTTGATCATCCGGTATATCGTTGATTTCCCTACATCCAGCTTGCTGGCTACCAGGGCAACGTTTTTATTGTGTTTATGAAGATAGTGGCTGATGATCTTCTTTGTATATCCCGCCAGGGTATCCTCGTGATTCAGGAAGCCCTTTTCCAGTCCTGTCCTGGGAAAAGAGATATCCCCTTCGTCAATAACATCTGTTTTGGCCATGACTGCGGCCAGCTCCACCACTGCTTTCAATTCCCTGACATTTCCCGGGTAGGGGTGTTTAAGCAGTTTCTCCCTCGCCGGTGAGCTGATTGTTTTCAGGGGCAGGTCGTTCTCGCTGCAAAACTCATCCAGGAAGAATTTGGCAAGGATCAGGATGTCGTTTCCCCTCTCCCGCAGAGGCGGCAGCTCAATGGGCAGTCCGAGCAGCCGGTAGTAGAGGTCTTCCCTGAAACTGCCCTTTTTGACTGCCCCGGCCAGGTCGCGGTTGGTTGCCACGATCACCCGGGCATCGAACTTAATGGTGCTGTTGCCGCCAACCCTGGTCAGTTCCTTTTCCTGCAGCACCCTCAGCAGTTTTGTTTGCATGTTCATGTCCATTTCGGCGATCTCGTCGAGAAAGATCGTTCCCTTGTTGGCCTGTTCAAATTTTCCTGCCCTGCGGGTATTGGCTCCGGTAAAGGATCCTTTTTCGTGTCCGAAGAATTCGCTTTCGATCAGCTCGGAGGGAACGGCCGTGACATTCACGGCTACAAACGGCCCGTTCTTACGGGCAGAATTATAATGGATGGCCTTGGCCACAAGGTCCTTGCCGGTGCCCGTTTCACCGAAAAGGCTGACTACGATATTGGTTTGCGTAGCCTTTTCGATCATCCCGAAAACATGGTTTATCTCAGGGCTGTTGCCCCTGATCACCTTGCGGAACTCGTATTTCTTTCCTATTTCGTTTTTCAGGTCGTTGATCTCCTGTTTCAGCTTCAGGTTTTCCCTGACCTTTTTCAGGCTGTTCCACAAGCGGTTTTTGGTTTCGCCATCTTTCACAAAGTAATCGTAGGCACCTTCCCTGAGAAGGTTTACGGCTGTTTTAATGTCTTCCTGCCCGGAAACGATCACCACCGGCAAACGGGGATCAAAAGCACGTATCTTCTGCAGTACCTCCAATCCCGACATGTCGGGTAAACTGTAGTCAAGCGAAATAAATCCGGGAGCAAGGTGAAGATTGTCGATGCAATCCCTGCCGTTGGTAAACAGCAAGACTTCATTATCGGGATTGAGCGAGAGGTGATAGCGCAGCATCTCCCCATAAAGCTTATCATCTTCGACGATAAACACCTTTAAAGATTCCATCATGTTGGTTTTGCCGTGATAAATATACGGCTATTTGCGCTGTTTTGCAAAAATTTCCTTTTATCGCATGCAAATCAACCCAAAGGCAAAATATTTATCAGTCGTTTATACGAAAAAACCATTTTCGGGTTACATGCTTTGTCAGGCTGCTGCCCCCTTCACCGGCAAACAAATGCAAATGGAGTTTGTTTCCGGTAAATACGGCAAAAATCTTAACTTTGCCGGCTTAAAGCGGCGAATTATGTTTAAGGTGATAAAATCCATTCGTTTATTCGTGAAATTTCTGCTCAGGCTGGTGCTTTACCTGATCGTGGCACTGGCATTTTTATATACGGTCGAATACCTGACGGCCCCTTATTATAACTTTCCCGAGGCACGTCCGTTTTCCGGCCCGAAGCTGTTTAACCCTTATGAAGGTGTTGACGGCAATCATTGGAGGAAGGGCAATTTCCAGGTGCAGTCCGAAGCCTGGCTGGGCATCACCGACGGGCGGAAGAACAGCAACGAGGCCATCGACAGCGTATACAGCCTGCTGGGGTACGATATTATTGCCATTTCCGATTACCAGCGCATCAACCGCCATGGCTCAGGGCTCCCTTCCTATATTCCCGTTTATGAACATGGCTACGGCATCCGTAAAAACCATCACGTCATGATCGGCGCACGCAAAGTGATCTGGCGCGATTACCCGATCTTTCAGAACATCCATCATAAGCAGCATATGCTCAACATCCTTCGTCCGACCAGTGAACTGGTGTTTGTTGCACATCCGAAGCTGAGGCATGGCTGGAAGCCCGGCGATATGGCCCGGATCACCAATTACGACGGCATAGAGGTGCTGAACGGATACCGTGTTTCCATCGAACACTGGGACGCCGCCCTTTCGGCAGGCAGGAACATGCGCATCCTGGCCAACGACGATGCGCACGACATCACCAACAGAAATGAGCTGGGAAATTATTTTAACATGATCCATTCACCGTCAATGAGCGGCGACAGCATTGTTGCGGCCATCAAATCGGGTCGCTCCTATGGCGTTTATGTATACAGGGTCTGGGATGAACCCATGGATGAAAAGATTGAAAAGGCACTTAACCTGCCGGTACTGACGGGCGTCCGGCTTGATGGAGATACGCTCCGGGTTTCGGTCAGCAGGGATGCCGCCATAATCAGGTTTGTGGGGCAGGGCGGACTGCCACTTGATTCGGCCCTGAACACGCGACAAGCGGATTATGTGATTCGTGAGGAAGACCCATACGTGCGTACCGAAGTGATTTTCCCAAACCGTACGGCTTTTTACCTGAACCCTGTGATCCGTTACGACGGCAACGACCCCTGGGCACATGAAATGGCCGTGATCGACCCTTACCGCACCTGGATGCTGCGTATCATTGGCTTTGCCACGCTCATCTTCATATTGCTGAATATTTATTACCTTCGGAAGCGTTTAATTAAAAGACGCAGCCGCTGATATGAACCGGGATAGGCTTTACGGGCGGGCCACGCTGATCCTGCTCCTGCTTTCGCTGGCGGCCAGGGCTTTCCTCGCCGCATTCCTGGAATTCGGTAATGATGAAGTCTATTACCGGACCTATGCCCTCTTTCCTGCGCTGAGCCATTTTGACCACCCCCCCATGATCGGCCTGCTGATACAACTCACTACCTGCAACCTTGCCTTCGACAGTGAGTTTTTTATCAGGTTGGGGGCTGTGATGCTGGGCACACTGAATATATGGCTGATCTACCTGATCGGTAGGAAGGTGCTTGACCGTGCCTGCGGCTTCTATGCAGCCCTGCTGTATACCTCATCCATATATGCTTTCCTGATCGCCGGAACCTTTATCCTTCCCGATACCCCACAACTTACTTTCTGGCTGCTTACGCTTTACCTCCTGCTGCATGCACTGACGGATCAGGCAGGCAGGCGGGCGGGGGGATACCTGCTCCTTGCAGGACTTGCTGCCGGACTGGCAATGCTTTCGAAATATACCTCCGTATTCCTGCTTACAGGGGCATTGATGTATGTGATGATCTACAGGCGCGCATGGCTGAAAAGGGGGGAACTTTACCTGGCGGGACTTATGGCAGTGATGTTGTTTCTGCCGGTTATTGCCTGGAACATTAGTAATGATTTTATCAGTTTTACTTTTCATGGCGACCGGGTGGGGTTTTTCAATGCCGGCCTGCGGCCGGATTTTTTCCTGACGGAACTGGGTGGCCAGGCTCTTTATAACAACCCGGTCAATTTTGTAATGGGCATCATAGCCATGATCGCCTTTTTCAGGGGAAAAAACTTTATTGGAAAAGAAAGCGGCCGCCTGATCCTGCTCATTGCATTGCCGCTTATCCTGATTTTCCTGTTTTTTGCACTTTTCCGTCATACCCTGCCGCATTGGACGGGCCCGGCCTGGACTACCCTCATTGTTTTTTCAGCCGCTTACATCCGCCGGCGTGAAATAACAAAAGGACGTGAAAGGTACTTCCCGCCGGTGATCGTGGCCTCCCTGGCTGTCGTGGTGCTGGTGATATCCCTCGGCATGCTGCAGGTCAGGTCCGGGCTGCTTTATTACGATAAGGGTACCCGGCCCGAAAACATGGGTGCAAAAGATGTGAGCCTCGACATGTACGGATGGAAGCAACTGGCTGACGGGTTCCGGCATACCGTTGAAAAGGAAAAGGAAAGGAAAGGCATCCCGCCCCTCAGCCCGGTCATCAGCCACCGCTGGTTTCCGGCAGCCAACATCGATTTTTACCTTGCCGGGCCGCTTGGCATCAGGGTGCTGGGGCTTGGAAGTCTCGACGGACTGCATAAATATGCCTGGATCACACAGGAAAGGGGTGGCTTTGAGTTGGGCATGGATGCCTGGTATATTACCGTGAGCCGCGACTTCAGAGATCCTGTGCCCATGTACGGCCCTTATTTCAGTTCGGTTGAACCTGCCGATACCATCCCGGTGTACCGGAATGGCCGGCATGTGATGAATGGCTTTGTGTATTACCTGAAAGGCATGAAAGAGCTTCCGGGCAACATCATTCCGTCTGAAAAGACACCCTGAACAGAAACTGCCCTGCAGGTGCATGGGTAGCCGGCCTTTTTCTTAACTTTGCAGCATGGAATCGAAAAGGCAACAACGAATATCCAGGCTTTTCCAGCGCGACCTGGGCGATATCTTCCGTGAGGAGGCGCGTCATCACTTTGGCGGGGCCATGATCACGGTTACCAAGGTACATGTAAGCCGCGACCTTTCCCTTGCCAGGGTTTACCTCAGCCTTTTTGCCACCCCCGATAAAGGGGAGTTGCTTGATAATATCCGCCGGCATGCCGGTGAGATAAAATATAAACTGGGGAACCGTGTCAGCAAACAATTGCGGTCGGTGCCGGAACTGGAATTTCACGAAGATGATTCGCTCGACTATATCGAACGGATCGAAAACCTTCTGGGCTGAGACGGGGTCTTTTCTTTATCCTCCGCCGTTCCTGCAAGCTAATCCCTGATGTTATAGGTATTGTCGATGAGCAGGGCAGGTGTGAAAGCCCCTGCGATCTTTTCCCAGGCAACGAGTTTGAAATTCTGGCTGATGATAACACCCCCTTCCTCATTTGACCCATCCTGGGCAATGAAAAAACCATTGGGAAAGCCGGCTCCCATCGCCATGTTGATCACGTCAATGCCGTCGGTATCTTCGGTGCCGTCGATACCGCCGGTCACTCCCTTAATGACAAAACTGCCAAGGTAATTGTTTTCGCCTGAACGTTCGTAAACGGCAAAACTGTTGTTTCCCTGGCTGGAGGCGATCAGGTATCCTTTTCCGCCTTCGGCGTAGTAAATGGTCAGGCCTTCAATATCGGCTTCCAGGTTATGGTTCGACATATCGTCGACCAGGGTCCTGTCATTGCCTTTACCCGGATCGGCAAAGTATTTCCAAATACCGTGTTCTTCCTCACCGATGTATAAAAAGCCCGATTCGTCGTCGGCCACACAGCCTTCGGTTTGCCCTCCGACTTCGAAAGACCTCACAAGGCTGGCGCCGACCATTCCCGCATCAGTGGCTTCGAGCAGCCATTGCTCCACCATGCCGCTTTTGCTGTTAACGATGGCATAATAACTTCCTTCGGTCTTATTGTGGTAAAGACAGAAGCCGTATACTTCATCCACGCCGGAAACGATCTCTTCGGCGGCAATGTTCTGAAGTTCGCCGCTTTCGCCCATAATCCGCATGATGCTGAGCGTGTTGTTCGTGCGGTTGCTGGCAGCAACAATATCAATTTTCTCGCCATTCAGCGGGAAATGATAGCGGACATCCACGTTGTTGACTTTTCCGAGGGGTGCAAAGAAAACTTCCCTGCCCTGCAGGTCATAAACGGCCAATCCGCGCTTTTTGTTGGTGCCAATGAGCAGGGATTTCTCCTGATTTTCGGGATGGATCCAGATGGCCGGGTCATCCGCTGCATCAGCCGTATCCCTGACCGGATCCGTTTGCATGCCGGCTGTGACCCCGAAGGCATGAAGCCCCTGCGTTTTATCAATGTTTTCTGTAGCAGCGCCCTCCTCTGTTCTGTTGACGCATGATGACATAAGAAAGAATGCCAGCGAAAGCTGAATGATCTGTTTTAAATATTTCATGGTATTTCGGGTTTTCAGGTCAGACTAAAAAAAAGCATCCCGGGCAAAATGCCCGGAATGCAAAACGTAAAACTAAGCGAATTATTTAGAGATGTCGAATTTAACGCCTGCCGTGATCCTGGCGTTGTAGTATTCGGCTTGCATAAGCCTTTCCCTCACGCCCTGGTAGTAACGCAGCGGCTGGTTTGTGAGGTTGTTGGCCTCAACAAAGATCCTGAATTGTTTGGTAAAGGCATATGAGGCATTCAGGTCGAGGTAAAAAACATTGTCGTAATAACGGTCGAAGAACGCTTCTTCTCCTACTTCGCCTGCCTCAACAAAAGCACTGGAGAAATTGGACGAGGCCCTTATGTTAAAGCCTTTGAATTCATAGCTAAGGGATGCATTCCCAGTATGCTTGGCCGAACCGGGCAGGGGCAGGTCCTCATCTTCGCGCCCGGGTACCAGGAAGTCGTCAACAGTGGAATTGGTAAAGGTGTAGTTCAGGAAAATGCCAATTCCTTTCAGTGCTCCCGGCAGGAAGTCGAACTGCCGCTGGAACGAAACTTCAACGCCAAGCAGGGTTGCCGAACCGCCATTGATGGGCTGGGTGAACACATCGTACACATTCCCTTCGAACTCATGATCAAAACGGGTCAGTCCGATAATGAAATCATCGATGCTCTTGTAAAATACACCTCCCGAGATGATCCCTACCGAGCGGAAATACCGCTCAACCATAAAGTCGAGGTTCATGGAGGTTGTGGGATCCAGATCGGGATTGCCTATCACGATCTCGTTGTCTTCCTGGTTTATCTCGCGGTATGGGACCAGGTCATAGTAGTCCGGACGGGCAAGGGAATTGGTCCATGAAGCCCTGAAAACGGTATTACTGTTCATCCTGTAATTCAGAAGCACGGCCGGCAGTGTGCTCAGGTATTTGGTTTCCTGTTCCGGCGTTTGTGTGATGGATTCATCACCTTCGGGATCAATATTGTGCTGGTAACCATAGGATTTGTTGATGGTATTTTCGAACCGGACGCCAAAAATACCGCTGAGGCGCTGGCCAAATTGCTGTTTCAGCATGATGTAACCGGCAAAAACTTCTTCGCGGGCATTGAAATTGCCGGCAAGCTGCTCCAGGTTTTCCTCAGCTTCATAAGCATCGTAGCCGTTTCCGAGCGGAAGACCGCCAAGATATCTTTCCGAAACAAAATTTCCGGCACTGTAATCACCGGCAAGGAAATTGTCCTTGCTCATATCAACCAGGTTGCCCAGCGCCCATGAATCAAAGCCATATTCGTCAACCGGTTCGAATTCATAAAAATCGTTATCCCTGACTTTCTTTTTAAACCTGTATTTCCCTCCGAATTTAAGGGAGTTCTTGAAATCGCCGCTCAACAGGGGAACTTCTATGTTCATCCTGAAGTTGGCATCCCTGTCTTCAGTCCACTGGTTTTCCTGTGTGAGTTCATCAATACCCCAGTAGTAATCGCCGTCATTGTCGGTCATATTGTTGAGATCGGCAAAATTTGGATCCAGGATTGAGATTTGTGGCTTTTCGGTGTCGCTGAGGTTTACACCCACCGGAATATCTTTACCCCTGTATGAAATATATCTTTCCTGCGGACGGTTTTCGGATGCACTGGCATATGAGAACGACCAGTCGAGGGCCACATTGCCGAAGAAGTGGTCGCCGCCGATGCTGGCAAACCTGGTTTTCTGGTCTTCGCGGCGTGCATTTTTGGTCAGGTTCGAACCACCTTTGGTTTCCCGGAGTATCTCACTGGTCCATCCGCCGTCTGTTTCTTCAATATCCTTATACCTGAGGCGGTAACGGTTTTCGTAGTCGTCGCGGCTATTATACATGCCGGTGAGGTAAATGGTGTTATTTTCATCGAATTTATAGTCGAACGACAGGGAGAGGCTGCGCCTGATGCGCTGGATAACATATTGCCTGACCTGGAAATCGCTTGCCCATACATCTTCGCCTTCGTCGAATTTCCCGTTGTCGTTGGCATCGTCATAATCCCATTCGGCTTCAATATCATCGGATCCCAGGTAATGGTCATAAATGGAAGCGCTGAACATGATCCCGATCCTGTCGTCGGCGAAACGATCGCCCAGGACGATTGAACCGAGCCAGATCGGCTTTTTGCTCAGTAAGTTCATGCCGGAGCCCAAAGTACCCGAAAGTCGGAAACCAACAGGCTGGCTCTTTGTTACGAGATTAATGGAACCTCCGATGGCATCCCCGTCCATGTCCGGCGTCAGGGTTTTATTTACTTCGATGGTTTGTATCATGTCGGAAGGGATAAGATCGAGTTGTACCGACCTGGTTTCAGCTTCTGCCGAAGGGATACGTTCACCATTGATCATGACTGAATTGTAGCGCGACTCGGTGCCCCTGATCAGTCCAAAGCGCGCTTCGCCCTGGTCGTATTCAACATTGATCCCCGGAAGTCTTTTGAGGGCATCGCCGATATTGGCATCGGGGAAACGTCCAACCTGGTCGGAAGCTACGATATTGGTAATGTTGGGGCTGTTGTTCTGCTGGTTCAGGGCTTTTGCCTGGCCCTGAAGGCTTGCCCCGATCTTCACTTCCCCCAGCATAATGCCGGGCTTCATCCTGAAGTTGGCCACTGCCACCCTGCCTGCCGTAACCGTTACGGTTTGGCGTTCTTCCTGGTAACCAATATAACTGATGCTGACTTCGTAAGTGCCTGCCGGTACATCCACAATGGTGTAATCGCCGTTTACATCAGTAACGGCACCCGTTTTCAGACTCTCGATGTAAACATTGGCTCCGGGCATTGCCAGGTTTTCAGAATCACTCACACGGCCTGCGATCTGGCCCCTTTGCTGGGCATGGGTAAGCAATACAGCCGACACCATGAACAGAAGTGTAAAAAGTTTTTTCATAGGGAAATGGTTTTGGTTTGAAATTTTGAAACAAAAGTATTCCCGGCTCTTCTTTGGTTGATTAACGAATGGTTAATTATTTCTTAATAAATTGTTAAGCGATTTCGCCGCCACGGCTTAAGTTCGTACCTTTACGGGGCATTTACAAAGCCGCATTATTTGAACTTCCCGCTACATATTGCCCGGCGTTACCTGGTTTCACGTAAATCACACAACATTATCAATGTGATCTCCGGGATTTCGGTTATGGGCATTACAGTGGGTACCATGGCCCTGATCATTGTTTTGTCGGTCTTCAACGGCTTCGAGTCACTCATTATCTCCCTGTTCAACTCTTTTAATCCCGATCTTGAGATCACGGTCGACAAGGGAAAGACTTTCACCCTGCAGGAGGTGAATGCTGGCGAAATAAAAAAGATCCCGGCGGTGCTCTATGTCATGCCGGTGGTGGAGGAGAATGCCTTGTTTAAAAACGGGAACAGGCAATATATTGCCAGGATGAAAGGGGTGGAGGATGATTTTCGCCGCATGACCGGCATCGAGTCGGCCATTATCGACGGCGAATTCAGGCTGGAGCAGGGACAACGGGCCTGTGCCGTTTTCGGGGCCGGCGTTTCCTGGCATCTTGGCGTAGTCCCCGGCGAATTCGCCGATAATGTTAGTATATATGTTCCAAGTCGCACCTCCGGTTTCAGGCCGGGTCTCGAACAGGCTTTTAACCAGGGGCAGGTCATCCCGAAAGGGGTGTTCTCCATACAGCAGGAATTTGATATAGGCATCGTGCTGGTCCCTATCTGGTTTGCAAGGGAACTGCTCGAATATGCGGATGAGGTGACAAGCCTGGAAATTGGTTTGACGGAAGGTGCCGATGCCGGCGCCGTCAAAACACAGGTCAGCAAACTGGCCGGTGAGGGTTTCAGCGTTAAAGACCGCTATGAACAGGAAGAAATGCTATACAAGATCATGAATTCCGAGAAATGGATCATCTTTGCGATCCTGGCATTCATCCTCATGATCGCTACCTTCAACGTGATCGGCACCCTTTCGATGCTGATCATCGACAAGCAGAAGGATATTGCCGTGCTGCACAGCCTGGGCGCAAACCATGCGATGATCAGGCGGATCTTTCTGCTCGAAGGTCTGCTGATCTCCCTGGCAGGCGCCGTTGCGGGCCTGATCCTGGGTGGCCTGATAAGCTGGTTGCAGCAGGAATTCGGCCTGATCAGCCTGGGAAAAGGCGACGGATCCCTCATCATCGATGCCTACCCCGTGCTGCTGAAATGGTCCGATTTCGCCTACGTTTTTATAACGGTTTTTGTGATCGGTTTCCTGGCTGCCTGGTTCCCGGTAAGACGGATATCACGGAATTACCTAAGACAACGACTGGCATGAAGATATTTCCGGCATATGCAAAGCCTTATGGCCCTGTCGATATTTTTCGGTCATTATATATTGTAAAATACATATCTTTGTCTGCCCTGAACTTCAATTAATCATACATATATGGATAACTCAATGAAAAAACTTCACCAGCTGCCGGCACGCAGGCAACTGATTCCTGCCGTGTTTTTCTTTTTCTTCCTGGTTTCCCTGGCCGGTGCCCGCGACATCGTTGTGGCCGAAGGCGGATCCACAAACATCGAGATCAAGGTAAATACATACGAAAGCCTGCAATTCGAAAACCACCTGCACCTTATCCGTACGATCAAGGTTGAAACGGAAATGGGGACATTTGCAGAATTGATGGTTCCCGGATATTCAGCAACACAACTGGTGGGGGCACCCAGGCTGCCGGTGAACAGGAAGCTGATCGAAATCCCTTTCGGAGCCGTTCCCGAACTGCGCATCACCGGATATGAGTTTGAAGAGTATGATCTCGCCGCCATGGGCGTCAGTTTTCCGCTGATGCCCGCACAGCCTCCCGCCCCCAAAGATGGCAGTTATATAGGTTTTGAATACAATGCGGCCGCATACGCCACCGATGCTTTTACAGATGCTCCCCTCCTTGAGATCGAGATACTGGGTATCATGCGCGGACTTCGCATTGCCCGTATCGATATCTCCCCCGTGCAATATAACCCGGTAAGTAATAAGATCAGGGTTTACAGGAATATTGAGGCAGAAGTGTTTTTCAGGGATGCCGATATCGGCGCCACCCTGGCGGAGAAAAAGAAGAGTGAAACGCCATATTTCAAAATTGCCGGAGCCTCGCTGCTTAACTATAAACCATTACAGGCTGCCTCCAGGGATACCATCACAAAATACCCGGTCAAGTATGTGATCGTATCTGACCGGATGTTCGAGGCCCAGCTCCAGCCCTTTATCGAGTGGAAAACAAAAAAGGGTTTTCATGTGGTAGAAGCCTATACCGATGAAGCAGCGGTAGGAAATACAACCGCGTCGATCAGGAATTACCTCCAGGGCCTTTACAATGCAGGGACCCTGGAAGATCCTTCCCCGTCGTTTGTCCTCTTTGTGGGCGATGTTGCCCAGATCCCCGCTTTCAGCGGAAATGCGGGATGGCATGTCACCGACCTGATGTATGTTGAATACACCGGCGATTATTTCCCCGAAGTATATTACGGCCGCTGGTCGGCAACAAGCCCGGCCGAACTGCAGCCACAGATCGACAAGACGCTTCAGTATGAACAATACACCATGCCCGACCCGTCGTTTCTCGATGAGGTGGTGATGGTGGCCGGAATGGACAGTGGCCATGGACACGACTGGGGTAACGGCCAGATAAACTACGGCACCGAAAATTATTTCAATGCCGCCCATGGCCTGACTTCCCATACATACCTGTATCCGGAGTCGGGCAATCACGCCGCCGATATCATCCAGAATGTCAGCGACGGGGTTTCTTTCGGGAACTACACGGCACATTGCTCCGCCTCGGGATGGGCCAGCCCTTCCTTTACCATCTCAAATGTGGCCGGGTTGCAGAACCAGGATAAATACGGGGTGCTGATCGGAAATTGCTGTTCTTCCAATGAATTTAACAACTATTGTTTCGGCGAAGCCCTCCTGCGTGCCGAAAACAAAGGCGCGGTTGCCTATATCGGAGGAACCAACAGTACATACTGGGACGAAGATTATTATTTCGGCGTTGGGGTAGGGGCCATCACCGAAGATCCACCCTCCTATGAAGAAACCACGCTTGGAACCTACGACCGGGCCTTCCATGATCATGGCGAGCCCTGGGAGGACTGGTACACCACAACCTACCAGATGATCTTTGCCGGTAACCTGGCGGTAACCGAAGGGAAGCCCGGGTCGGCAGAGTATTATTGGGAGATCTATTGTGTGATGGGCGATCCCTCGCTGATGTGCTATTTCGGCGTCCCCGACCCCATGAGCGTGACCTATGATCCCCTTATGCCGCTCGGCGCTACCTCCTTTACGGTCTATGCCGAGCCTTATGCCTACGTTGGTATTTCAAAAGATGGCATGCTGCACGGGGCTGCCCTGGCCGACGCCGCAGGAACGGCCGTTGTCGCCCTCGACCCCATCATGATCCCCGGCAATGCCGATGTGGTGGTGAGCAGGCAGAACAGGCAACCCTTCATCGGTACGGTCTTTGTCGATAACCCTGCAGGCCCCTATGTCGTTCTCTCAGAATATATCATCAACGACGATTCCGGTAATAATAACGGCCTGGCCGATTACGGGGAAAGCATACTGCTGGATGTTGAACTGGTTAACCTTGGCGGTACGGATGCTGCCGATGTGGAAGCCACCCTGTCATCAACGGATGAACATATCACCATAACGGATAATATTGCCCAGTGGGGCAACATTGCCGCCGGCGCATCCTCCATGCAGGCCGGTGCTTTTGCCTTCGACGTGCATGCAGTGGTCCCCGACCAGCACCTGGTCAGTTTTGGCCTCGACATTACCGGTGAAGGCAAGGATAACTGGTACTCCTCATTCAGCATACTGCTGCATGCCCCGGTGCTGGGTACGCTGGCAGTAACGGTCGACGACTCGCAGGGTGGCAACGGCGATGGCAGGCTCGATCCCGGCGAAACGGCCGAGATCATCATCCCGGTCCTCAACAGCGGCCACAGCGATGCACAAAATGCCATCGCCTTGCTCAGCAGCAGCAGCAGCGACATCGTCATTAACAGCGACAGCATGTTTATCAGCCTCATCGGATCCGATACTTCAGAAGATGCCGTTTTCAGCGTTAGCGTTAGCGATGATGTGAACCCCGGTACTTCCATCCCTTTCGAATTTATTGTGGATGCCGGTGGATATCTGGCAGAACTTGACTTTTTCCTTGTTGCCGGACAAATACCCGTACTGGTCCTTGACCTTGACCCCAACCAGAGTTCCGGAACGGTGATGAATACCTGCCTCGATAATCTCAGCGTGGGTTCGGATTATGCAACCAGCATCCCCGAAAACCTTAACCTCTATGCCTCCGTCTTTGTTTGCCTGGGCATATATAGTTCAAACCACGTTCTTTCGGCTTCAGAAGGGCAGATCCTTGCCGATTATCTCGACGGAGGCGGGAACCTGTACATGGAAGGCGGCGATACCTGGTTCTACGACGAGCAAACGGACGTTCATCCGTTGTTCGGGATCACGGGACTGGAAGATGGAAGTGATGACCTGGGCACCCTCCTCGGGCAGGAAGGCACCTTTACAGAGGGAATGCTCTTTACATATAGCGGCGAAAATAACTGGATCGATCGCATCGCCCCCAATGGCAGTGCATTTGCCATATTCAATAACCAGTTGCCACCGTACGGCACGGCGGTGGCAAACATCGGCAGCACCTACCGCACCATCGGTTGTTCACATGAATTTGGCGGACTCGACGACGGGGATTACACCAAAGACTACCTTATGTTCAAGTATCTTGAGTTTTTTGGTATCGATGCCGTATGGGTTGGCATGGAAGAAGCCTTTGCAACAGCTGATTTGATGGAGATCTTCCCCAACCCCGCCGGCAATGCGGTCAGCATCCGGATCCTTACTGCCGGAGCGGAAAACCTTCGCTTGTCGGTATACAACAGCACCGGGCAGGAAGTGGCAAGGCTTGCCGATGGCAGGATGGGCACAACAGGCTTGCTGGTATTCCGCCTCGAAACGGCTGAGTTGCCTGCCGGCCTTTATCATTGCGTGCTCTCAACCGCTACACAGAAAACAAGTAAAAAGATCGTAGTGATCAAATAAATGAATCCTTAAATAAAAGCTGAACCATATGAAAAAACTGATTTTCTTAATCCTCGCCTTTTCACTTGCAGGTTTTAATACCCGGGCAGGGAAAGGTTATGAAGTAACATACAGCCGGGATGACAATACCCGCGAATTGTCATTTACGCTTGGTGCTGTCAGCATCGATGAACGTATTGTGGATGGCCGGGTTTTTTCCGTGATCCGTTTCGAAGGCAATGTTTATACCCAACAGGCCGGATTTGCCGAACTGCCTTTCATCCATGCGGCCGTTATGCTCGAACCTGATAGGAATGTTGATTTGCGGATCGATGAATATGATTATACCGATATTCAGCTTACACATCCGCTGCTCCCCTCGCGCGGCGTAATATACCGTAACCAGGATCCGTCTGACATCCCTTATGTGATCGACCCGAAATCGCTTACCGATACCTGGTACCCCGCTGAAATGGCAAAGCATACCGATCCTTACATCCTCCGCGATATCAGGGGAACGAATGTGTATGTATACCCGTTTCGATACAATGCAAAGCAAAATGTGCTGAGGGTGTACCATAGCGTCCGGGTGTCACTGGTCCCCAATGCGACCCGGGCTGTAAATCCTTTGCTGAAACAGGGCACGGTTAAGTATGAGATGGATGCTGTTTATGCTTCGGTATTCATCAATTATGCGGATTATCGCGACGACCTGACCATAGGCGAAATGGGGGATATCCTCGTTGTTGTCACCGCCCGCGACGAGGATGCCATCGAACCCTACATTCAGTGGAAAAGGGAAAAGGGTTTCCAGGTAAGCAAGGAAGTGGTAGCCACAGGTACCAATGTCAACAGTGTGGTGCAGAATGCTTATGATGCCAACAATGATATCCTTTATGTGCAGCTTGTGGGCGACTGGGCCGATATCAAATGTAACACGCTTTACGGCGGATCCCCACCAATGGATCCCCAGATTGGCTGTGTGGTCGGTTCCGATGATTATCCCGATATCTGTGTGGGACGTATATCATCGGAAAACCCGGCACATGTCACCACACAGGTCAACAAGGTGATCAATTTTGAGAAATATCCCGACATGGCCTCCGACTGGTACACCGTTGCCACCGGGATCGGGAGCATAGAAGGGCCGGGCGATGACAATGAAATGGACTTCGAACACCTGGATGTGATCTATAATGATAAGCTCGAGCCTTTCACATATGATCTTTACAACCCCATTTACGAGCCTTCGGGAAGTATTTCAGACGTAAACGCAGCAGTGAACGGCGGAACCAGCGTGATCAATTATTGCGGTCACGGGTCACCCACATCATGGGGTACAACAGGATTTAACAACGGCAATGTGGCCGGGCTCAGCAATGGCGATAAACTCCCCTGGATCGTTTCCGTTGCCTGTAACAACGGTGACTTTCATACAGGAACCTGCTTTGCCGAAGCATGGCTTCGCAAGGACGGGGGCGGGGCGGTGATGTTCCTCGGCGGATCCATCAGTCAGCCCTGGAACCCGCCCATGCGCGGACAGGATTATTTTGCCGACCTGTATATCGGGGGATATGATTATTCTGCCCATCCCGGACAAAATGGGATCAGTACCACCGAAGGCCGGACTACACTGGGGGCGATCGTGTTTAACGGGCTGGTGCTGATGACAACGGAGGCAGGCAGCCCTTCCGACTGGGAAACGGCCAAAACATGGAACCTTTTCGGCGATCCCTCTCTACAGGCAAGATCTGATGTGCCTGCCGAACTCCTGTTGTCAAACAATGTTGTGATGGCAGGAATACCCTATACAACGAATATTACGACTTCCGGCGGCCCGGTGGGGAGCGCCATGGTCACCCTGAGCCAGAATGGTGAATATTACACCGGCCTTACCGATGATATGGGAAATATTACCATCAATCACAGCCTGATACCGGGCGATGCCCTCTTCGTGGTTACCGCATTTAATACCGAAACGATTTACGAAACCATTACCGTTGTCCCCTCAGGAGGACCATATGTGGTGTACAGCAGCCATACGGTTAATGACGAGTCAGGCAACGGCAACGGCTTATTGGACTATGGTGAATCGGTGATGCTGAGCATCTCGCTTACCAACGTGGGTTCGCAGGATGCCCTGAATGTGGAGGTGATCCTTTCAACAGCCGACGGATATGTTACCATTACCGATGGAACGGAAAACTACGGGACCATTCCTGCCGGGGGAACCGTTGAGGTAACGGATGGTTTTGCATTGACCCTGGCCGGGGATGTCCCCGACGGACACATGATCCTCTTCAACATAGAATCAACCGGCGAGGACACCTGGAACAGCAGCTTCACCGATATGGCGCATGCCCCGCTGCTGGCCATGGGCGCATACAGCATCGACGACAGCGGCGGCAACGGTAACGGAAAACTCGACCCGGGCGAAACGGTTACCATCAGCATCGACATCAATAATGAAGGAAGCGCTGATGCCTTCGAGGTAGAAGCGGTCCTCTCATCGGTCAGCATGTATATCACAATTGATGAACCCGCCCAGGTATACGGCGACATCGCCGCAGGCGATACCTCCGTGCAAAGTTATGAAGTGACCGCCGATCCCGAAACACCGGCCGGTCATATCGCTGAATTCCTTTTCGACATGAGCGCCGGCCTTGGCGTTGGCGGCGAAGACGAATTCAGCACCATCGTCGGGCAAATACCCGCCCTGGTCATCAACATGGATGGCAATAACAATTCTGCCGGGAGCATGATGGCTTGTTTCGACAACCTCAGCGTGGCAGCCGACATGGTGGCTGCATGGCCCGCCGACATGAACCTCTATTCATCGGTCTTTGTCTGTCTGGGGGTTTACCCCGATAACCACGTGCTGACGCAGGCACAGGGGCAGCAACTGGCCGATTATCTCGGGAACGGTGGAAACCTTTACATGGAAGGCGGCGATACCTGGTACTATGACCAGGCAACCCCGGTACACAGCATGTTCAACATACAGGGGGTTGAGGACGGCAGCAGTGACCTGAGCACCATCCTGGGACAGGCAGGCACCTTTGCCGAAGACCTGGAATATCCCTATACAGGCGACAACAACTGGATTGACAGGATCGCTCCGCTCGGTAATGCCTTTACGATCTTCAGGAACCAGTCGCCTGTCTATAACAATGCAATTGCCTATGATGAAGGAAGTTACCGTACCATCGGTTCCTCATTTGAATTCGGCGGATTGTCGGGGAACGGCTCCTTCATCGACTATCTCATGTATCAGTACCTGAATTTCTTCGGCATCGACGCCCTCTTTGTAGGAGTGAATGAGCAGGTATCTGAAAATGAAATATTCGGTCAGCCATATCCCAATCCCCTGTCGGGAAGTACTTTTTTGCCTTTTACGCTTCAGGGTGAAACCCTCGTCAGGGCAGAAGTATACCGGCTGAACGGGCAAAAAGTTTCAACCCTTGCCGACCAGAAATTCCCTGCCGGTGCGCATCAGCTTGAATGGGATGCCGCAGGCGGCAATGTGGCTGAAGGCATCTACATGCTGAGGCTGCTGGCCGGCGAACAGGTGATTACCCGCAAACTGGTGGTGATCAGATAAATGATTGCTGGGATCAATTCCTTAAGGAAATAAATGAAAAGCCTTGCCTGCATGGGCGGGGCTTTTTTTTGCCTGGTCTGGAATATTTGGTGATTTTCAGCCTCCTGATGGCCCTTTGCCTTCCGGGGCGCTTACCGGGAATTTTTTCCAGTTGATGAAAACCACGGTCAGCAGGGCAATGGCCCCCCAGGTATAAATGGAGATACTCCATAACTGGTCAAAAAATTCTTTTCCCACCAGGTCGTAAATGTTGCCGCCGGTCATCAGGCAGCCAGCGATGAACAGCCCTTTGGAAACATGGTTCATTTCCCTGAATTTAAGCATAAGGAAAGCCAGGAGCGGAAGGACAAAAATAAAGGCGTTGTAACTTGTGTAGGCCAGCAGTGGGATCATGGCTGTGAGGACTATGTACATGCGGGAAAAGCCCTCTTCGCTTTTTCGCAGGTAAAGGTGCCATAGTATCAGCAGTCCGGTGAGAAAAAGAAGGACCAGCTGGTACAGCATGAGCGGAAAACCCTGCGGGATCAGTTGGCTGAGCGGTGTGTAACGGTAAACGACTGAGAAAATGGTAAGGTTGCCCTCTGCCATGAGTTCCTGTTTACTCCCGAGCTCGAGCAGTAATTCGTTCATCCATGAAGCGTAAAGGCCAAAGAAGGTTTGCAGGTCACGGTAGAAAAGCAGGGGAGTAAAGAACAAGACTATCGAAAAAACGAATATCCAGAGGATTTCCCTGAACCTGCCTGTAAGCAGCAGGAGCGGAAGGAAGATCAGGGCGAAGGGTTTGATGAAGAGGCTGGCCGACAGCAAAAGCCCGGCCGGAATATGTTTTTGGTCAAGCATGAGACGGAGGGCAAACAGGTACATGCCCAGCAGGAGAAGGTTAACCTGCCCCAGGTGCAGTTCTCTGAAGAAATGTGTGCCCACGCTGAGCATGGCCAGCGTCAGGCTCAGGCTGATATGCCTGTTCATGCCTCGTGTGCCGGCAAAAAGGTGTTTCACGTTGAACAAAACGCTGCCCAGTAAAAAAGTAAGCAGGGTCCAGTATAGAATCCTGGAAGTTTGAAATCCTGCGGCTGCCACCGGAATAAAAAGCAGGGCGGCCGGAGGGGAATACTTGAAAACATAATGTTCATAAGGATCTTCTTCTGCTGAACGGTAAAGCTCTTCACCGTTCAGCAGGCGTACGGCTGCCTTCTGGTATACCTCCAGGTCGGGCATTTGAAAACGGCGGTTGACAAGTTCGGCCGTCAGGCTTCCCAGGCTGAGCAGAACAAGAAATATGACCCAGCCATGACCTTTAAGGAGGGATGATCTCATCAATTCAGTTTAATCTCTTCGGCCTGTATTACTTCATAGGTATCGGCATCGGTGATGATGACGATGATGCTGCAATTGGCTGCTTCCCAGTGATGATCGAGAACCGTTGAAAAGTCCTTGTTCAGGTTTGTGCCGGCAGCAGGGTTTTCGGCGAGAAATTCACCCCATGCGCCGTTCAGGGATGCCCGGAGCATATGGTTATGTTCATAATCCAACCAGTCGGGGGTTGGCCCGATGGAAGCATTTTTATTTTTTTGTGCGGAGACGATCCCGCTTTCGGTAATGAAAACGGTGACGTTCAACTGGCCGCTGATGTCGGTCAGAAATTCTGTGTGAACATGGATGTTTAGCTGGCGCGAAACAGCTTCGTATTCTGCTTCAATCTCAATGAAGGCTTCTGCGGGCAGGTCGACCAGCTCATTGACGGCGGCTTCCCAGGAGTCTTTGAACATTACCGTCGAGCCCTGGTAATCCCTGCGGTTGACCAGGCCGGTCGGGACGCCGACCGGCTGGTAATGACTGTATATGGTTGCTCCCTCAGCCGTTGTATAGTCGGCATCAAAAGGGGTATTTCCGGGAAGCGCGAGGTCGCCTGCGTGGATCACCATCAGGATCAGCTGCCCGTGAAATACATGCTGAAGATCATGCGCCAGCAAAGTGGCTTCAGGGCAGTTTACACAAAGATGCCCGGTAAATTCTTCAAGCAAAACCTTGCGTACCTTTTCAACGGGTACCGGTCCTGATCCTCCTGTATTTACCAGAAAAGGTTCATCGATCTTTTCACATGCGCCCAATATGAAACCCAGGGCCAGGATGATATGGATTATTTTTTTCATGGGTTCAGTTCTTCATATAGATTAAAAACTGCTGGAAATGCTCAGGGTAACCCCGTTGGATGCAGGTACCGTGCGGCATATCCCTCCTACACATATAAGCCCTTCGCGCTGCCGGCCATAGGAAAGGGAAATCCTCGTTGGCCCCTCAACAAAAGCCATTGCCGCCGAATAATAATGCAGGCGCATGTCTTTGGAAGGGTTCCCGTAATTGTACTCGTCATAGATCGTAAAAAACCACTTCGGGGCAATGCTGAACTCCAGCAACCCCATGATCCAGTCGCCGCGGTCCTGTTTGGAGAATAGCTGCTGGTACTCAAAACGCAGCGATTTGGTCGGGCTCAGCATATAGGTTATGTCGGCAATGCCGATGTTTGCGTAAATGGTCGGTTCACCGGTATGGTCTTCAATCACATCAATGTTGTATACCTGGTAGATGTATGAAAGGGTCATTTTCAGCTTGCTGCTGATCTTCCGGTTCAGGATCAGGTCAAAGCTTTCAAAATACTTGGGTTGCCCGATGGAAAAGAAATCGGATCGGTATCCCAGAGTACCGGTAGAGTCTACTGGAATGCCATCGGCCACCGGCTGTTTGTCGATGTTATAGATATTGGAATAATTGAGTTCTATGCGTGTACCGTATCTTCCACCCAGTTTGGTCTTTTTGGGAATGGTATAATTGAGTTGGGCCTGCACGCCCATTTCTCCCCTGGGTTGGGTGGCATAAGGATAGATGTTGGCCAGGCTGTATGCCTGCATTCGCGTAAGCGGGGGTAAGTAGTTGATGTCGAGTGCTTCGCCCAGCTCGCTGCTGCGCGATTTATAACTCATGTTGTCGATACGCTTTCCCGAGAGTGAAACCCCGAAACCTTTCTGTGAATATGAAAGGGTAGCCAGGAACGACTCCCCGTTTTTGTAGATATAGTTGTTGATGGCCGAGGGGTTATTAAACTTGTAAGCGTATTCAGTATTTAACTGAAATCCGCCCCGGATCAGTCTGAGCCGTGCAGCATAGGCAGCCACGTTTTTCGGAAGCTGGTATTTGTAGAGTACGGTATCGCGTACAAGTGTTTTATCTTTGACTTTTTCATAATTGCTGACAAAGCTTCCGCCCAGGATGACCCTGGTCTTTGCATCGGCCCAGGCGCCTATCAGGTCATTGATGTTGAACTCGGCATCGATGCCACGAACAATACCGCGGTTGCCGTTTGCATATGGTTCCCAGAAATAACGCTGTGTGCCTATCAGTCCTTTCAGCGTAACACCTTTAAACGGTTCCATGATGACCCGGGCGCCCCTGATGGAATTGTCATACCCGAGGAGCCATTCCTCGTAACTCCTCAATAACAAACCGTTGCCGAATTGCTCATAAAAATTGCCAATGGTAATGTGCAGCTTGCTGAAACGGTATTCGGCGAAATAATAGGGGATGCCATGCCCCTCGTAGCGCTCGTCAAAGCCGGCTAAAGGCGGGAGATAGGCTTCGTAGCGGAAGCCTGCCCGGAAATTCCCCGAACTGTAAAAGATGTTTCCATAAGCGTTCATCCTGAAAAGTTTGCCGTCGAGGGTCGAGTCGGTAATCCCCAGCTTTTCGTCGGACGCATAGTATTGCCCGTCGAACTGGAAACTTCCGCTTACGTTGGCATTGCTGATAAATTCCTGGGCATGCAGGCCGGAAAATGTGAGCAGAAATGCTGAGATCAGCAGGGCTATCGGTTTTTTCACTTTCATTTTCAGTTTTCTGGTTGGGTTGAGGCTGCTGTCAGTGCTCGTCTATTTCAACACCGGCAATGAGTTTGCGAACATTTTCGATCAGTTGCAACTCACCCCCTTCCGAAAAGGAAGTGTGTTGCCATACAATATTGCCCTCACCGTCGAGGATGACGGTATGAGGAATGAAATTCAGGTTCATCGCCCTGTAAAAGTCCTTGTTTATATCCAGCAGGATCTCATAATCCCAGTTGTTGCCGTCGGCGAAGGGCCTGACCTGGCTGCTCGACCTGGCATCGTCAATGGATATGGCTACGAGTTTCACGCCTGTTTCATCCTGCCAGTCGTCGTAAACATCGGCTATGGCATTCAGTTCCTTGATACATGACTTGCACCAGATGGCCCAGAAACTGATGATGACAGGTTTGCCATCGTTGCTGATTTCCGAAGTGCTGAATGTTTCTCCCGCGCTTGTCTTGAGATTTACAGAGGGGAGTTTTTGTCCTTTTAAACCTGCGCTCTGGGCGCTTACTGCCGCTGCGAACAGCAGTGATATAAAAAATATGCCGAAACTTTTCATGATAGATAGATTTTTAAGGGTATAACGGGGATCTCATTCGGATGATGAAAGTGTTTGTAAGTGCTGCTAAGCGTTAGATTCATATCAGGAGGATTAGCCAGATAAAAACGAAAAAACAATGCCAAAAGTATAAATAATTAATTATATAAATATCTCAAGTAAACGGGTTCTCGGATGCGGATGTATGCTGACCTGATCACAGGTGGCCGGCAACAGCAGCAGTTCGCCAGTTTTCAACATATCTGATCCATCCCGGTGCAATAACTTTGCCTCGCCATCAACGCATAGCAGGGCCACGAAAGAATCAATGCTGCCGTAGTCTTTCTCCATCCCGTAAGTGTTCAGTGTGATGAGGTTGGTCGTAAAATGCTCACAGGCGGCCAGCCTCACGCTTTTGTTTTCCGCGGCCGGATAATCGGTACGGTATTTTTCGTGCACAGCAAAATCGATGGCATCCAGCGCTTGTTCAATATGCAGATCACGGCTCTTCCCCTGGCTGTCGGTGCGGTCCCAGTCGTATATTCGGTATGTGGTATCGGAAGTTTCCTGGATCTCGGCCAGCAAAATGCCCGGGCCAAGGGCATGTACCCGGCCAGCCGGGATAAAAAAGACATCCCCCTTATTTACCGCTTCGTAATTCATGATGCCGGGGAGCGAACCATCGCGCAGGTGTAACTGGTATTGCTCCCTGTTAATCTTTTTGTTGAAACCGCTGATGAGTTGTGCATTCTCACCGGCCTGAAGCACGTACCACATTTCTGTTTTCCCGCGGCCTGACTCCCTCCTCGCAGCGAGTTCATCATCCGGGTGTACCTGTATCGACAGCCAGTCGTTGGCATCGATAAGCTTTACCAGCACCGGAAATTCATTGCCGTATTTTTCATATACAGCATCACCCACCAGGTCGTACATATAAACTTCCAGTATTTCGTTCAGGTCGTTGCCGGCCAAAAAACCGTTGCTCACCGTGCTGGTGCTGCCGCCTACTCCCGAAAGCACCCATGCTTCACCGCAAAGGGCAGGCGGATCGTATTCCGCTGGCATGAGCGACTTCATACGGTTTCCACCCCAGATCTTTTCCTTGAAGATGGGTTCGAATTTAAGCGGATACAGGCTGTTCATCTTTAATTTACCTATCTTTGATACCGGCAAAGATAAATATTTTCGTTGGATGCCTGATTGCCGGGCCTATATACATATCAATGAGGAAAATATGTGTTTTTTGCGGCTCCAGCCGCGGTATTAAGGAGGTATACGCGCACAAGGCCGAACAAATGGCCGTGGTGCTCGTTGAGGAAGGAATTGACCTTGTTTACGGGGGAGCAAGCATCGGTCTGATGAAATGTATCGCCGACAGGGTGCTGTCGCTTGGTGGCAGTGTGACGGGCGTGATGCCGGGGACACTGGCCCGGGAGGAGATCCTGCATGATGCCCTTACGGAAACCTTATTGGTCGATGACATGCAGCAACGGAAAAAGACCATGGAGGAATTGTCGGATGGCTTTATCATTATGCCGGGAGGCTTCGGGACCATGGACGAATTCTTTGAGATGCTGAGCTGGAATCAGCTTGGACTGATCAACAAACCGGTGGGTATTTATAATATTGATCATTTTTACGACCCATTGATCAATTGGCTTGATCATGCCGTGGAAATGAAGTTTATCCGCAGTGAACACAGGGCTAACATCCTTATCGATTCAGAAGCATCAGGGCTGATTGCCAAAATGAAGAACTACCGGGGGCTTGTTGCCGAGAAGTGGGTCGACAGGCTCAGGGAGATGGGTTATTAAACACGGGCAATGTATGGAAGCACAGTTTTATTCGGTCGAAGATGGCAAAGATGTAAAATGCCTGCTCTGCCCGCACCTGTGTGTGCTCCGGCCCGGACAGTCAGGCATTTGCCGCGTGAGGACCAATGTCGGCGGAAAGCTTGTCAGCGATAACTACGGATTGCTGTGTTCGCTGCATTCCGATCCCATTGAAAAAAAGCCGCTCTATCATTATTTTCCCGGCTCCCGTATCCTTTCGGCAGGGACGGTCGGCTGTAACCTTCGCTGCCGTTTTTGCCAGAACTATGAGATCTCCCAGACAGCCGTAAAGGATTACCCCCATCTGCACCCTTATACGCCGCAAGAGATCGTGGCGCTGGCAATCGCTGACAACGGCAATACAGGCATTGCATACACATATAATGAACCAACTGTATGGTATGAATTCGTGAAGGATGTGGCCTTGCCGGCTGCCAATGCCGGGTTGAAGAACGTGATGGTCACCAACGGCTATATCAATCCCGAACCGCTGCGTGAACTGATCCCGCTGATAAATGCTTTCAGTGTCGACCTGAAGGCTTTTACCGAAAACTTCTATAAAAGGCTTACTTCCTCGCGCCTGGCCCCGGTGCTTGAAACGCTCAGCATCATCAGGAAGTCGGGCAGGCATCTGGAGATTACAAACCTGCTGATCCCTGACGAGAATGACAATGAGCATGATTTCAGGGAGATGATGAAGTGGATACAGGGAGAACTCGGGCCGGAGACCATCCTTCATCTCTCGCGTTTTTTCCCGACATACAAACTCATACACAATGCTACCCCCGAAGCCTTGCTGCTGAAGTTTTATGATATCGCATGCGAATACCTCTCATTCGTTTATACCGGCAATACCCGGTCTGATGCCGGACGCAGCACCTGTTGCCCTGAATGCGGCGAATTGCTCATCAGCCGGCAGGGATATATTTCAACTGTGTTGATGCTGAACGGGAAACCGGAATGTCCCGCATGCGGCCGCAAGGTGCCTGTCGTGCTGGAAGATGAATAAGAAGAAATGCTTGACCGGGCAATTGTTTTGCATTGGCCGGTTGTTGACGGGCAGGGGTTGCGGCTATTGACAATATCCCTATTTTTGTATAATTAAAACCGCACATGATTATCATTGGAATTACCGGAACGCTTGGAGCAGGCAAAGGGACCATTGTCGATTACCTGGTAAGGGAAGAAGGCTTTGACCATTATTCCGTCCGCGCTTTTTTACTTCGTGAAATGCAGAAACTGGGGATGCCCCTGAACCGGGATTCAATGACCACACTCGCCAACAAGCTGCGTGCTGCCTACGGACCCTCATACATTACGGATCAGCTGTATGAGGAAGCGCTCGAATATGGCCATGATTGTGTGATCGAAAGTATCCGTACCCCGGGCGAAGTGACCGCCCTGAAACGGAACCCGGGCTTTTTCCTTTTCGCAGTGGATGCCGACCGTGAAAAACGCTACAAAAGGATCAGAAGCAGGGCATCGGAAACAGACCACGTCACCTACCGGGAGTTCGTTGCCAATGAGGAGCGGGAGATCGCCACCGGCGATCCAAACAAGCAAAACATCACTGCATGCATCGAAATGGCCGACCATACTTTCAGGAATGATGGCAGTGTTGCGCAATTGCTCGAAGAAGTGGGCAGGGTTTTACATGAAATAAAAAGCAGGATTGCCGATGGAAAAAGAAAATAAAGCACACGTACGCCCCACATGGGATGAGTATTTCATGGAACTGGCCAGGGCAGCGGCCAGGCGAGCCACCTGCGACAGGGGCCGCAGCGGTTGTGTGATCGTGCGCGACAAGCAGGTGCTGGTGACAGGTTATGTGGGTTCACCCAAAGGTCTGCCCCATTGCGATGAAGCCGGGCACCTCTTCAAGAAACTATACCATGAAGATGGCAGTATTACGCAACATTGCGTAAGGACAGTCCACGCCGAACAAAATGCCATTTGCCAGGCCGCCCGAAGGGGCATCGCCCTCGACAGGGGAACCCTGTATTGCAAGATGACCCCCTGCCGGACATGTGCCATGCTCATCATCAATTGCGGAATTGAGAGGGTGGTATGTGAGAAAAAATACCATGCCGGCACGGAATCTGAAGAATTGTTCCGGGAAGCCGGGGTACGGATCGATTTTATCAATGATGAGGTGGAGGAATATGAAAACCAGTAAAGATGGTTGTAATATGCTCGCCGGCCTTCAATGACCTGAATGCCCGCCAATAATGATCAATACCTGGGGGCTTCTCCCCAAAAGTTGGTATAGATCTCCGCATCTTCCCCGTATGATTCGATCTTCCCGCCATGGATCTTATAGGTGCAGCGCTGGCCGATGATCTCGGAAAAAACAATGTCGTATTCTTCTCCATGCTCACCGATCATGATCACCCTGGCCAGGTTCTGATGGTCCTTGTAATCACCAAGGTCTCCATGGCATACAGGGCAAAAAATATCAACCTTTTCCCCCTCCGAGAGCATAAAGGCCGAATGTGTGGCGGCTGAATATTCACCGAGTTTCGGACTGAGAAGAAGCAGCCCGGCCGGCCTTTGGGAGGGTTTGGCAAGCAAAACGATCTTTTTGTTCGGAACCAGCTGGCTCCTGCATTTGGGACAAATAAAATGATGTTCTTTCATGATGACTGCCTTTTGGGGATTGATACAAAATTATAACAACGGGCAGGAAAATGCAATGAAAAGGGCTGAAAACTTCTTGGGTTTATCCTTATTCCGGCATCGGGTTTGTTTTTACGGGAGTTGCTTATTATTCGGAAAAAACCCAGACACCGCCTCCGCCCCCTGAAGTGATGCAGCCCCTGATCATGCTGGAAGTGTTAAAGGGCATGGCAATATTCCCATGCCGGTCGATGGCGATAATGCCTCCGCCGGCGCCCATGGGCTTCAGTTTCCCCATGACCACCGAGTCGGCGGCCTCCGTAAGCGTAAGCTTGCTGTAATGCATCAGGGCCGAGATGTCGTGGGCAACCACGTTACGGATGAAAAACTCACCGTGGCCGGTGGCCGACACGGCGCAACTGCTGTTATCGGCATAGGTGCCGGCTCCGATGATGGGGGCATCGCCAACCCTTCCCTGCATTTTGTTCGTCATACCCCCCGTGGAGGTTCCTGCTGCCAGGTTCCCGTTCCTGTCGAGCGCCACGGCGCCTACTGTGCCATGCTTTTGTGTGCGTTCCTTTGCGTTTTGCAGGCTTTTCAGGCGACTTTCGGTAAAGAACCAGGTGGAGTCAACCATTTCGAGGCCATGCATGGAAGCGAACTTTTCCGCTCCTGCACCGGTAAGCATGACGTGTGGTGAGGCGGTCATGACGAGCCTGGCTGCCGTTATCGGGTTTTTAATGCTGCTTACGCCGGCAACTGCCCCGGCCTCCCGGTTCCGCCCATCCATAATGGAAGCATCCAGTTCATGGGTGCCCAGTTCGGTAAATACTGCACCGCGGCCTGCATTGAAAAGAGGGGAATCTTCGAGGAAGCGTATGACCGTTTCAACGGCATCGAGGCTGCTCCCGCCATTTTCAAGGATATAGCTGCCGGTGTCGAGCGCATGCATGATGGCTTGTTTATAAGCCGCTTCCTTGTCGGGAGAAATATTCTCGCGGGTTCCCCCGCCTGCACCGCCATGTACCGCCAGGGCCCATTCACTTTGTGTGGCCGGCTGTTCGGGACGTATGAGGTTGCGGGCAACCTCTTTGATATTGTATAATCCGAAAAGATGACCCGATGTGAGCAGGATGACAACCACGATTACCCAGCGTACGAAATTGGCTCCTTTTTTCACTGCCAGGCGTGAGGCCACCAGGGCTCCCACTACATTGCCGATGGTCAGTGTAAGCCCGTAGGCCCAGTTTACCTGGCCGTTGAACAGGAATACCATCAGGGCCAGCGGTGTATATATGAGCACGATAAATACCTTGAGGGCATTGGCCCTGACCAGATCGTAGCCCGCGTTAAATACCAGGGCGATGAGCAGGAAGTATCCCACTCCCATGTGAATAAAGCCACCGTAAACACCGATCAGGAAAAAAACTGCCACCTGCAGCATGCCCGTTCTTTTGCCGGCCGGGATCTCTTGCCCCCGAAGCCAGCGTTGCGGTTTATAGAGTATAAATACCAGCATGACCAGCATGATCACGGCGATGGCTTTCTCAAAGATGCTTTCATTGATGTCGACCGCAATATAGGCTCCCAGGATAGACCCCAGCAGGGCGGGAATGCCCAGGATGATGCCTTTTTTGGTATCCAGCACTCTTTGTTGCCTGAAACTGCCTGTAGCCGCCAGTGTCTGCACGGCGATGGCAATGCGGTTGGTGCCATTGGCAACGTTGGCAGGCAAGCCGAGGATCATGAGTACCGACAGGGAAATGATGGAACCGCCTCCCGCCAGGGTGTTGATAAAGCCTACCATCAGGCCGGCAACGATCAGTGAAACGATCTCTATCCAGTGAAGTTCCAAGGTGACAACTGATGTAATGTGCATGCAAATGTAATGAAAAATATTCCAGCCTTAAGGAATTCTGTGAAGGAACGATGGTTTCAGGAAAGCACTGTTTTCTTATTTTTTCAGCTTGTTACATTGCGGATCACCCTGAGCAGGTCATTGGGGGTAAAGGGTTTGCTCAGGTATTCGTCCATGCCGGCTTCGAGGCATTTCTCACGGTCGCCTTTCATGGCATTGGCGGTGAGGGCGATGATGGGTATTCCGGGCTTTTGGCCTTTATTCTTTTTTTCAGCATTCCGTATATGCGCCGTTACCTCGTAACCGTCGAGAACGGGCATTTGCACATCCATCAGTATCAGGTCATAATTCCCCGTTTTATACATGTCAACCGCTTCACGGCCGTTTGCGGCAATGTCAACCCGGTGGCCGGCATTGGTCAGGCTGTACTGGATGATCTTCTGGTTGATCTCATTGTCTTCGGCAAGCAAAATGTTTAATATCTTTCCGGCCGGCTGGATATCGTATTCCTTTTCCGTGTTTATGGCGTTTGCCGAAGGGGCTGTGAGTGGACTTTTGGAAAAAACGGCCGTAAACCAGAAAGTGGAACCTGTATCCACTTCGCTCTCCAGTCCGATGTCGCCTTGCATGAGCATCACCAGCCGCTTGGCAATGGACAATCCCAGGCCGGTACCACCATAATTCTTTGTGGTGGAGGTGTCGACCTGCGAAAAAAGCTGAAACAGGTTTTTCCTTCCCTCTTCGGAGATCCCGATACCGGAATCAATCACTTTTATCATCATCCTGACTTCTTCCCTGTTTTCTTCCGCCACACTTACATAAACGTGTACAAAACCTTTTTTTGTGAATTTCACGGCATTGTTCACCAGGTTAAGGATGATCTGTTTGAGGCGGGAAGGATCGCCGCAAATAACACGGGGTACATCGGGGCTGATAAAGGTTTTATAGTCAAGAGACTTTTCATCTGCCCTGATAAACATGATGTTCTCAATCTCTTTCAATATGTGTCTGATGTCGAAATCTTCCACCTCAAGCTCAACCTTGCCGGCTTCGATCTTGGATATGTCGAGGATATCGTTCACCAGCGATAGCAGGCTCCTGGTTGAAGAGACCAGTATGTCGAGGTTTTCTTTTTCCTGTGGCTGCAACTGAGCCTGTTTAAGGATCTCTGCCATCCCGATAATGCCGTTCATGGGGGTGCGGATCTCGTGCGACATATTGGCGAGGAACTCACTTTTTGCGCGTGTTCCTTCTTCGGCCAGTTCCTTGGCCCGCTCAAGTTCCCTTTCATAGATTTTCCTGGAGGTGATATCCCATGATATACCGACAAGGCCGATGATCTCACCCTGGTTGTCGCGGTATGGTGCCAGGTTTGTGTTCAGCCAGGTCTCCTGCTTATCCTTATAGATCACTTCTTCGATATTATAGAGCGGCAGGCCGAGATCGACCACCTCCCTTTCCATCTCGCTATACTGTTGTGCATCGTAGTTATGGATCAGATCCTGCACCTTTTTTCCCTTTATACCGAAAAAGGGCAGGTTCACAAAACGTTCAAAGGCTTTATTTACCAGTATGTAGCGCAGTTCCGTATCTTTGAAATAAACGAGTGCGGGAATGGTCGAAAGCAGGATACCCAGTTCTTCAGCCCTGATCTTGAGGGCTTCGTTGGCATGCTTCAGGTCTTCGGTCGTTCGCTTCAGCAGGGAGTTCAGCACGTTTTTATCCTTTAGCAGCCGCTCGAACTTAAAGCTCAACACCTGCCGCTCATGATCAATGGCATGCACATCCTGCAGGATCGCATCCCTGTGTTTGAGGAATTCCTCAAACGACCGGATGCCCTGGATGGTTTTGTTTATTTTTTTGATCCGTTCTCCCATTTGTGAGTGAAACGAGGCGGAAAGTTATGTTTTTTCCTTCATTAATACAAGCGTATATGTTTGGTTGTAAAAATCGCATTTACTGCCATAATTCGTGCCGATCTCCCCGTAAGTAAAGAAACCCGGGAGGGGTTTCCCCCATTTACCGGCCGGGTAAGAAAGTTCTTCGGTTATTACCGGGCCCAGCGCGAGGTGCCTGGCCACACACGAAAACAGAAGCATCACGTCGGCTTTGGGTTCCCTTGCATGGAACTGGTTAATCTGTTCACGGGTGCTTTCCATCACTTCAAAACCGGGGCTGCTGGAGAAACTGACGGTAGCATCCTGCGGGACTGACCCGGCAAAGATCAGTGACCGCGCTTTTCTGTCGACCCCCATCACCGCCCTGAGCGATTCCGAGCCGTCTTCCCTTTTTATGAGCAGCGGATATTCAACACCGATGGCAGGCAGGTCTTTGTCATCAACACTAAGGTATTTCTTATATACTCCCAGTGCCGGCTCATTGTCGATGCCGTATACCACATTGCCTTCTGCCCGTGTTATTGTAAGGTCTTTCCCCAGCCCGATCCAACCGCTGGTGGCCAGACCATGAACATCAACGCCCGCAGTGTCAAGTGCCATGACAGCCGCACCATTGTCGTAAACGGCGCTTCCCGAAAAAACGAATGTTTTCCTGAAACGGGTATCATCACCCGCCAGTCCGCCAAACATGATGGTATCGTCACCGGCCTTGTCGAGTATGCCGTTTATGAATTCCTGCCCGTCGAGGCCAAGCCCGCTGGCAAGTATGATAAAGGCCGGCTTTTTGAAAGCCTTTACACCCCAGCTTCCCAGTTCCTGCCCAAACTCAAATGAGTTGCGTGTACCCCTGTCGGCATGCCGGCAGGCGAAATGTTCCTTCCTGAGGGAAAGGAGTGTAACAACGGCAGCATCTTCGTAAATACTGCTGTTCCCTGCAAGTCCTGCCAGTATATTTCCGCTGGTACTGCATCCCAAAACCGGGAAACCGGCATCTTTAAATGCCTTCGACATGGCCCCGATGCCCTTTTTAACGGAAGTAAAAACAAATGCCATGGCCGGTTCAAACCCGCTTTCAACTGCTTTTTCGATTTCGGGCCTGATCAGCTCAGGGCTTTTAACAGTGAAAGGGTATGCTTTCATGACAACAGATTTAGTTTATACACCGTCACCCATAAATGACCCATATACAAATATACGATACAAAAGCGTACATTCCAACTTTCTGTGAACACATCCTGTCGGGCCTGTTGATTTTACCGCATCTGCGGTTTATTCAGACCAGGTTTTCTGCCGGCCAGGAATATGACCAGGAACAGGATGATGATGGCCGAAGGATACAGTAGCCAGGTTGATATGCCATAGGCGGCAGGGATGGTCCCTGCCAGCACGGATACGCTTCCCACGGTCAGGGCATATGGAAGTTGTGTACGTACATGTTCGATATGGTTACACGAGCTGGCCAGGGAACTGAGAATGGTGGTATCGGAAATAGGCGAACAATGATCACCCAGCACCGAGCCGGCCAGCACACAGGACACAACGTTGTAGAATATGAACATCGACTGCTCATATTCAAGTCCGTAACTTCCGGCGATGAGCCAGGTAGCGGGCAGGATCAGGGGATACAGTATGGCCATGGTGCCCCATGAAGACCCGGTGGAAAAAGAGATCAGCGCTGCCAGGATGAATGTGATGGCCGGTACCAGGTATGGCGAAAGCGACATGGCCAGCATGCTGTTGGAGATAAAGGTGGCCGTATGCATGTGCTCAGTCAATAAGGCCAGTGCCCAGGCCAGTACCAGGATGAGGATGGCCGTGAGCATGGTCCTGAAACCGTTGATAAGGCTGTCGATGCTTTTTTTCAGGCTCAGGATGCGCTGGCTTACAGTGAGCAGAACGGCCGCAAGCACTCCCGAAAGCGATGACCAGAGCAGGGCCGTATAGGAATCGGCATTGCCGATGGTTTGAGAGAGTTTTTTCCCGAACGACAGGCCGTCGTCAGACCAAACGGCATTGTCCCAGCCGGTATATACCAGGGCCGTCAGGGTGCCGGCAATGATCACCAGTACAGGGATTACGGCATTGAACCACCTGGGCCTGATGTTTTCGTCCAGATCCAGCTTGTTCAGTTCGTTCGAAAAGTCATTTCCGGCATCATCAACGATGCCTGTTTGACGGGCTTTCCTTTCAGCGGTGAGCATGGGGCCATAATCAACGCCCATGAATACGATCAGCAGAATGAAAACCAGCGTCAGGATGGGGTAAAAGGAATATGCCAGTGAATTGAAAAAAACCATGTATGCGTTCTCTTCCAGCCCGATCACATTGATGCCATCCTGTATGTAGCTCAGTTCGGCACCGATCCAGGTGGTGACAAAGGCGATGGAGGCAATGGGAGCTGCCGTGGAATCGACCAGGTATGCGAGCTTCTCCCTGGAGATCTTCAGCCGGTCGGTGACCGGCCTCATGGTGTTTCCCACCACCAGTGTGTTGGCATAGTCGTCGAAAAAGATGACGATGCCCATCAGCCACGTAATGAACTGCCCCGAGCGGGCGTTGCCGGCAAATCGCGACAGCAGGTTTACCACGCCTTTCATGCCGCCGTTGCGGGTTATGAGGTTGACCATGGCCCCGATAAGCATGGAAAAGATGATGATGGAAAGATGACCCCTGTCAAGCATGGCTTCGGGCAGGTAGGTATCGGCGATGGTAAAGACTCCCTGGAACAGGGCCGCAAAAATATTGCTGCCTGCATAGAAGTGCAATATGGTGGTCCCAATGAGCAGGCCGGCAAAAAGGGCCGAAAAAACTTCCCTGAAGATGAGTGCAAAAAGGATGGCGATCAGGGGCGGCAATATCGACATCCAGAGGGGGATGGGGGTGATCTTCTTTGAAAAACCGAAAGACCCGCATTCGAATGAAAGATCCTGCTTTCTGTAAAGCGTATGGTTGAACTTTCCTTTGCCGTTGCTGATCATCAGCCCGACAGTTTCCTCTCCAATATCTATTTCCAGTTCCCGGCCTTCCATGGCAGCGGCAAGTTCGGGCCGGGTGATCTCAATGCCGATGGTGAAGGGAATGTGCCGTACTATGACGAAAGGCAGTTCAACGGCCAGGTCGTTCTGCCCGATGGCCGGCACTTCTTCTGCCTTCAGGCTGAGGCTTCCTGCCAGCAGGACCGGGAGGAGGCACAGGTATAGGATTAATTTTTGCAAGACCCTCATCGGATTTGCAGGTAAAGATATAAAAAATGCGAAGGTCACCCTGCCGGATGTATTAACAGGGTTCAGGCCTGCAGGATTTCTTTGGCTGAGGCGATGATGCCTCCGGCATCGTATCCGCATTCGCGGTAAAGCTCTTCCTGTGTGCCGTGGCCGATAAAGCGGTCGGGGATGCCAAGCCGGCGGATGGTGTTCCGGTAACCACCGGCGGACTGGAATTCAAGGATGGCACTGCCCAGTCCGCCGTTTACGGTTCCGTCTTCCACGGTAATGATGTGGCTGTGGGTTTTCAGCGCTTCATGCAGCAATTGCTCATCCAGCGGTTTCAGGAAACGCATGTCGTAATGGGCTGCACTGATCCCCTGCTTTTCAAGTTCATCGCAGGCCAGGGATGCATGGTTCCCGGTATGCCCGATGGTGATGATGGCAAGATCTTTGCCTTCCCTGAGCTGCCTGCCTTTGCCGGGTTCCAGTCGTTTCATTGGCGTTTCCCAATCGGGCATAACGCCGGATCCCTTTGGGTAGCGGATGGCAAAGGGCCCGCTACCCGGGAGCTGGGCGGTGAACATCAGGTTTCGCAGTTCCTCTTCGTTCATGGGTGAGGCGATGGTCATGTTCGGTATCATTCGCAGATAGGCCAGGTCGTATGCCCCGTGATGGGTGGCACCGTCCTCGCCAACCAGTCCGCCCCTGTCGAGGCAAAGCACTACAGGCAGCTTTTGCAGGGCCACATCGTGGATGATCTGGTCGATGGCACGCTGGGCAAAGGTGGAATAGATGTTGCAAAAGGGAATGGCACCCTGTGCCGCCAGTCCGGCTGCAAAGGTTACCGCATGCTGTTCGGCGATGCCCACATCAAACACCCTTTCGGGCATGACCTCCATCATGAGGTTTAGTGAACTGCCCGTTGGCATGGCAGGGGTGATGGCCACGATCTTCCCGTTTTGCCGCGCCAGCTCGATGATGGTCTTTCCAAAGACTGTCTGGTATTTCCGGGGTTTTTTGCCGCAATCGTCCTTTTGGGTGAGCTTGCCCGTCTTCCTGTCGAAAGTGCCCGGCGAATGGTACACAACCTGGTTCTTTTCCGCTTCGCGAAAACCCTTGCCTTTGGTGGTTACCACATGCAGGAGCTTGGGCCCCCTGATCCGTTCCAGGTCGCGCAGGATCTTGGAAAGATGGACTACGTCATTGCCGTCGATGGGCCCGAAGTACCTGAAGTTAAGTGCTTCAAATAGGTTGCTTCTTCGCAGGATGGTGGACTTAACGGCATTACCGATCTGCTTGACAATGGCCCTTGTATTTTTGCCGTAACGCGTGCCTCCGCCCAGCATCAGCCATACTTTATCCTTGAACTTGTTATAGGCCTTGGAGGTGATCATATTGGCCAGGGCCTCCTTGATGGCACCTACATTTTTGTCGATGGCTATGCCGTTGTCGTTCAGGATCACCAGCAGGTTGGCATTTGACACGCCGGCATTGTTCATGGCTTCCACTGCCATGCCGCCGGTCATGGCCCCATCGCCGATCACGGCAATGTGCGACCTGCCGTTGTCTTCCATGAGAGCCGAGGCGGTGGCCATGCCCAGGGCTGCCGAAATGGATGTGGAAGAATGGCCGGTACCAAAAGCGTCATATTCACTTTCTTCCATCCGCGGGAACCCGCTGATGCCGCCTTTTTTCCTGTTCGAATGAAACACATCGCGCCGGCCGGTAATGATCTTGTGGGCATAGGCCTGGTGGCCTACATCCCATATAACCTTGTCGTAAGGGGTGTTAAACACATAATGGATAGCCACGGCCAGCTCAACGCAACCAAGGCTGGCACCCAGGTGCCCGGGATTGTTCGCGGTTTCGTCGATGATGAATTCCCTGATCTCACGGCATAGTTCAGGAAGCTGGTTTTCTTTCAGCTTCTTCAGGTCCGATGGGTCGTTGATCAGTGCTAACAGCTTTTCTGCCTCTTCGCTCATTTCTTTCAGCCGGCTTTATGGGATTGCAAAGTTAATATGAAACCGTTATATCAGTAAACACAGAACCATTATTGTTGGTTTTACCGCGTGTAAGTCCGGTTATTTGACCGGATGATATGATGAAATGCAATGTGGTTGGCGGATTGCAAAACACCGGATATCCGGGCTCAGAGTAATCCCAGTTCAAGACGGGCTTCGTCGGAGAGCATGTCCATGTTCCAGGGAGGTTCGAAGGTGAGCTCGACCGTGGCTTCTGTTACACCCCGTACTTCCTCCGCCTTCTGCTTTACTTCCAGCGGAAGGCTCTCCGCCACGGGGCAGTTGGGGCTGGTAAGGGTCATCAGGATATGGACCCTGCCTTCCTCCGCTATCCTGATCTCATAAATAAGGCCGATCTCGTAAATGTTTACCGGGATCTCCGGGTCATAAACCGTTTTTAGTTTTTCAACGATCTGCTTTTCTGTTTGCCCGGCATCCATTATCCGTTGTCTCCTTCCTGCTGTGCCTTGGTTTTGAATGCCAGCGCATAAAGTTTCATTTGCTTGACCATCGACATCAGCCCGTTTGAACGTGTAGGGGAGAGGTGTTCCTTCAGCCCTATCTTGTCGATGAACGAAATATCGGCATTGATGATCTCATCCGGCGAGCGCCCGCTGAATACGCGTATCAGCAGATTGACGATGCCCTTGGTAATGACGGCATCGCTGTCGGCCGTGAAAATGATCTTCCCGTCCTTCATGGAGGCATGAAGCCAGACCCTCGACTGGCAGCCGCTGATGAGGTAATTGCGTGTCTTATATTTTTCGTCGATCATGGGGCAGTTCTTACCCATATCGATAAGATGGTTGTAACGGTCCATCCAGTCGTCGAAACAGCTGAATTCACTGATGATCGTTTGCTGTATTTCTTCGATGGTCATGCGTTTGATTATTTTTAACTGAACATTTTCCTGGTCTGGTGTATGGCTTCCACCAGTTTGTCGATATCGTCCTTTGTATTGTAAATGGCCAGAGAAGCCCTGAGGGTGCCGGATATGCCGTAGCGATCCATAACAGGTTGGGCACAGTGGTGACCGGTTCTCACGGCGATGCCGAATTTATCGATGATGGTTCCGGCATCATAGGGATGTATATCGCCGATGAGGAAGGATAAGACCCCGGCTTTTTTCCTGGCGGTGCCGATGATCCTGACGTCCCGGATGGACTGAAGTTTTTTGGTGGCGTAAGCAAGAAGCCGGCTTTCATGTTCGTAAATATTTTCCATGCCGGTTTCTTCCAGAAAGCTGATGGCTGTGTCGAGCCCCAGCACGGCTTCCACGTTGGGGGTGCCGGCTTCGAACTTCAGGGGTATCTCATTGAAGATCGTTTCAAACAGGCTTACGCTTTCGACCATCTCCCCTCCGGTTTGATAAGGGTTCATGCTTTCGAGCAGGTTCATCCTGCCGTAAAGCACCCCAACTCCCATGGGGGCATAGGCTTTGTGTCCCGAGAAACAGTAAAAATCGCAGCCGAGTTCCTGCATGTCAACCTTCATATGTGATATGGCCTGGGCGCCGTCAACCAGAACCGGGACATTTTGCCGGTGTGCAAGGTCAATCATTTCCTTTACGGGGTTGATCGTACCCAGGGCATTTGATATATGTGTGATTGCCACGATGCGGGTCTTTTCCCCGAGCATTTTCCGGTAGGCCGGCATATCCAGCTCGCCATGATCGTTGAAGGGAACCACCCTGAGCCTGGCCTTTTTTTCGTGGCACAGCATTTGCCAGGGAACGAGGTTGCTGTGGTGTTCCATCCCCGTGATGATAACCTCATCACCCTGGCCGATAAATTTACGGCCGTAAGCCGCTGTTACAAGATTTATCGATTCCGTGGTGCCCTTCGTAAAGATGATCTCTTCTTTCTGCGGTGCATTGATGAAACGGGCAACATGTTCCCGGCAGGACTCAAAAGCCATGGTAGCTACCTGGCTGAGGTGATGGACCCCACGGTGGATGTTGCAGTTCTCGTTTTCGTAATAATGCGTAACCCGGTCGATGACACACTGCGGCTTTTGGGTTGTGGCCGCATTATCAAGGTATATCAGCGGTTTATCATGTACCTTTTTCCCAAGGATCGGGAAAGCGGTGCGCACTTTGTCAACATCAAATGCCACGATGAAGAATTGTTTCTTGCAAAAATACGATTATTTCCGGGAACCATTGCACGCTTTTTTCTTGTTGTTATATAGTACCGGATATGGGATCTTGTGATGGATCATCCGTATTTTGTTATATTTGAATTTTATTTCTGGAAAAGAATTATGATGGGTTTTTATGTCCGTTTACTGATCTTTCTGATCATAAATATCGGGGCACTTGGACTGGGAGGCTGGTTGCAGGGTGAGGGCGCCCGCTCGTCCTGGTACCAGGGACTGGATATGGCCCCATGGACACCTCCCGGCTGGGTATTTGGCCTGGCATGGACCTTTATCATGCTTTGCTTTTCCTTTTTTATGGCCTTTGCCTCCGACCTGAAGACTTTCAATCTGCTGATCCTGTTGTTTATCGCACAATTTATACTGAACACGGGATGGAATGCGGTTTTTTTTCGTTTCCACCTGACGGGTCCGGGCTTCATCCTTATCCTGCTGCTGATCTTGCTGGTGGGAGGTATCTTTTTGTATGGGGCGAAAAACCTGCAATGGAAAGCCTTGCTGGTACTGCCATACCTCTTATGGCTCTTGCTCGCGGCCTCGCTCAATGCCTGGGTCTGGCTTAAAAACTGATAAAAGGTCTCCGGTTATCATACCAATCTTAATAGCCATTTAACCCCAGGGGGCCCGGGGCAGGCCACCGGAACCATATTTATTCGTTTAGTCGATAAGCCGAATAACCCTTTAACCCTTTAACCATTTAACCATTTAACCATTTAACCCTTTAACCATTTAACCCTTTAACCCTTTAACCCTTTAACCCTTTAACCCTTTAACCCTTTAACCCTTTAACTCTTTAACCCTTTAACCATTTAACCATTTAACCCTTTAACCATCATTTCCCGGGGCAGGCATTTAGCCATGTAAAGCGGGATTCGTCCGATCAAGCCTTTTCATTTCACCACGCTTATGAATAGGCAGTCTTAAGAATTCATCCAATCATATTTGGAATTTCCCAACTTTTGTTACCGCTATCCGAATAAGGATACAGATCTGCCAGCTGCAGTCAGATTTTCGACATATCGATCTCGAAAAGAATGTCTTTATTCGGGCCTTCACAATGCAGGGCGCAGGTTTCACAAATATGCAGCTCTCCTTTCAGACGCATCCTGATCATGTCGTTAACCCTGGTCCTGAGCGCCTCGATGCCGATCTCCCTGACAATCTCACCCGCAAATGCATATAGCAGGAGCAGCCTTGCATTGGCTTCGCAGATCCCCCGCGAACGAAGGTAAAACATGGCTTCGGGATCCAGTTGCCCTGCGGTGGCACCGTGTGAACATTTCACATCATCTGCGTAGATCTCCAGAAAAGGCATGGCATGCGACTTTGCGGTATCGGTCATGAGAATGTTGCGGCTGTTCTGGAAGGCATTGGTCTTCTGGGCGTCTTTCCTTACCAGGATATGCCCGTTGAAAACGGCGCTGGCCTCTTCATCCAAAATGCCTTTAAAAAGTTCATTGCTGTAGCAGTCGGGACTGGCATGATCGATGAATACCTGGTTGTCGACATGCTGTGTCCTGTCCATGAGGTAAAGTCCGAATACTTCGGCCGAGGCACCTGCGCCATCCAGGATCGAGTGGGTATAGTTCCTGATCAGCCCCCCGTTCAGGGTGATGGCGGTTGATTTCATGCTGCTGCCTTTCATCTGACGGAACCAGGTGGTATTGATCAGTGTCGACTGGTTGTTGAGGTTCTGGAGTTTGTAATGTTCAAGCTTCGCTCCTTCATCTGCGAAGATCTCAGTGACGGAATTCTTGAACATGGCTTCCTGGTTGGTAGAGTCATCGCAGTGGACCATGGTCAGGCTGCTGTTTTTCCCCAGTACAACAAGGTTGCGGGTCTGGATAAAAAGCCCTTTGTCGCGGTTGATGATGCTGACCATCTGCAGGGGCTTGTCAACATGGGTGTTGTCAGGTACATAGATGAAAAAACCATCCTGTGCCATGGCCATGTTGAGTGCATGGAAACCGTCCTTGTCGGTACTTGCATGCCTTCCGTAATGGGCTTCGACGATATCCGGATATTTTTTCATGGCTTCGGCCAGACTGCCCGCGATCATACCGTTCCCGTATTCCCTGAGCGGATGTTTACGGTCTATGTACCAGCCGTTCAGCAAGGATATCTGGTCGGTTTCCAGTTCATGAATATTACATTTGAAGACATTGTCGATGCTGATATCTCCATGCCCCGGCTCAAAAAGGGTAGCGTATTCACGCTCAAAAGCGGGTTCAAGGTCGGTATTGCGCCACGATTCGAGTTTTTTGTGCGGGAATCCCTTTTCGGCAAAAAATTTCATGGCCTTGTCGCGCCGGCGGGTCACAGAGGGAAGGTCGTGCTGCGTGATCTTTTGCCTGTTTTCCACAAACAGGTGCTCGAGCCTGTCCTTCAGTATGGTACTTTTATTCATCATATTTTCTCCTAAGCCTGTTCCTTCCTGATCCAGTCGTAACCTTTGTTTTCCAGTTCCACAGCCAGCTCCTTGCCGCCCGACAATACAATCCTGCCATCGAACAAAACATGGACAAAATCCGGGATGATGTAATCGAGCAGGCGCTGGTAATGGGTGATGACAACAAAGGCATTGTCGTCCCTTTTCAAGGCATTAACCCCGTTTGCCACCACCTTGAGTGCATCGATGTCGAGGCCCGAGTCGGTTTCATCCAGCACCGAAAGGGTCGGTTCGAGCATGGCCATCTGGAAGATCTCGTTGCGTTTCTTCTCACCTCCCGAAAAGCCTTCGTTCACACTGCGGTTGGTCAGTTTTGAGTGTATCTCCACGAGTTCCTTTTTTTCCTCTAATCGTGCCAGGAATTCAGATGCGGTAAGGGGCGGAAGCTTCCGGTATTCCCTGATCTCGTTCAGGGCGGTACGCATGAAATTGGTAACGCTTACGCCGGGTATTTCCACCGGGTACTGGAAACCCAGGAATACGCCTTCGCGTGCACGCTCCTCGGGTGGCATGTCAACCATGTCTTTTCCCTTGTACAGGATCCGTCCCTTTGTTACTTCGTAACCTTCCTTCCCGGCGATGGCCAGGGCCAGCGTACTTTTTCCGGTGCCATTGGGTCCCATCACGGCATGCGTTTCGCCTGCCTGCACCTCCAGGTTCAATCCCCTGATGATCTCTTTTCCGTTGATCGCTACATGCAGATCCTCAATTTTTAACAACATTTCTTTATTATTAAACTTAACACTAACTCAATACTCAACACTTTATCCCACACTTCCTTCCAGCGAGATCGACAACAGCTTCTGTGCTTCCACGGCAAATTCCATCGGGAGCTTGCTCAGCACTTCCTTGGCATATCCATTCACGATGAGGCCGATGGCGCTTTCGGTGTCGATCCCACGCTGGTTGCAGTAGAACATCTGTTCTTCGGAGATCTTGGAGGTAGTGGCTTCATGCTCCACGATGCCCGAGTGGTTTTCGGTTTGTATATAGGGGAAAGTATGCGCCCCGCATTTATCGCCCAGCAGGAGTGAATCACATTGCGAGAAGTTCCTTGCGTTTTCGGCGCTCTTCAGTATCCTGACCAGGCCGCGGTAGCTGTTGTTGCTATGGCCTGCCGAGATGCCTTTTGAGATGATGGTGCTCCTGGTGTTCTTCCCGATGTGGATCATCTTGGAGCCTGTATCGGCCTGCTGGTAATTGTTGGTAACGGCAACCGAATAAAATTCACCAACAGCATGATCGCCCAGCAAAATGCAGGACGGGTATTTCCAGGTAACGGCCGAGCCGGTCTCCACCTGTGTCCACGATATCTTTGAATGTTTTCCCCTGCACAGGCCGCGCTTGGTAACGAAATTATAGATGCCTCCCTCGCCCTTTTTGTTGCCGGGGTACCAGTTTTGTACGGTTGAATATTTTACCTCCGCATTGTCGTGCGCAATGATCTCAACAATGGCGGCATGCAACTGGTTTTCGTCGCGCATGGGAGCGGTGCAGCCTTCCATATAACTTACGTAGCTGCCTTCCTCGGCAATGATCAGGGTGCGTTCGAACTGACCCGTGTTGGCCGCATTGATCCGGAAATATGTCGATAACTTGACCGGGCAACGCACCCCTTTCGGGATATAGCAAAAGGAACCGTCGCTGAAAACCGCCGAGTTCAGGGCTGCAAAATAATTATCGGTATAAGGTACCACAGAACCCATGTATTTCTTTACCAGGTCGGGATGCTTCTGCACCGCGTCACTGAAAGAACAGAAAATGATGCCGTACTTTTCAAGCGTTTCACTGAAGGTGGTCTTGACCGACACGCTGTCCATCACCGCATCCACGGCAACACCGGCCAGGCGTTTTTGTTCCTCCAGCGAGATGCCGAGCTTTTTAAAGGTTTCCAGAAGTTCGGGGTCGACTTCATCGAGGCTTTTCAGTTCGGGTTTTCTCTTCGGGGCGGCGTAGTAGATAATATCCTGGTAATCGATCTTCGGGTATTTCACATGCGCCCAGCCCGGTTCCTCAAGGGTTTGCCAGTGCCTGAAAGCTTTTAAACGGGCCTCAAGCAGGAATTCCGGCTCGTTCTTCTTTGCCGAGATATAGCGAATGGTGTCTTCCGTAAGCCCCTTCGGGGCCATTTCCATCTCAATATCGGTCACAAAGCCGTATTTGTATTCCGACTGCGTAACCTCATCAATGATCCTGTTCTTTTCGTCCTGCATATGTCGATGCCTTCAAAATTAGCCCTGATCCTTACATCCTGCAAAGTTAGGTTTTTTTGGTATTTAATTGTTTTGAATACCAAGACCTTTTGCAGCTCCGTTCTGGTCATTCTTTTCAACAATATAGGATTTGCTTTGTTCAGAACGGTGAATGATAAGGGGCTAACTTTTTATTATGTCATGGATAATTGAAATCCGATAACAATACTCCTTACTCCCCCTGAGCAGTAGCTTGCAACAGCATTTGGGCGTCAGGGATCCTTTTGCCAGGCAACTGTGATCCGTTTTGGGTGTGCCATCATAATTTTTGGTAAATTCGCATCATAATGCCAGAACCATGACCAACAACAGGCGCTCTGAGATATCGGAACTTGGTGAATTCGGCCTCATCGACCATCTCACGAAAAATATCATTCTAAAAAACAGCAGCAGCATTTGCGGCGTGGGTGATGATGCCGCAGTAATAAATAACGCAGACAGGATGACACTGGTCTCCACCGACCTGCTGGTGGAAGGCGTGCATTTTGATCTCACCTATACCCCTTTAAAACACCTGGGTTATAAGGCGGCGGTGGTGAACTTTTCCGACATCTTTGCCATGAACGGCGCGCCCGGGCAACTGACCGTGGGCATTGCCCTGTCAAACCGCTTTTCGCTGGAGGCAGTCGATGAAATGTATGAAGGGATCAGGCTGGCCTGCGAAAATTATAAAGTCGACCTGGTAGGGGGCGACACAACATCCAGCCTGAGCGGGCTGTTCCTTTCGCTGGCTGTGATCGGCAGCGCAACGGAGGAAGAGGTGGTATACCGCAATACGGCCAGGGAGCACGACCTGGTATGTGTGAGCGGCGACCTGGGCGCAGCCTACATGGGCCTGCTGGTGCTCGAAAGGGAAAAACAGGTGTTTAAGGCCAACCCCCGTATGCAACCCGAATTCGAAGGCATGGACTATATCCTCGAAAGGCAGCTGAAACCCGAGGCAAGGGCCGACGTGGTCGGGATGCTCAAGGGGATCAGCCTTAAGCCAACATCCATGATCGATGTCAGCGACGGCCTCGCATCCGATATCATGCATATCTGCAAAGGTTCAGGCCTGGGCTGCCAGCTGTATACCGACAAGATTCCCTTAGACCCGGTTACCATCAACATGGCAGCCGAATTCCGGATCGATCCCTACACCGCCGCCATGAACGGGGGCGAAGACTATGAACTGCTTTTCACCATCAAGCCGGACGACTATGAAAAGATTAAGGATATCAGCGGGATATCCGTGATCGGCCACATGACCGAGCCCGCCGCAGGCATGAACCTGCTAAGCCCCGACGGGTTTTCGGTCCCCCTGAAAGCAGGCGGATGGGACGGATTAAAGGATAGAAAGCCGCATAACGACTGATGCCCCGAAATAGTAAAAATACGTTGGCCGATGAAGTGAAGGTGCTGCCCGGAAAACCGGGGATCTATCAGTTCCTGGATGACGGGGGCAACATCATCTATATCGGCAAGGCAAAGAACCTTAAAAAAAGGGTGAGCTCCTATTTCAGGAAAGACCGGGAAACCGGGGGAAAGATTTCAGTCATGCTCAGGAAGATCACTGACATCCGACACATGGTGGTCGATACCGAACTTGATGCCCTGCTTCTCGAGAACAACCTCATAAAGAAATATCAGCCCCGCTATAATGTCATGCTGAAGGACGATAAGACCTTCCCCTGGATATGCATCAGCAATGAGCGGTTTCCGAGAATATTTCCCACGCGTAATATTGTGCACGACGGATCGGAATACTTCGGGCCTTATGCCTCGGTAAAGATGATGAACACCATCCTGGGACTTATCCGGTCGCTTTATCCCCTGCGAAACTGCAGGCTGAACCTGAGCCGGAAAAATATCGAAAACGGCCGTTTCAGGGTATGCCTCGAATACCACCTGGGAAACTGTCTTGGCCCGTGCGTGGGGTACCAGGATGAAGATAGTTACGACAGATCGGTGAAGGAGATCCGTGAGATCATAAAAGGCAATATCAGCACCATCATCGCCGAACTGAACAAGCTGATGATGAAACATGCATCCCTTTTCGAATTTGAAAAAGCGCAGATCATCAAGGAGAAGCTTGAATTGCTCGAGAATTACAGGAGCAAATCCACCGTGGTTAACCCGCGCATACATAACGTGGATGTGTTTTCGATCATCACGGATGAAAAGGCCGGATATGTAAACTTCCTCCGGGTAGTGAATGGTGCGGTGGTGCAGGCACACACCCTTGAACTGAGGAAAAAACTTGATGAAAAACCCGGGGAATTGCTGGCCCTGGCCATCGTTGAACTGCGGCAGCGTTTCGGCGACAGCAGCCGTGAACTCATCCTGCCTCTGCGCCTGCAACAGGAATTACCCGGGCTTAAGATCACCATCCCCCGGAGGGGGGATAAAAAGCAATTGCTTGATCTCTCCGAAAGAAACGCCAAATACTACAAGCATGAAAAACAGAAGAAACTCGACCTCACCGATCCCGAACGGCATACCCGCCGCATCCTGGAAAGGATGAAAACGGATTTGAGGATGAAAACCCTGCCGGTGCATATCGAGTGTTTTGACAATTCAAATTTGCAGGGCGATTATCCCGTGGCGGCCATGGTGTGTTTCAGGAATGCAAAGCCCAGCAAGAAGGATTACCGGCATTTCAATATACAGACAGTGAAGGGCCCTGATGATTATGCCTCGATGCAGGAGATCATACACCGGCGCTATAAACGGCTGCTGGAAGAAAAAAAGGAGCTCCCGCAACTGATCGTGATCGACGGTGGCAAGGGGCAGCTCAGCGCCGCCCTGAAAAGCCTCGAAAAGCTCGGACTGAGAGGAAAGATCACGATTATCGGCATCGCCAAGAAGCTGGAAGAGATCTATTATCCCGGAGACCCGCTCCCCATGTATCTCGACAAGACATCCGAAACATTGCGCGTGATCAGGCACCTGCGCGATGAAGCCCATCGCTTCGGCATTACCCACCACCGGAAAAAGATGGAAAAAGGCACCATCCGTACTGCGCTCACCGGAATAGAAGGTATTGGCTTCGGCACAGCCCAAAAACTGCTGTGGAAATTCAAATCGGTTAAAAACATCCGTGAAGCCAGCGAGGAACAACTTGCCGAAATAGCAGGAAAGGCAAAGGCTAAGATCGTTTTCAGGCACTTTCATGATAAGACCTGAAATCAAATATCCGGAAACTTTAAGTTTGAACCCGGGTGGATATGTTCTATTTTTCCTACTTTTGGATTCTCTTCATATTCGTTAACCAAAAAAAAACATCATGAAATTCTTATCTTACTTCCCGCCAAAAGCATTGTTTCTCTTACTGGCAATCACACTCATTGCGCTTACACCCGAAGTATATGCCCAGAAAAAGAAGAAAAACGATGAAGGCAATGATACCATCCGTTCATCACAGGTGAGCGGCCTGAAATGGCGCAGCATCGGCCCCGCCTTCACTTCGGGCCGTATTGCCGATTTTGCGGTGAACCCCGATAACCCCGGCGAATACTATGTGGCGGTGGCCTCTGGCCATATTTGGAAGACCGTGAACAACGGCACCACCTTCACACCGGTTTTCGATAACTACGGCGCCTATTCAATCGGTTGCCTGGCAATGGATCCCCATAACCATCATGTTGTATGGGCCGGTACGGGCGAAAACAACCACCAGCGGGCATTGGGCTACGGAAATGGAATTTACAAGACACTTGACGGCGGGAAGAGCTGGAAGAATATGGGATTGAAAGAGTCGCGGCAGATCGGTAAGATCCTCATCGACCCGCGAAATACGGATGTGGTTTACGTGGCCGCCGAAGGTTCCGTTTGGGGCCCCGGAGGGGAAAGGGGTTTATATAAGACGACCGACGGCGGTGAAAACTGGGAACTGCTGCTTGAGATCAGTGAGCATACTGGCATTAACGATATGGTCATGGACCCGCGAAACCCTGATGTGATCTACGCTTCCTCGGAACAGCGCAGGCGTCATGTGCATACCAAGATCGGCGGCGGACCCGAATCGGGCATCCATAAGACTACCGACGGGGGCAAAACATGGAGAAAGTTACGCTCAGGACTGCCGGGGGGCGATGTGGGCGGCATCGGACTGGCAATTTCCCCCGTTAACCCCGATATCATATATGCCATCATCGAAGCCGAAGGAGAAACCGGCGGCTTTTTCCGCTCATCCGACCGCGGGGAATCATGGCAGAAAATGAGCGGCCATCATTCGAGCGGCCAATACTACAACGAAATATTCTGCGATCCCGTTGACGTTGATAAGGTATATTCCATGGAAACCATCTCCAAGTTCACTCTCGACGGGGGAAAGACATGGAGCAGCATGGGAAACAACCGCCGGCATGTCGACGACCATGCCCTCTGGGTTGATCCCGCCAACACAAAGCATTTTATGATCGGGGGCGATGGCGGGGTATATGAGACCTTCGACAGCGGACAAACCTATATCTTCAAGTCGAACCTTCCCGTAACCCAGTTCTACCGGGTCAACGTTGACAATACCCTTCCTTTTTACTGGGTATACGGCGGCACACAGGACAATAACAGCATGGGAGGCCCTTCACGTAACCTGAGCGCCAGGGGCGTGAGCAGTTGCGAATGGATCGTCACCCTCGGCGGCGATGGCTTTTTCCAGGCCATCGACCCCCTGAACCCCGACATCGTATACTCGGCTTACCAGTACGGGAATATTTTCCGGCACGACAAGCAGAGCGGGCAAAATACCGGCATCAAGCCGCAGCCGCGCAAGGGAGAGGATACCTACAAATGGAACTGGAACACCCCCTTCATCCTGAGCCCCCATTCGCCCACGCGTTTGTATATGGCCGCCAACAAGGTTTTCAGGAGCGATAACCGGGGCGACCGCTGGGAAGTGATCAGCGATGACATTACGGCACAGATCGACCGGAATACCTGGCCGGTCATGGACCGTTACTGGGGCGTGGATGCCGTGGTTAAGGATGTGTCAACCTCGCTTTTCGGAACAGCCGTAAGCCTGGCCGAATCCACTGTGAAGGAAGACCTGCTTTATGTCGGTACTGACGATGGCGTGATATCCGTAACGGAAGATGCCGGCATCAACTGGTTCAGCATAGACAAATTCCCGGGTGTGCCCGAATATACCTATGTGAGCGATATCCTTCCCGATAAGTTTGACGAAAACGTGGTATATGCCTCCTTCGACAACCACAAACGCGACGATTTCAAACCCTATGTCCTGAAAAGCACCGATAAGGGCAGGACATGGGTTTCCATCAGCGGGAACCTGCCCGAAAACGGGACCGTCCACACCCTCGAACAGGATTTTGTAAAGCCGGGGCTGTTGTTTGCGGGAACCGAATTCAGTGCGTTTTTCAGTATCGACGGCGGCAATACCTGGACACAACTCAAGTCGGGGCTGCCATCCGTAGCGGTGAAAGATATGGTGATACAGGAAAGGGAATGCGACCTGGTGCTGGCTACCTTCGGGAGGGGATTTTACATCCTCGACGATTACTCCCCGCTGCGCCTGCTCGAGCCCGCCCTCTTTGATTCAACGGCTTATCTTTTCCCGGTGAAGGATGCCCTGATGTATACCTTTACGCGCGACCGATACGGCGAGGGATCCATGCCCTATTATGGCAGCAATCCCGATTTCGGGGCCATATTTACCTATTATCTGAAAGAAGCGCCGAAAACTCTGAAACAGATACGAAAGGAAAAGGAAAAGGATCTGATCAAAGAAAAGGCACCCATCCCGATACCGGGCATGGATGAATTGCGGGCCGAGGAAAATGAGATCAAACCCTATCTTATCTTTACCATCAGGGATGAAGAAGGCAATGTGGTGCGCAGCATCAATAAACCTGCTTCCAAAGGCATCAACCGCGTTTCGTGGAACCTGAGGTACCCCTTCCTGGGCAATGTAAGGCTCAGGAATGATCAATTCAATCCCCTTGCCGGTGAACGCGACGGCGTGGCGGTGATGCCGGGTAAATACCATGTGAGCCTCTCGCAATGGGTGAGGGGTGAACTTACCGAACTGGCCGGCCCCGTTGAATTCAATGCCACTGTACTGAACAATGTGACCCTGCCGGCCCCCGACAGGGCCGAATCACTGGCCTTCCAGGAGAAAACGGTGAAACTGAGCAGGGCCATGTACGCTGCACAACAGCTGAGCGGCGACATGATGAAACGTGTTCAGTATCTCAAACAGGCCCTCATCAACATGCCTGCCACCCGCTGGGACCTGATGGATGAAGCCAGGGCCATTGAGAAGGAACTGGATGACATCCTCTGGACCTTTAACGGACAGCGGCCGGTTGCCAGCAGGGAGGAAAACCTGCCCGCTCCTCCATCGCTCAACGAAAGACTCAATGCCCTGGTCTATTCCCACTGGAATTCCACATCACGGGTTTCCGAAACACAGGAGCAGATGTATGATATCCTGACAGAGGAATTTCCCCCGTTGCTTGAGCAGATCAGGATCATTGCAGAAGTAAGGCTCAAAGATCTCGAGCGGGAACTTGATGCAGCAGGCGCTCCCTGGACCCCCGGAAGAATACCTGAATGGAAGGAGTAAGTATGACGTAGCCTGTAAAACCGTACTTTTATGCGCTCCCGTCATGGTCCGGGCGATTGGCAAAAAAAACCGGGATTATTTAAGAACCCGATTAAACATTTTTCCTTTATTGTTGTCATACTAACCTAATTTGTTTTACAATGATGCGCAGAAAAATTGTGGTGCTTGTTTCAGTAATCGCCATACTGGTGCTGTCTTTCATGGCGATGGGCTATTTTGCCGGCATGAAGGAAGCTCCTGAAAGCATGGTTCCCGAAAACAATGCCCGCCGGGTTAAAGCCCTGCCGGTTTCCTATGGTCCCGTGAACTATTCCATCGTCTCAACGGGAAGGCTCGGATCGCAGAGCTATGTTGATGTTATTGCGGAGGTGCAGGGCGAGATACTCCCCGGGAACATCCCGCTGAAAAAGGGCCAGCGGTTCAAAAAAGGTGATCTGCTTGTCAGGATCTATGATGAGATCAGCCTGTACAATCTCAGGGCCGCCAAAAGCCGGTTCCAGAACAGCATTGCCAATATTCTGCCCGATTTCAGGATCGATTTCCCGGATGATCATGCCATGATAAAGGATTTTTTCGACCGGATAGAGATTGAAAAACCCCTGCCCGCCCTGCCGGAGATCAGCTCCGAACAACAAAGGATATTCCTTGCCAGCCGGAACATCCTCAATGATTATTACACCATTCGAAGCAGCGAGATACAGCTCTCGAAACACCGCATTTACGCTCCTTTTAGCGGCACCTTCACGGATGTGATGCTGGAAGTGGGCTCCATTGCCAATCCCGGCAGCCGCATTGCCAGGATCATCAATACGGGCATGCTCGAACTGGAAGTCCCCGTGCCGGTACCGGATGTAAAGTGGATCAAGGCAGGAGACCGGGTAACGGTCAGCGCTGAGGATACACATGACGAATGGCAGGGGAAGGTGGTGAGAAAAGCCGATTACGTTGACCGCAATACCCAGGCAGTGAGTGTCTTTATCAGCGTTGAAAACAGTGCCGCAAGCCCGCTTTTTGAAGGCCAGTACCTCAAGGCTGTCTTTGGTGGAGAGGTTACGGGCCAGGCCATGGAGATCCCCCGACGGGCAGTCTTCAACAGCAACGAAGTTTTTATCGTGTCAGGAAACCTTATCCGGAAAGCCACGATCAACATACTCAGGATCAACCAGCAGACCATCATCTTCAATGGTATCGAAGAAGGGGTTTTCGTGGTAACGGAACCGCTTGTCAATGTGGCTGAAGGCTCCCTGGTAGAGGTTTATTAAAAAATGGTATCAACAGCAATCAATACCGGGCCATGATAAAGAACATCATTACCGCATTTGTTAAGTACCCTTTCTATGCCAATCTTATTATTGCCATCCTGCTCCTGGCCGGGGGCATGGGGGTACTGAGCATGAAAAAATCCTTCTTCCCCGAACGCTCCACACGCGAGATCGTTGTAAGTGTTGTGTACCCGGGGGCTTCGCCGGTTGAGATGGAGGAAGGCGTGACCATGCGCATCGAAGAAGCCCTCAGGGGTATCGTAGGTATTAAGGAAGTGAACTCCACTTCATCCGAGAACTTTGCCGTGGTCAGGATCACCACCACCGGCGATTACGACATTGATGAAACACTGATGGAGGTGAAGAATGCCGTCGACGGGATCACCTCTTTCCCTGTTGATGCCGAAAAACCGATCGTATACAAGCAACGCAACGTTACAAATGCCATTTTTATGGGCCTTTCAGGCGATGTTGATCTGCTGACACTGAAAAAATATGCCGATGAGATCGAAAACGACCTGTATAACAGCGGGGTGATGTCGCAGATACAGGTTTCGGGCTATCCCGAACTGGAAATTTCGGTGGAGGTGTCGGAAGAGGACCTGCTGCGGCATCAGCTTACATTCAATGATATTTCCCGGGCCATCGCCCTGAATAACATAGATATTTCTGCCGGCATGATCAGGTCCGACCAGGAAGAGATACTGATCCGCTCCCGCGCAAGGAAATATGACCCCGACCTCATCGGGGAGATCATCCTTCGTGCCGATACCGACGGCAGGTTCCTCAGGATACGCGATGTGGCGGAGGTGAAAATGAAATTCGCCGATGTGGCCAGCGGGGGCTTCATGAACGGGAAACAGAGCATTTCATTCCGGGTTTTTAAGCTGGGGGAAGAAGACCTGGGTGCCATTGCTGATTTCCTCTACGACTATGTGGAAAAATTCAATGCAGGGAATAATTCCGTTTCACTTGAAATCACCTATGATTTCCTCGACATGCTGGGCGAAAGGCTTAACCTGCTTTATCGCAATGGCGGTATCGGCCTGTTGCTGGTGCTCATTTCCCTTGGCTTGTTCCTGAACCTGCGCCTGTCGATGTGGGTTGCCTGGGGCATCCCGGCCTCCTTCCTGGGGATGTTCCTCGTGGCATCGGTGTATGGCGTTACCATCAACATGATCTCCCTCTTCGGGATGATCCTGGTAGTGGGTATCCTGGTCGACGACGGCATCGTGATCGCCGAAAATATCTATACCCATTACGAGCGTGGCAAGAGCGCCCGCAGGGCTGCCATAGAAGGCACCATGGAGGTGCTGCCGGCCGTGACCACTTCCGTGCTTACCACCATCATTGCCTTCACTCCCCTGCTGTTCCTGCAGGGACGCATGGAGATGATGTTTGAAATGGCTTTTGTGGTCATCTTCAGCCTGCTCTTCTCCCTGCTCGAAGCCTTCTTTGTGCTTCCGGCACATGTCGGATCCAAATGGGTCCTCGGAAGAAAGAGCGGGAAAAGCAGGTGGATGAATGTCAGGCGGAGCCTCGATAAGCTGATGAATTTCATGAAGTACAGGATGTATGCACCAAGCCTTCGCGTGGTGCTGCGATGGAAGTACGTTATGCTGGTCACGCCCGTTGCAATGATCATGATCACGGCTGGATTGTTCCGCGGCGGCGTGATCCGTTCCACTTTCTTCCCGGCCATCCCATTCGACTTTTTCAATGTCAATATCGCCTTCACCCCCGGCTCGGGCGAAAAAAAGACCTTTGAATACCTGAACCGTTTCGAGCAGGCCATGTGGGAACTCAACGAAGAGATCAGGGAGGAGTACGATTATCCGGAAGGGGTGCTCAACTATACATTTGTCAACATCGGCAGTGCGTTTAACGGGCAGGAGACCGGTTCCCACGCAGGCAACATATTTGTATTGCTGCGCAAGCTTGAAGATGCCCCGCTGAGCAGTTTCGAGATCGTGGAACGCCTGCAGGCAAAGATCGGGCCTGTCCCCGAAGCTGAAAAGTTTACCGTTGAGGGCATAAATACCTTCGGCATCCCTGTTTCGGTAAGCCTGCTGGGGCGCGATCTGGAAGAACTAGCCCTTGCCAGGGATTACATGATGCGGGAAATGGGCAATATCAAGCTGCTGAAAGACATCAACGACAACAATGCCATCGGCAAGCGGGAAGTGCAGCTCGAACTGAAACCCAGGGCATACTTCCTGGGGCTGAACCAGAATGATATCAGCAGCCAGGTGCGATACGGCTTTTTCGGCGGGCAGGCCCAGCGGCTGCAGATCGGGAAGGATGAGGTGCGCGTATGGGTGCGCTATCCGAAGCAGGATCGACTCACACTGGGGCAGATGGAAAGCATGAAGATAAAAACACCCCGGGGAGATTATCCCTTGCTGGAACTGGCCGGCTATGAGATCAGGCGCGGGCCGGTCAACATACAGCGCTTTAATATGTCGCGGGAAGTGCGCATCAATGCCAACCTTGTTGATCCCTACGCTTCGGTGCCGCCCATCCTTGAGGAAATACGCACCAACATCGTTCCCGGCATGCAACAGCTTTATCCCGGCGTGAAGGTTGAATTCCAGGGACAGCAACGCGACAGCGACGAAGCCATGGACGACCTGGTTAGATATTTTGGCATTGCCTTTATGATCATCATTTTGCTGATCATGATCCATTTCAGGTCTTTTTCGCAGGGAAGCATCATCCTGATGATGATCCCGCTGGGCTGGCTGGGCGCCGTCTGGGGGCATGGCATAGAAGGTTACCCGGTTTCCATGCAGAGCGCCTGGGGGATGGTGGCCCTTTCCGGGGTTATCATCAACGATGCCGTGGTGTTCCTGTCAAAATACAATTCCCTCCTCAGGGAAGGAAAAACCGTTATTGATGCAGTTTTTGAAGCAGGCCTGGCCAGGTTCAGGGCCATCGTGCTCACCACCATCACCACTACGGTTGGCTTGTATCCCATCATCATGGAAGGAAGCTTCCAGGCACAGTTCCTCATCCCCATGGCCATTTCCCTGGCCTATGGGGTAATGATAGGTACGGCTTTTATACTGATACTATTTCCCGTGCTGATACTGGTACTCAACGATATCAGGATGGTGATGCACAGGATGTGGACGGGAATGCGCAAAAAACCGGAAGAGCTTGAGCCGGCCATTATTCACAGCAAAAGAACAGTTGACTAAATGATCCCTCGAAAAATAAAGACCATGACATGTGCCGCAATACGGATCCTGTTTGCGTTCACGGCCTTAATTATGCTGAATTCCCGCCTTGTTGCACAGGAAGAGGTTCTTGACCTCAGCCTTGGCGGTGCCCTGGCCGGGGGCCTTGAAAGCAACTACCAGATCCTGATCTCGGCCGGGAACGTCAGCATTGCCGAAAACAACGCAAGCTGGGGCGCCGCCGGGCTGTTTCCTTCCATCAGCATCGGCGCTTTCCAGTCGAACCGTTATGATGAAGCCGATAACCGGAACATCCCCGGCCAGCGCGACCGGTACTACACAAATTTCATTACTCCCTCCCTGGCCCTTAACTGGAAGCTTTTCAGCGGCTTTTCGGTTCATATGGCAAAAGATAAGCTCGATGCCCTCTATGAATATACCGAAGGTTATGCAACCATCGTGGTTGAAAATACCTTACAGGGCATTGTGCTGGCGTATTATAATGCCCTGCTGCAGGAAGAACTGCTTGCGGTGACCGAAGAGGTTATGGCTCTTTCCCGCGACCGTTACCGCTACATGACATACAGGCAGGAATTGGGCAGTTCCCTGACCTATGATGTGCTGCAAACCCAAAATGCTTACCTCGAAGACTCCGCCACCAACCTCCTTCAGCAACTCAATGTGAAAAATGCCTATCTGAACCTCAAACTCCTCCTCGGAGAAAAGAGGGATATACAATACAGGCTGACCGATGAGTTTTCCGTGGAATTGTATGAGCTTTCGCTCGACTCCCTGCTTTTTGCCATGAAGGCCGGCAACAATACCCTGCGCAACCAGTATGTTAACCAGGAAATCCTGAAAAAGGACGTGCAACTGGCCAAAAGTGCCATGTACCCGGTATTATCGATGAGCGGGGGAATCGACCATACCAATTCAAGGATCAGGTTTACGGGCGATGACCCTGCCTACTTCAGCAACTTTGATTATTATGTCGGGTTTTCATTGAACTTTAACCTTTTCAACGGGGGCAATGTCAGGAGAAACATCAAGAATGCCAGGATCGGCGAACAGATCGGACAACTCGAAACCGAAGAGATCGAAATCACCCTGACCAACCTGATGAAGAATTACCATAAACTTTACCAGATCCGCAAACAATTATACCTGGTGTCAGTGGCAAACCTCGAAACGGCAAAGCTGAACCTGGAGATCTCTGCGGATAAATTCCGGGCGGGAGCCATCAACTCATTCAATTACCGTGATGTGCAGGTTTATTACCTGAGGGCCGCCGTCGAAAAGATCAGGTCGATATACAACCTCATCGATATACAAACGGAGATCCTGCGCCTGTCGGGGGGCATCATTTCAGAATATTAGGCTCAGGCTGGCAACTGCCCATGCCCGATGGGCAGATCCGGGGGGTATTTGCCGCGCCTTGCCGGTATCGCCAAAAATTAGCATCTTTGCGAAAAGCCTGAAGCATTGGTAAGACCAAAAAAATCACTGGGCCAGCATTTTCTCACCGATCGTAATATCGCGGCTAAGATCGTTGCGGCCCTCCCTGCCGAGCCTGCAGCACTGGTGGAGATCGGCCCGGGAACGGGCATGCTCACGGAGTTGATCCTGCAAAGGGGCGTTCACCAGACCGTCTTTATCGAAACCGACAGCGAAGCCGTTGATCACCTGCGCGATCGTTTCCCGCATGCTGCCGCTCAGATCATTCATGCCGATTTCCTGAAGTTTGACCTGCGAAAAATCCCTTCTTCCAGTTACCAGATTGCCGGCAACCTTCCCTATAATATTTCCGGACCGGTTTTTTTCAGGATACTGGAAGACCGTAACCGCATTGCATCGGCTGTGCTCATGATACAGAAAGAGGTTGCCGACAGGATACGCTCGGCCCCGGGAACCAAAGTTTACGGAATTCTCAGCGTATTGCTGCAGACATGGTTTGATGTCGAATACCTTTTTACGGTCTCCCCCCACGTTTTCTATCCTCCCCCCAAAGTAACATCGGCCGTCATTACTTTGCGCCGGAACCATATCACCGGCATCGGATGCAGCGAGGCGTTTTATATCAAGCTGGTGAAAACGGCTTTCAACCAGCGCCGGAAAACATTACGGAATGCATTAAAGGCACTGCTTTCGGGGAAAGATACCGGGACAGTCGATACTTTGTTATCCAAAAGGGCCGAGCAACTGGGTCCGGCAGATTTTATCGGACTGGCAAAATTTATTGAAAGTTCCTGACGGCCGGTTTTTTGTTGGCTGAATTATCCCTTGAATCCGGCTTGCAATGATGACAGGAAGCGGCTTTTTCAGACATCATCCCCCCGGAGGGTCCTGAATTTCCGGCGTGCTTCCATGGTAAAGACACTGCCGGGGTACCGGGTCAGCAATTCACGATACAGCTCCATGGCCTTTTCCCTGTCGCCGAAAGCTTCTTCCTGCAGCTGTGCCCGCCGGAAGAGCGCATCATCGCCCAGTATGTCGTCGGGATAGGAAAGACTGATCTGTTGCAGCAGGCTGTCGGCCAGCTGGTAGCGCCCTTGCCGGATCATGATCTCCGCCTTTTTATAAAGCACCTCATCAAAGAGCGGATGCCATGCTGCCAGCGTGTATACCGAATCGAGCATCTGCAGTGCATCCTCATACCTGTTCATGTAAAACAGCAGTTCCGCCCTCGAGAAAATCTGCAGTCCGGCATAGGTGCTGTCGGCCTCTATGTTGTCGCCGATAAAAAGCGAAAGCTCAAGGGCATCGTTGGCAATAAGTTTCGAGGTGGCTGATTTCAGCACATCAAGCTGCGCTTTGGCCCATTCAAACTCACCGATAAAATAGGTAAGCCTGGCATTTTTCAGTTTTGCCTCGTGCCCGATTGGCTCATTTTTGAAGGTTTTTTCCACCTGTGAATACAGCAGGGTGGCTTCCCATACCTCATCCATGAAAAGGTAAATGTCGGCCAGTTCGAGCTTGCATTGTGCCCTTCCAATGCTTTCGGGCCCCGGCACTTCGATGGCGGTGATCAGGTTATGGATGGCATCCTCTTCTTTTCCGAGATGAAATGCCTGCAGGTGTGCAAGGTCCCTGAGCAGCCGGATGGTCCGCTGCTGGATGCCGAACTCTTCAAGGGCTTCGAGGTATGCTTCTTCCAGCTGCAGCAGTTCAGCTTCCCCAATCACAATGTTGTTGGCGATCTGCTGGTACCGGGCTTCGAGAAAACCGATCAGGCCGTTAAGATACAGGGGGCTGTCTTTGCCTTTGTCAAGGATGTAGCGGTAGGCTTCGATGGCCGATTCAAAGTCGCGGTTGGCCTGCGCCAGTTCGGCAACCCCAAGCACACGGCTGCCGTCCTCACTGAAACGCCTGTCGAGTGAACGGGCCTGCACAAAGGCAAAGGAAAAATCACGCAATTGCACCGATAGCCACAACAGCATTTCATTCAGGTATATTTCATCGGGCGATTGCTGGTACCTCACCAGCAGGCTCTCGCGCAGGAGGTCGGGAAGGATATTTTCTATGTCGCGGGCAAAGGCATTCTGAAAACGGTTCTGCACATCTTCAATGGCTTCGGGGTTTTCGGAAAGGTGGTCGAGATAGGTTTCAAGCATTTCAGGATAATTGCCATTGCGCTCGTACATGGTGGCCAGCTCGATGCTGAAGGTATACTCGCCTTTTAACAGTTCCCTTCCGCGAAGATAGGCCCTGATGGCATAATCATTTTGCTGGCGCATGAAAAAGAGGTTGGCCGTTTCCTTCACGCCATGGATGCTGGCCGGCATCCTGCCGATCACCTCCTCAAATTTTTTCTGCGCCTTGTCGTACTCCGATGCCCTGCCGTATACAAAGCCCAGGTCAACATGATAACGGAGCTGGTCGGAATTCTTGCGGAGGTGCTTCCTGACAAGCTTTTCGGCTTCACTGTACTCCCTCAGCTCAAGGAGTGAATACAGGTAATAGGTGTAATTGATGTGGCTTGGTTCCTTGTCGTACAGGACTGTGAACATTTCAACGGCCTTTTCGTATTCACGGTTTTGGTAATACTGTATGGCCAGCCTTTGTTCTTCCCTTGTGCTTCCTGCCTGTTCCTGCCTCAGCGGACTTATCTCTATCTGGGCCCGGAGCACGGCCGGGGCTTCTGCCAGCAGCAGCGCCAGGATGAGGGTCATATGTTTAAAAAACTTCATCGGTAAACAGATCTTTTGCAGTGGGAATAACAATCGTTTCAGGAGATGATGTCGAAACGGGTGTAATCCTGCAGGGCTGAGGGCACCTTGATGCCATTCTGCTGCTGGTTGTTCTCCAGCAGGGCCGCCACTACCCTTGGTAACGCCAGGGCGCTGCCGTTTAGTGTATGGGCCAGGCGCGTTTTACCATCACTGTCCCTGAAACGAAGTTTCATCCTGTTGGCCTGGAAGCTTTCGAAATTCGATACGCTGCTCACTTCCAGCCATCGCTTTTGTGCAGCGCTGTATACTTCAAAGTCGTAGGTCATGGCCGATGTAAAGCTGGTATCGCCCCCGCAAAGCTTCAGCACGCGGTAGGGCAGTTGCAGCTTTTGCAGCAGGGAGGCCACGTAGGTGCGCATTTCTTCGAGCAGGTCATATGATTTTTCAGGGTGGCTGATCTGTACGATCTCCACCTTGTCGAACTGGTGCAGCCTGTTCAGACCCCTCACATCCTTTCCGTAGGAACCGGCTTCGCGCCTGAAGCAGCTTGAGAAGGCCACGTTCCTGACGGGCAGATCGGCATGGTTCAGGATCACATCACGGTAAATGTTGGTAAGCGGGACTTCTGCTGTCGGGATGGGATAAAGCCTGTCTTCTCCGATCAGGTACATCTGTCCGTCCTTGTCGGGAAGCTGTCCCGTGCCGTAGGCCGAGTCTTCATTTACGAAGAGCGGGGGTTGATATTCGGTGTATCCGGCTTTGAGGGCTTCATCAAGGAAAAAGTTAACCAGTGCGCGCTGGAGGCGGGCGCCCTTCCCTTTATAAAAGGGGAAGCCGGCACCGGTGACCTTGGATCCGAGATCAAAATCGATGATGTCGTATTTCGTGGCCAGTTCCCAGTGGGGCAGTGCGTCTTCCGGAAGGCCGGGGTCGAAAAAGGCCGTTTCAGCCACTTCGTTGTCGTCGGCACTCTTGCCTGCCGGAACCCCCGGGTGGGGAAGGTTGGGCAGCAGCAACAGTTTATTCTGCAAGGTGGTTTTTATGTTTTCGAGATGGCCGCTCAGTTCATGGGTTTCCGCCTTCAGTTGGGTGGAGCGTTCTTTCAAGGGAGCGGCTTCGGTGGTTTTGCCGCTTTTGAAGAGGTTGCCGATATCCCTGGCAAGGATGTTTGCTTCGGCCAGGCCGTCGTCGAGCCTTTTCTGTGTTTCGCGCCTGTCCCTGTCAAGTTCGATGATCTCGCTCACCAGCTTTCCGGCATCGAAATTCTTGATGCGAAGCAGGCTGATCACACGTTCGGGATTTTCTTTGATGATATTCAGTTGAAGCATGCGATTTTTTTTCAAATTTATTAAACAATACCACGCCGTTGCCTTTTTACCTAAACAAAAAATCCTCTCGGGCAAGCCGGAGAGGATCCAAACATGAAATGATTTAACACCTTGATCTATTTATCCTCGTCTTCCATTGTGATAATACTCACATAGGATTTGTTGTTCCTTCTTTTCCTGAACTCCACCTTGCCATCGGCCAGGGCGAAGAGTGAATGGTCTTTGCCCATTCCGACATTGATACCCGGATGATGGACCGTACCGCGCTGGCGGATGATGATGTTCCCGGCCTTGGCAAACTGCCCGCCGAAAATTTTAACGCCCAGTCGTTTGCTTTCTGATTCACGACCGTTGTTCGAACTACCGGCACCTTTTTTATGAGCCATGATATTTTATTTTAAATGATGCAAAATTATTTATCGTCTTTCTTTTCATCAGCCTTTTTGGCTTTTGGGGCAGCCTTCGGCTTGCTTTCCTTTTTCGGGGCTGCAGCCTTCGGCTTGCTTTCCTTTTTCGGGGCTGCCGGTTTTTTGGCTGCGGTTTTTGCTGCAGGCTTTTTAGCTGCCGGGCTTGCTTTGGGAGCGGCCTTTTTTACAGTTGTGGTTTTGTCCGCACCGCTGCTTTCCTTTTTGTCTTCAACTGCCGGAACGGCTGTTTTTTCTTCCTTTTCGACCTTCGATACGGGAGCCGATTCAAGGATGCTGTCGATGACCAGGCGCGACAAACACTGCCTGTGACCGTTCATCTTCTGGTATCCCTTTCTCCTCTTTTTCTTGAAAACAAGAACTTTATCACCTTTCAGGTGCTCCAGGATCTTTGCCCTGACCAGGGCATTCTTTAAAAACGGGGTGCCAACACTGACCTTGCCGTTATTGTCGATCAGCAATACCTCCGAAAACTCAACCTTGGAGCCTTCTTCTCCTTCAAGCCTGTAGACGAAAATTTCCTGTTTCTCCTCGACTTTGAACTGCTGCCCTGATATTTCAACGATTGCGTACATTATTGTTTCTTTATCCGAATCTTTCAAAAATGGAGTGCAAAATTAGAAAAAAAATTCATAGTACAAAGGTTTTATATATTTTTTTTATTTCTGCGCCCGTTCGTGTTGACCATATATACCCCGCCCAGTATGAGGATGATCCATATGATATAATTCCAGCTGAATCTTTCTCCGTCGATGATGCCCCAGAGAATGGCAACAATGGGGATCATATAGGTGACGGAGGCGGCAAAAAGTGCACTGGTCATCTTGATGAGCTTGTTGAAGAATACCAGGGCAAGGGCTGTACCCACAACTGCCAGTATGGCAATATAGCCCAGCCCGGCCCGGGCCGCCCCGCCTTCCGCCATATAAGCAGTAAAATCAGTAAACAGAAAGAGGTAAAGAATGACCGGCGGACCGATAAAGAGAAAACTGAAACTTGTGATCGAAACAGGATCAAGCGCTGCCAGGTGAACTTTGATGATGTTGACGGAAGTGGCATAACAAATGGTGGCAATCAATACAAAAACGGCAAAGTTGAAATTCATGACAAAGCCGCCTTCGCCGCTGAAATGGATCAGCCCAACGGCCCCGCCGAGGCCGGCCATAATGCCGGCAATCTGCAGCCACCCGGGCCGCAGCCTGAAAAACATCAGCCCGATCAACAATGTGAATAGGGGTGTTAATGAATTCAGTATCCCTGCCGTATTGCTGTCGATGCCGGTTTGTGCATACGCAAAAAGAAATGCCGGGGCGGCATTGCCGGTCAGCCCTACCGCAATAAGCGGTATCCAGTGCTTTTTCATGACCCTGCCGGTACGGAAGATTGCCGCAGGGAGCAGGACTGCGAACGTGATGATTATCCGCAGTGCCCCAACAACCGCACTGTCCTGATCAAAGCCCTTCAGCCCCTGCTTTATCAGGATAAAGGAGCTTCCCCAGGTCAGCATCAGGCCGATCAGGATCAGCCAGGGAAGATATGTGCGTTTTTCGAGCATCTTGCCGCACAAATGTATGGATTATATTGAACGGCGGATATCCCTTATCTTTATGCTCCATCTCCGGATTCACCCGCAAAAAGGCAGGCCTGCAGCAAACACTCATGCAATCATTCAGATAAATTTGTCAATGTTTCAAACCTTATTATTATATTTGCATTGATAATCCTTTATTAGTAACTTAAAACTCTACAGCAATGAAAAGAACCTTTATCCTTTTCCTGGTCGCTGCATTCATGGGCGCTTCTGCTTTTGCCCAGAGTGTGATCTATCAGGATGACTTCGAATCCTACGATGTGGGTGATTACCTTGCCCTGGAATCACCCGACTGGACTACCTGGAGTAATAACCCCGGATCGTCCGAAGATGCACTGATCAGCGACGACTATGCACTCAGTCCCACGAAATCAGTGAAGATCGATGGCGTTACCGACCTGGTTTTGCCGCTTGGCGACAAACAGAACGGCAAATTTGAGATTGCTTTCAGCTATCTCATTGAAAGCGGGTATGGCGGTTATTACAACCTTCAGCATTTTGAAGCTCCCGGAGTCGAATGGGCCGTTGAGGTTTATTTCGCCTCCGACGGAACCGGCGAGATCCTTACCGATGGCAACACCACACCTTTTACCTATACACCTGCAGCATGGCTCGATATTGTAAATGTCGTTGACATGGATGAAGATGTGGCAGAGATTTGGATGGATGGCGTGATGATACACACCTGGCAATGGAGTACGCAGTCGAGCGGCGGTGCAGGCGCAAACCAGCTCGGCGGACTTAATGTTTATGCCGGCGCCCCGACAGGCGACAGCCCGCTTTATTACCTCGACGACGTGCTTTACCAGCAGATCTTCGAGGCGCTTGATTTCGAAGACTTCGAATCGTATACTGTGGGCGACTATATTGCCGTGGTCAACCCCGACTGGTGGATGACCTGGAGCAACAATCCCGGCTCTTCGGAAGACGGCCTGATCGTTGACGATTATGCCTTCAGCGGATCAAATTCAGTGGAAGTCGACGGTGTTACCGACCTCATCTATAAGCTCGGCGACAAAACCGCCGGCGAATTCGCCGTGAACTGGATGTATTACATCCCTTCCGGAAATGCAGGTTATTATAATTTCCAGCACTATCAGGCTCCTGGCGTTGAATGGGCCATCGAAGTGTATTTCAATGCCGACGGAACGGGCGAATTTGTCGTTGACGGGGCAACCGTTAACTTTTCATTCGACCATGATACCTGGCTCGATATCGACCATAATATCGACCTGGATAACGACCTGGCCGAAATGTACCTCGACGGTGTGATGATCCACTCATGGGTATGGAGTTCACTGGCCAACGGCGGTTCCGGTGCCAACCAGCTCGGCGGTGTCAACTTCTACGCAGGTGCACAGGGATCGGACGTTCCCCTTTACTACGTCGACGATGTTGAATATAAGCAACTGGGCGGCTCTACCGATCCCGCCATCGAAGTCGATCCGATGGTACTCGAAGAAACCATTGCATCGGGAACCACCAGCGATCAGAACCTGACCGTTTCCAATGTGGGCGGTGCCGACCTCAATTATATGATTTCCGTGGTTTATGATGTTACGGATACCAAGGACGAGGTGATCATCCCGGCAGGCAGCAGCATGATCTTTGCCAAAGGCAATGCCGGCTTCGAAATGATCGAACTTCCCAAACCGGGCGGTGCCGCACCGGCAACCGACGATGTAACCCTGAATTACGACGGACCGAACAACAGCTCAGTGGGCCTGACAGCACCCGGTGCGTGGCAGGCTGCCGCAAAATTCCCGGCATCCATGGTAAACCAGTATGCAGGCATGGAATTATATAAAGTCAGGGTCTTCATCAACGACCCGGTTCCTGCCGATGACCTGGCAGTAAGGGTATACGGGATGAACCTCGATTACCTCCCGGGCCCCATGCTCGCCGAACAGGCTTTTACCCCCCTGCAACTCGACTGGAACGTGATCACACTCGCAACTCCCATCCCCGTTACGGGTGAAGATATCTGGGTTGCATGCTATGTGAACCAGACCACCCTCAGCCATCCCATCGGAACGGATGCCGGCCCCGCCGTATATAATGGCGACTGGATCAGCACCGGGCCGGGCTGGGGACACCTCGCCCCCGGCATTGATGCCAACTGGAACATCCAGGGCATACTTACCGGTACACCCATCGAAGGATGGCTTTCCGTCAGTCCCGAATCGGGAACGGTAATGGCAGGCGAATACGATGACGTAACCGTCAGCTACGACGCTACCAACCTGCTAGAAGGTGTGTATACGGCAAACCTGGTTTTCAATACCAACGATCCGCTGAACCAGTTTATGGAAGTTCCGGTAACCCTGACCGTGGAAAGCGGCATCGGCATCGGCGAAGACAATGCCGGCCGCATCGAAATGCTGGTCTACCCGAACCCGGCCATCAACAAAGTAAATGTACAGTCGAACCTCCTTATCGAAAAACTGAGCATTTATAATCATATCGGCCAAACCGTCAGCGAAATGAATGTCAATGAAAAAGCTGCCAGCATAGATGTAAGCGGCATAGGATCCGGCGTGTATTTCATCCGAATGGAAACCGCAAACGGCTACCTTACACAAAAACTTGTGATCAGGTAATATCTTTAAGGTTATATTATTTCTGAAGAGGCTGTCTCAAAAGGGGCAGTCTCTTTTTTATTAATGGTTTTCTGTTGATTTGTTAATAAGATTGTTAAAAAAGAGGGGGATGCCTCCCCCTCCAGATACCTCAAAATAAGTATCTTGAGGT
>Ga0334892_1000262_pt1 | contig 76592 bp, 71 predicted proteins | sample GraSluR3_MG_4_FD_207213 | JGI IMG/M metagenome (GOLD analysis project Ga0334892, IMG submission 207213) | Sludge microbial communities from methane-producing bioreactor in Wageningen University, Netherlands - Granular Sludge_15_04-R3 | ecosystem: Engineered > Bioreactor > Anaerobic >...
ATACAGGTTATTTTTGGAAGTGGATCACTTTTTCCCTGGCGTTTCGCTTAAATATGGATCACTTTTATTGTAGCGTTTATAATCTGTAACAAAATATCATCTCGGTAACAATTGTCTTGATATTTAAAGGAGAATAATGATATTATTACTTCGGTCTATAAAAATGTTTCTTCTAAAGTAAACTGAAAAGAAGAGATTTTTTTTATAATCATTATGTCATGATCGACATAACAGGTTAAGCCTGCTTTTTCCAGTCAGGCCCAGTAATGTAAGTAATAGTACCAATTCACAGGAGGAATCATTCTATGATCAAAGTTACCATTGATGGTAGGATTGCAACCATCCCGGAAAACATGACAATCATGGAAGCAGCCAGAACGGTAAATGTCGAAATACCAAGTTTTTGCTATGACCCCGAATTAACAACGACCGGCGCTTGCAGAATGTGCGTGGTAGATGTTGAAGGCTCACGAAACCTGCAAATGGCCTGCTCTACCCCTGTCAAACCCGATATGGTAGTATGCACAGAATCTGATCGAATAACACGGGCGCGCAGGATGAACTTGGAACTCCTGCTGGCCAACCACCCCCAGGATTGTCTAACTTGCGCTAAAGCGGGAGAATGTCGATTACAGGATTACTGCCACCGATACAAAGTCAAGGAAAGCCGTTTTAAAGGTGAAGTTAAACAATATAAGATCGACAAGAATAACCATCTGATTGAACGTGACCATAACAAATGCATCCTCTGCGGAAAATGTGTTCAGGTGTGCCATGACATACAAATAACCGGGGCGATTGATTTTACCGGCAGAGGTTTTCACACGATAGCTACAACCCCCTACAATCTTCCCCTTGATGCTGACATCTGTCGTTTTTGCGGTCAATGCATCAGCATCTGCCCCACTGGAGCCCTGCAAAATAAACAGTTACTTGAAAGCCGAACTTGGGAGTTAAAAAAAGTAAGGACAACCTGTCCTTTATGCGGAACAGGCTGTAATTTTGATTTGAACATAAAAGATGGCCATATAGTGGGAGTTACTCCCAATCCAAAAGCCCCGGTTAACGGCCGCTCACTATGCGTAAAAGGGCGATTCCACAGCGATTTAATCTATAGTCCGGAAAGGATTACAAGCCCTTTAATTAAAGAAAACGAAGTATTTTTCGAAACCAGTTGGGAAGAAGCTCTTAACCTAGTTGTATCCAGTTTTAGGGAAATAATCGCCAATGACAGCAGTAGCGCTATTGCAGCTTTAAGTTCAGCCCGCTGCACAAATGAAGAAAACTGGCTGATGCAAAAATTTATGCGAGCGGTAATCGGCACCAACAATGTTGACCACTGCGCCCGGACCTGACATGCTCCAACTGTGGCCGGTCTGGCCACTGTATTCGGTAGCGGGGCAATGACAAATTCTATATCGGAAATTGAATTGAATGATTTGTTGTTCGTGATCGGTTCTAACCCTACAGAAGCACATCCGATCATCGGAAACAAGATGAAACAAGCGGTACAAAGAGGAGCAAAACTGATAGTAGCTGACCCCAGGCGGACTGAGATAGCCGAAAATGCAACGGTTTGGATGCAGCTTAAACCCGGAACTGATTCCACCCTGATCAATGGTCTTTTAAACATCATAGTAAATGAGGGCTGGGCAGACTACCATTATATCAAAGAACGATGTGAGGGTTATGAGAAAATGTGGGATGTCGTTAAAAAATATACTCCGGAAATTGCAAGCGAAATAACCGGCGTTCCAGTTGATAAGATGTATACAGCCGCAGAACTCTACTCCAACACAAAACAGGCTGGCATTTTTTATACCCTGGGTATAACCGAGCACACAACCGGTACTGATAACGTAATGAACCTGGCCAATTTAGCCATGGTGACCGGTCATGTTGGTGTGCAAAACGCAGGTGTGAACCCCTTGCGCGGTCAAAACAATGTACAGGGCGCCTGTGACATGGGGGCACTTCCTAATGTATTCCCGGGTTACCAGGCTATTTCAAACGAAGCTAATGTGAAACGTTTTGAAAAAGCCTGGAACCGGAAGCTTGATCGTAAAATGGGTTTAAGGATCCCCGAAATGCTGGATATGGCTTTTTACGGCAAACTGCGAGCCATGTATATCATGGGTGAAGATCCGGTTCTAACTGACCCAGACAGTAATCATGTGCGTATGGCACTGAAAAACCTTGATTTCCTTGTAGTTCAAGATCTTTTTATGACTGAAAGCGCCAGTTATGCCGACGTTTTTCTACCCGCTGCATGTTACGCGGAAAAAGACGGAACCTTTACTAATACAGAACGCAGAGTGCAGCGGGTACGTAAAGCAGTAAACCCACCTGGGCTGTGCCGGCCTGATTGGGAAATTATTTCTGATTTATCAAGACGGATGGGCTATGATATGAACTATGATCATCCGGAAGAGATCTTTGAAGAAGTAAGGAATATGACCCCGATCTATGCTGGAATAACCTACTCCCGTATTGAAGAGACAGGTTTACAGTGGCCCTGTCCTGACACAGGGCACCCCGGGACCAGATTTTTACACCAGGGGCAGTTCCCCAGGGGCAAGGGTCTGATGCAGGGGATTGAATATCAGCCACCAGCAGAATTAACGGATTCAGAGTACCCAATTCTGCTGACAACCGGACGCAAGTTAAACCATTTCAACATCATGACCCGTCATTCAGCCAGTTTATGGATGCTCGATCCAATGGAACGTGCAGAAATTAATCCCCTGGATGCTGCTTCAATAGGGATCGGCCCGAATGATCGGATCCGCATTACCTCACGAAGAGGTTCAATAATCAGTGCTGTCAGGATCACCGATAAAGTAAACCCAGGAGTGGTTTTCATGACTTTTCATTACCGTGAATCTCCGGTAAATGAACTGACAAATGCTGCATTCGATCCGGTTACCAAAACCGCTGAATACAAGGTGTGCGCCGTTAAGTTAGAAAAAGCGGAGGCGTTATTGTAATGCATAAAAATCTGGATAAAATCTTTTCATCCTTCTCAGGGAAAAAAGAAGAAGTGATTCCGATCCTTCAGGAAGTCCAGGAAGAGCTGGGATACCTCCCAGAAGAAGCCCTACGCCACACAGCAGGTTTTGTTGGTCTGCCCTACAGCAGGGTTTACGGGGTGGCAACATTTTATGCCCGTTTCCACCTAAACCCCAGGGGCAGGAACATCATCCGCCTCTGCTGCGGGACTGCCTGTCATGTACGGGGAGCAAAAAAGGTTTCTGATAAGATAGCGGACCTGTTACAGGTCGGAGTGGGAGAAACTACTGCAAATATGAACTTCACGTTCGAAGAAGTTGCCTGTATAGGGGCCTGCGGTTTGGCACCGGTAATGACCATTAATGATAAAACCTTTGGCAAACTTGAACCCGATAAAGCAGTTAACATATTAGAAGCATTCGATGAAACCGGGGAAGGGGATCAGCCATAAAACTGAGCTTATTTATTGAACCATGCTGCAAACAGTGTTTTTATAGCAGGGAAACCCGCCGCACTCTATTTTTAGATTGCGGCCTGAGAGGCCCGCTTTGACATGAAAAACAAGTACGCAGAAAAGCACGGGAAACAATAGTAAATAAATATTCACATCGCCTGCATTCCGGAACTAGTAAGCCTGGTTTACTAAGTTTGAGAGGAGAGTTGGTCAATTGATTGAAAAACACGTCCTAATTTGTGCCGGTACAGGTTGCATATCATCAGGCGCCCTTGATATTTCCAATGTCTTGATGGCAGAACTGCAAAAGTATCATCTATGTAACAAGGTAAGAGTTGTAATGTCGGGCTGTCATGGTTTCTGCGAAAAAGGGCCTATCATTATAGTTAACCCCGGGGATACCTTTTATTGTGAAGTTAAAGAAGAAGATGTTGTTGAACTGGTGAAAGAACACTTGTTAAAAGGTAATATAGTTGATCGTTTGCTTTATAAAGATCCAGTCACCGGGAAAAGGCTACCCTCCCATGACAGTATCATTTTTTACAATAAACAGCATCGTCTCGTTCTGCGTAACTGTGGAGTAATAGATCCCGAAAATATTGACGAATACATAATCAGGGGCGGTTACCAAGGACTTCGAAGGGCCCTGAACATGGCTCCTGAAGACACAGTCAGGGAAGTGCAGAACTCCGGCCTGCGGGGAAGAGGTGGTGCCGGTTTTCCAACAGGTATGAAGTGGCAGTTTGCATTAAACAACTGCAGTGAAAAAAAATATATCATCTGCAACGCCGATGAGGGTGACCCGGGTGCCTTTATGGATCGCAGTATTCTGGAGGGTGATCCTCACTCAGTACTGGAAGGCATGCTTATTGCCGGAAAAGCTATAAACGCAAATGAGGGTTATGTTTACGTGCGTTCAGAATATCCCCTGGCGGTAAACCGCTTAATGACAGCCATAAAACAGTCTGTGGAATACGGCTTACTCGGTAACAATATTTTGAACAGCAATTTTTCTTTCCAGATTAAGGTCAAGGAAGGAGCCGGCGCATTTGTTTGCGGGGAGGAAACAGCTCTGCTGGCATCAATAGAGGGAAGCCGCGGGGTTCCTCGTCCCCGTCCTCCTTTTCCTGCAGTTAAAGGCTTATGGGGAAAACCAACCTGTATAAATAACGTGGAAACTCTGGCCAATATACCTTTAATTATGCGCAAGGGTGCCGATAGTTTTTCTAGCGTGGGAACAGAAAGCAGCAAGGGTACCAAGGTCTTCGCTTTAACCGGCAAGGTTAACAATTCGGGGCTGGTTGAAGTCCCGATGGGAATTACCATCCGGGAAATAGTGTTTGATATCGGTGGAGGTGTTCGCTCCGGTAACAGTTTTAAAGCAGTGCAGATAGGAGGTCCCTCCGGTGGGTGCATTCCCCCTGAACTGCTTGAACTGCCTATTGATTATGACTCTTTAACAAAAGCAGGCGCGATAATGGGCTCAGGCGGCCTAGTTGTAATGGATAATCAAACCTGCATGGTGGATCTTGCTCATTATTTCCTCTCCTTCACCCAGAAAGAATCATGCGGAAAATGCACTCCATGCAGGGAAGGCACAAAACGAATGCTCGAAATACTCGAAAAAATCACTCTTGGCCTGGGTAAGTTGGAAGATCTTGATCTCCTGGAAGAGCTGGCCTTGTACATTAAGGAAAATTCACTTTGCGGCCTGGGTCAGACCTGTCCAAATCCTGTTCTGAGCACTATTCGCTATTTCAGGGAAGAATACGAAGAGCATACGAATGAAAAGTTTTGCCGGGCCGGTGTATGTAAACCGCTCTTTGAATACTATATAGACGCAGAAACCTGCATCGGCTGTACCCTCTGTGCTAGAACCTGCCCGGTTAATGCAATCAGCGGCGAAAAGAATTGCTTGCACCAGATCAATACAGATGTATGCACCAAGTGCGGAAATTGTGTTAATAAATGCCGTAAAGGGTCAATCCTGGTGAAAAAAGCAGCAGTAGCAATTAAATAATAATACCAGGATAGTCTATAAAAGTTTTTGCAGGTTCTACGTGAACTGAAGTCCTTCGTTTAGCTCGGTAATAAATAATCTTAAGGAGTTGTCCCGATGACAGTTAAAAGATTAAAGTACTGCGCCGGTGGCGAATGGAAAGATTCGAAAACCGGAATCTTCATGCCGGTAACGGATTCAAATACCGGAAAGGTTATCGCCGAAACTCCCTGCTGTACCCGGGAAGAGGTTGATGAAGCAGTTGCAGCGGCCAAGGCTGCTTATCCTGCCTGGGCTAGCACTCCGGTTTCCGAAAGAGCTCAGCTAATGTTTCGCTTTAAGACCATTCTTGAAGAAAATATTGAAGAACTGACAATGGTGGTATGCACCGAACTGGGTAAAAACGTCAATGAGGCACGCGGCGATATCATCAAGGCCATTGAAGTGGTAGAGCTGGCCTGTGCGGCCCCCGTTTTGATGCAGGGTGATTCGATCATGAATGTATCAAGCGGACATGACACGGTAATGTATAGGGAACCCCTGGGGGTTTTTGCAGGTATTGTTCCCTACAACTTCCCCGGGATGATCCCTTTCGGTTGGATGCTTCCCCTGTGCATCACAACTGGCAATACCTTTGTTTTAAAAGCAGCCAGCCAGGTGCCCCAGACAGCAATGAGAATGCTGGAACTGCTTATTGAAGCCGGTCTGCCCGCTGGAGTGGTAAACCTGGTAACCTGCAGTCGCAAAGAAGCAGAACTGTTACTGAGCCATCCCGATGTTAAGGGTATTTCTTACGTGGGTTCCACCAAGGTAGGCCGCCATATTTATGCCACGGCTGCAGCAAGCGGAAAAAGAGTCCAGGCTTTATGCGAAGCAAAAAACCATGCCTTGGTTCTCAAGGATGCAATCCTTGATATAACGGCCAGACGTATTATCAACTCCAGCTTCGGTTGTGCCGGTCAGCGCTGCATGGCCCTACCCGTGGTCTGTGTGGTAGAATCAGTGGCAAATGAGCTGGTATTTTATATCGAAAAGTTTGCCAGGGAATTAATCGTCGGACCGGGTTATGATCCAAAAACAGATCTTGGTCCAGTTGTCTCTGCCGAACACAAAAATTCAATTTGCAGTTGGATTGAAAAGGGCTTGGCTGAAGGAGCGAGCCTGGTACTTGACGGACGCAATATCGAGATCCTGGGCTACGAGAATGGTTATTACCTGGGACCAACAATTATAGACCACGTTACCCGCGATATGGAAGTCGGCAAACAGGAAATATTTGGTCCCGTTGTCTGTATTAAAAGAGTTAAAAATTTCGAAGAAGGTATTTATCTTATGAATGAATGCGAATTTGCCAATGGCTCGTGTATTTTTACCCAAAGCGGTTATTTTGCCAGGGAATTTGCCAGCCGTACTGCTGCAGGAATGGTCGGGATCAACGTTGGCATTCCCGTTCCTATGGCCGTTTTTCCATTCTCGGGACACAAAAACTCCTTCTTTGGAGACTTGCATGTCATGGGCAAAGACGGGGTTGCCTTCTATACAGAAACAAAAAGTGTAACCAGCAAGTGGTTTACCGGTACTGACAGCAAGGATAAAACCAGCACCTGGGAAGGCACCATTTCGAGAGCTTAATTAAAGATGTGCAAAGGGGCACAGGTAATGATATAACTGTGTCCCTTATTGATATAAGTTTTATGGATACATTTAAGTCAGGTTGCCCTTTTTTAAACCTTAAGCCAACTTCTAATATTTTTCATGGCGGGAACACTACCGTTATGTTTAAGTTGGCCATTAATTATTACCACAGGAGTCATCAGGATCCCTTTCTGCCAGGCCTTTTGCTCGAAAGGCTTCAGGAATTCATCCAACTCCCGGGACCATTTGCAATCGTTAAATTCGTTGAATTCACACTGTTGATCTTGGATAGCATGTTCAATTAAATTTTTAACCCGACGCAGGTCTAACTTTATACCTAAACTAACGGCAACATCTTTTGCCGTTCCTGTTATAAGCCCCATATCTGCGGCAAACTCAACAGCAGCAGTATCGCTGTAGTTAATATGCTTTACGCTGGCATCCAAATCAAAGCGGGCTATTAATTCTTTGAAAACACTGGTCAGCAAGGCACACCTTGGGCAGGGCGGCTCGGTTCCGATAACTATTATCTGATGCATAAATAATAATCCCTTTCATATATGAATTAGAACGCTAGCTGGTGCAAAAGTGTTTTAACTTCGGTAGAGAGGCCGACCGTTGGAGCTGGTTAAATTAAAAGCACAAAAAGGAATCAGCGTCCCCTTTTTACTTACTACATGAATACAGCAATCGCGCAATCTTTCCAGGTCAATATTCCATATGTCCTGAAAGGCCATACCAGAAATTGAAAATGAGGATTTCAACAAATCAGAGATCAATGCATCCCAGCTGCTGTCCAAGCAGCTGTTCTCTTTGGCGGGCTTACTTTCTTCAGCCATGGGCAGCGACCACTTGGCTGCTACTGAATTGATAGCCTGTCGGGCTCCTCGCTCTGCCTCTTCAGGCTGGCAGCAGGTCGGTTCATACCTGGTATTACAGGTCACGATGCCGGCGGAGTCTATCAGAAAATTACCATGAAAAGAGCAGTATGCATTTTCGCAACCAGGCGGTCTGAAGTTCGAGGCGCTGACCATTCCGTTTGTTTGTTCTTCCAGGGATCTAATCAGCTGGGGGATGGTAAAACGCCGCTCATCAGTAGGTGGAGAAGGGTAACGGCCAAAGTAACTGAATGGTTGAAAATGCACCCCCCTGACTGTTGGAGCATAGCCCAAAGCGAATTTAATTATTTCACCCAGATTACCTGTATTGACCCCCGGAACCAAGGTGGGAACCAGGATCACACCGATGTTTAGATCACGGCAGGATTCAATAACTCTGATTTTTTCTGCTAATAGAGGTTTACCTCTCAGAACCAGATTTATATCATCTTCAGTTCCGTCAAACTGCAGGAAAAGCGAAGATAACCCGGCTTTTTTTAACATATTCAAGTATTCCTGATCCGCTGCTAAACGAATACCATTAGTATTAAGCTGAATAAAACCAAAACCGCTTGAGCTTCCTATGGCAACAATATCAGCCAAATCATCCCTGACGGTCGGTTCTCCCCCGGACAACTGGATATTAAAAGTTCCTCCGGCCGTTTGCAGTTTTGTAAACCAGCCTCTAATCTCTTCCAGGTCGGGATCGCCTGCCTGCGTCATACCGGAATCAGCAAAACAAATCGGGCATTTCAAGTTGCATCGGTTAGTTACCTCGATAAGAGCGGTACATGTTTGCTGACGATGGTTGGGACAGAGACCACAATCAAGAGGGCAGCCATCCTTCTCCACGGTAAAGCAGTTATGCAATTTACCTTTTGTTTTAGGCCTGGCCCAAGCGGACCAGAGTGGTGGACCATCCCAGATAAGTGTGCTGAAGAAACCGTGATCCGGACAGTTTTTTTCCAGGTATACTTTCATCCCCCTGGCAACCCTATGAGCTAGAACTTTTTTAAAACAAACAGGGCAAAGACTTTCAGTTTTTGATACTACTTCTCCATCGGATACCAGTTGCTATCACTCCTAATCTTGTTTTCTGAACATGACAATCTACATACTGCAGATTTTACTTATCCTCAAGCATCAGTTCAACTTCCGCCATCCGCCCTTTAACCAGATCCTCAGGGATAAAGACCTGTCCACAAGCAGGGCAACGCAGCACTTCTGTGCGAAAAGCATGCCCCAGGTAAGTAAAGTTTGTCGGGGCAAGCACCATTTCCTCCCGGCATTTATCACAGATAAGCTTGTTACTCTTTGCCACAGGACTCCTCCCCGATATGCACCTTCATTTTATGCGCATAAGTGTTGAAAAGTATGTAGCCTCTGGAAGTAGGAGCATATTCAACCCACTGGGTCATATAACCAATTTCCCTGTATCCGAAATAATGGCCATCTGCAGGATCCCAAACCCGGCAGCGACTTTTCTCACAAAACTCGATAACTGCCAGGACATCTTCTTCCAGCAAGCGTTCGTTATTCATCTTGTCCCGTAGTGCAGGATCTATAATTAGCTTCTTCCTTTGCCGATCAAGAGCATGATTATGTTCCACCATTTCCGGCCAGTATTCCTTTATTAGATCTGTTTTTAGCTTTTCCCGCCTTGTTCTTCTTTCATCTAAAGAGGGAAGTCCACACGCTTCTCCCTGTAAGCCAAAGAACAATTCGAGGATATGCCAGACCGGTTTCCCGGCCATTTTAAAAACATCCCGGCAATTAGAGCAATAGGTAATATAGGGGGCCTCACCTTCAGCGGCCCTCTTCTTCACCAGCCAGTTACTAAAATCGGGACTGGCAATAGAGATCTGTCCCCCGTAAGAGCAGCACTGGGCTTCTTTCCCTTCGTAAGGCAAGGGATCAAGTAAATATCCGGTGCTGCGGAGCATTTGCCTTACTGCCTGCTGTGTTTCAGGCCGGTTACGGCTTGAGCAGGGATCAAAAACAGATATCACGGTCCCTTCCCTTTTTTCCTTAAAAGGCACTCCGCACTCAACCATAATATCATAAAGCAAAACAGTATGAATCTCTGGCAAATAAAGCCTGAAAACTTCCATGCAGCTGGGACAGGTCAGGATAAACCGCGGTTGACCCAGCTTATTCCAATCATCCAAAAGCTGATCGCGAACCTGACGGAAAAGAGCCATATCACCTGCCCAGACAGCAGGAACTCCGCAGCAGCCCAGTTTAAGTGCAATACCCGGCGTCTGTCCCCTAAGAAAACGGAAGGTTTCTGTCACTAACCGGGGATCCGAGGCTCCGAGCTGACATCCCGGGAAAAAAATGTCAAGACATTTGTCCCCACCGGAAGGCGTGCCTAAAAAGGAAGCTCGGCTGCTGTTGGCAAAGGCCATGTCGCGCAGCCAGAAATCATGAAAATACCACGGCATGGCCCCCTTTTCATGCATAGCCTGATGACTGACCCGTAAGAATTCACCCATATCTATGTTAACAGGACAGACTTCAGCGCAAAGGCCACATTGGTTGCATGTAGAGATCAGTCTCGTTGCCACAGTACCATCGCCATCAAGAGTGCCCGGCGTAATAGTCACCTCTACCTCTTCGGCAATACGTAATGGGAATTTATTAAAGTAGTGCATCATGCCGCAGCTACGGTAGCAAGCATCACAACGACACTGAATACACCTGGCTGCTTCTGCATGAGCTTCACCCTGTGTGTATTCCTTACCGTCAGCGGGCAATACCGGTTTTAGAGGGGCAAGAACTGTGGTATCCATGCGCATTTTCGTAAAATTACTCTTTTTAGCGCTTCTCATCAATCCGGTTTTCAGGTAATCTTCGATACAGAGTGAAGCTTTTAACCCCTGGCTCAACGCCTCCATCGTATTGACTTCAAGAAGTGATCCTCCAAGGAATACACCTCCCAAATTACTTGCCAAGGGAGTTCCACTGTCTTTATCAATACCCTCCATTAAACCGAAGGAATCACCACCTGCTCCAGTGGCCAGATATAGAGCATCATAATGAACAAGCAGTGTTTCAAGAGACTCAACCGGCTTTTCAAGGTAAAGATTGTATTGTTCCTTTGAAAACTGGAGCTTGATGTCAGAAAGAAATATTTCAGGTTCGAGCAGATTCCACAAGTGCCCTCCGATGCGGTTGCTTCGTTCTAATATATCAACATGGTATTTTTTATTAGCCAGGCGCAGAGCACAGGCCAACCCGGCTGGGCCGGCCCCGATAACCGCTACCTTTTTATTTTTTGCAGGAAGATTGTAGCTGTTAGGTTCATATCTGGGAGCATGTGTAAGAACAGCCTTTTCCAGTAATCTTAACGAAATATGCCGGTCAACTGCCTCCCGTGAGCAAACTTTCCGGCACGGCTCGTGACATAAATTGGCCACTACAGCCGGAAAACCGACTGTATTTGAATAGAGCCGCAGCGCTGTTTTATAACTGCCACGTTTTAATCTTGAAATAAATTCTCGTATATCGAGCTTAAACGGGCAGGCTGAAGTACAAAAAGGCTCTTCCTTCTCAAGGCATTCTTCTATGATTTTACGTCTGATTTCTTCAATCAAAATAATCTCCTCATTATTGCATAAATAATTGCAATACAATCAAACTGTCTCTATCCAACCGCCAGGAATCAACTCTTACAGGATTAGAAAAACCTTTCTGCCGCTACCCCCCCAAGTGGAACAAAATAATCTTCGTCTCCTTTTTGGACCGGGTTAGCTCTAATATTCTCCAGTTCCTCGTAAAGATCTGAACCGAGGAAGTATTTCTGTGGCGGTGAAATTGTACCTCCTGCTGCCAGAATATCCAAACCGGCTTTCACCTTTTCCGGAGTAGCAGGCATTTCGTAGATGCGTACGCCACAGGCATTATTAATAGCATTCAAAACCGCTACATGACCGGAAGACTGGAAGGCTTCAGATGCTCCTGAAGAGCCAAAAGGCCCCTGCTCATCCAGTCTTTCGTAATGGATAAGCTCTATCGTGTCGGGAATTGTTTCAATATAGGGAACGCCACAGGCAGCAATATTGTTATGTTTATGCACATCGTCGTAATTCTCCGCAAGGGCGAAACCGATAGAGTGGGAAATACCACCGTATGCCTGTCCGTTAACAGCATCAATATTCCCAATTTTACCCACGTCGTCTACACAGGTAAAGCGAATTACCTTGGTAGCTCCTGTTGCAATGTCAACTTCCACTTCGGCCAGGTTCAAACAATAGGTAAAGGCCGGTGTGGGGTCGCCAACCCCGGTGTTGGGATCGAGCCTGCAAAGTCCGGAAATGGAAGTGTTGGAAAAGGTGCCGAAGTATTTTGTGTCCCTGCCCTCGGCCTTCATTTCATCATAGGTCCGGTAAGAGCCATCTTCTTTAAGCATGGCTGAAATCAGTTTCTCGGCTGCAATAATCGTGGCGTTGCCACTCATAAAATGAGTTCGGCTCGCGCCTGACATACCGCTGTCCGGGCAAAGCTTGGTATCATTTTGAACTAGGCGGATCTGGTCAGGAGTTACACCGAGAGGTTTGAGAGCTTCAAGGGTTAGCATCAGGGAACCGATATCCCCCCCCTGCCCTAGTTCCTGGTAGGTATCGTACTTTGTAAAAGTACCGTCCGGATTAAGCTCAATTGCCACGGAAGCGCTGTCTGTGCCTCCCTCGGTAACATTGAACCCGCCCCAGGAGAGTCCCACGCCTCGACGTTTTTCGGGGGAATCTGCCTTCTTTGCCTCAACAACGGCCTTTTCATAATGAGGTTTCATTATCTTCATCATTTCCTCCATCGGATACTGGCGGAAAGGATAACTGTTTATATTGGTTTCACCTTCTCGGGCGATGTTAATCCAGCGAAACTCGAAGGGATCAATTCCTGCTTTTTCAGCCAGCATATCCATCAGGGCTTCACTGAGGGTATAAGCCTGAGGTGAACCATAACTTCTGTAGGCTGTACCAAAATTATGATTAGTGTTGGCAATACGCGACAGACCGGCTGCATTTGGCACATAATAGGGGAAAAAGGCAAAGCGGGGTTGCTTGGTGACTATATCATCACCTCCCCAGGAGTAGGCACCATGATCCATGCCAAAATCAAACTCCACGGCAGTTATTCTGCCGTTCTCATCGCAGGCCGCCCGGCCGTTTGAATGGCAGGGGCAGCGTTTACCCGAAAAATGCTGATGTTCTTCATAGCTCATGGAAAGCGACACCGGGGCTTTCATAACTGCGGCTGCAGCCCCGGCCAGGCAAAGATCCCCGGCATTGGTCGACCAGCCGAAACTGGCGCCGGTGGGGTTCATAATTACCCGTAATTTTTCCCTTGGCACACCTATTGAATTACCAATCCGACCGATTGATGAATATACCCCCTGTGACTTACACTGGAAGGTAAGGTAACCTTCTTCATCAAAATAGGCTTGCACGGAATCGCCCTCGATTGAAAGGTGGGGCTGGCGGGTCGAGTAAAAGCTTCCTTCAACACTATATATTGAACTGTCAATTATTTCAGCTACGTTAACGGGTTCTTCGAGCCCGGCTCCCTTCAACAGGGGCTGGATGCAGAAAATATTTGGGGTATCCTCATGAATACGCATAGCATCAGGCATAACCGCCTCAAGAAAGTTCAGGTATTCCGGAAGTTTCTCGATCGTCACCTTCACTTTTGCAGCTGCATCACGCGCATGCTTTTTAGTATCGGCTACCGCAAGGGCTACGACATCGCCATAACGATAGATTTTTTTCTCATTGAGTACTTCCCGGCTTGGTGCCATTACGGTAGTTCTCTCGTGCATTTGGCCTTCAGCCATTATATTTGTGCCTCCGATAGCCTTGATATCGGTGGCCAGAATAATTTTCTCCACTCCGGGCATCTTCTCCGCTTCCGAGATACCTATTTCTAAAATTCTGGCATGGTGAGCAATTTTTGGCTGTACCATTGCGACATGAAGAGTTTCCTGAGGCATCTTTAGCTCCTGATCATCGCCGTAATCAGCCAGGCCGCAAACTTTGGCCAGGGCGGTAGGGCGGACAACCGGTTTTCCGTAATATCCGTCTTCGCTATTATAATCCGGTCCGATCTCGCTCATTGCTGCCTCGCCGCGCACAACTTTTGCAGCTTCCATTACAGAATCCACTATTTGCTTGTATCCGGTACAACGGCAAACATTCCTATGTTTCTGAAACCAAGCTCTTACTTCGCTCCGCGAAGGATTATTATTTTCCAGTAGTAACGCGTAGGCAGAAACAATAAAACCGGGGCTGCAGAAACCACACTGCACTGCTCCCAGTTTCATAAAAGCGACCTGTAAAGGATGCAGATTTCCGGGAGTCCCTATTCCTTCTACCGTTATAACCTTGCTGTATTCTTTAATTCTACCAATCTTCCGGGCACAGGAGCGAATAACTTTTCCGTTAAGAATAACTGAACATGAACCGCAGACACCGGTTCCGCATCCGATCTTGACACTTGTCAGGCCGAGCCGCCTTAATACTTCGGCAAGTGTATCATTATCCGGTTCACATATAAAAATCCGATTCGCACCATTAATATTAAGCCACATTTTTTGAAATACCAAATCAGACCCTCCTTATATAGTTTAAACTGAAAATGGAATTATATTATATAGCTGAATGTAATACATCTCTCTCCAGCTTACTAAAACATAAATGCCTTGATATGTCAACTTTGACATAAAGGTGTAATATCATTTATTTCCAATGTTATATTAATAAGTATGCCCTGATTGAGGGACGTTAGATAATAATTAATTGCCGGATATTAATTCAGAGAAACCCGGTTCTGCTTGCTTTTACAACCACCCGGTGTTATTATACTTGTAACATATCAAATTACAGGGGAGCTGGGATTACCCGGCTGAGAAAGAGATTTTGTGCTCTGACCCTTTGACCTGATCTGGGTAATGCCAGCGGAGGGACATTACAATGACACTAAGCTGTCGCCTGCGTTGGCGGCAGCTTTTTTATTAATCGAATAAGAAAGGAGCTAAATTAAATGGCAACATGTAACCTGAGCTTGCAGGTTGTTCCCCTGGTCGATGAAAAAAGTCTCTATTCTCTTGTTGATCAAATCATCGGGATGATCTCCGTTTCGGGAGTTAAATATAAGGTTGGCCCGATGGAAACAACCATGGAAGGTGAACTGGATTTATTACTGCAGATAGTAAAAAAAGCACAGAACATCTGCACAGAAGCAGGCGCAGACAGGGTCCTTTCTATTATAAAGATAGACTACAGCCCCGGGGGAGTGACTATTGATGAAAAAATCACTAAATATAAAAAATAGCCTGCCGCCGGTTACTATTATTCTGGCCTTACTGCTATTGTGGGAACTGATTTGTAAAATCACGGCCATACCGGAATTCATCCTTCCATCACCATCGGCAATAGGCTCCTCGCTGGCAGCCAATTATCGCCTGATTGCCAGCCATTCCGTCACTACGCTGGCAGCTGTTGCAGCGGGCCTGTTCCTTGCTGTAACCGTTGCCGTCCTGGCCGCACTGGCCATGGACCGCTGGCTGCTTATTAAACAAGCAATGTTTCCCCTGCTGGTTGTTTCACAGGCTGTTCCTATATTTGCCCTGGCTCCCCTGATGTTGATCTGGTTCGGGGTTGGCCTGGCTCCCAAGATATTGATCGTTGCCCTTGTATGCTTTTTCCCCCTTGCCGTCAGCCTGGTTGAAGGGTTGGAGCAGGTGAACCCGGAAGAAATTGAGCTGATGCAAGTAATGCAAGCCGGCAGATGGATGATTATGCAACATGTCAAGTTTCCAGCTGCCTTACCCTACTTTTTTTCCGGTTTGAAAATTGCAGCCACCTACTCTGTTCTGGGAGCAATCATTGGCGAATGGCTCGGAGCCCGGGCGGGGCTTGGTATCTATATGCTCCGGGCAAAAAATTCTTTTCAGACCAGTGATGTATTTGCTTCTATCATTATCGTTGTTGTTTTAAGCCTGCTTCTTTTCAAAATAGTTGAGATAACAGGTTCACTGGTTATGCCTTGGAGAAAAGAAAAAGATCTTACCGTGGAGGATTAATAATCATGTTTATATTAAAGAAATTATTGATACTGCTGTTTTTTGTATTGCTAATCACAACTTTAACCTCCTGTTCTGCATCTGCACCACAGGATCTTGAAGAGGTTACCCTATTGCTGGACTGGACACCCAATACCAATTACAGCGGAATATTCGCTGCCATGGAAGAAGGTTATTACCGGGAAGAAGGTATTGACCTGCAGGTAGTGGAAGCGCCCGGAAGTGTCCTGCAAATGATAGCAACCGGGCAGGCCCATTTTGGTATCAGTTATCAGGAGGAAGTAGTTTTTGCCCGCCTGAGTGATCTGCCTGTTGTATCCATCGCAGCTGTCATTCAGCATAATACTTCAGGATTCGCTTCTCTAAAGGAGCGCGACATCCTCTCTCCGGCCGATTTTGAAGGTAAACGTTACGGAGGCTGGGGGTCACCGGTCGAAGAGGCTACAATAAAAGCCCTGATGGATAAGCACGGAGCAGATTTCAACCTGGTTGATATTGTAACCACCGGTGAAGTTGACTCCCTGATTGCAATTGAACGTGATGCCGATTTTGCCTGGATTTATTATGGCTGGACAGGTATAGAAGCCGAATTGAAAGGTATTGACTTAAATTTTATTGAACTGCGCCTGGAAGAAGAAGCTCTTGATTATTATACCCCGGTAATCGTTGCCAGTGAAGAACTGATCGCTGAAAACCCCACCCTGGCAGAAAGATTCATGAACGCAACAAGCAAGGGCTACCGGTTGGCAATGGATGACCCTGAAACAGCAGCCCGTCACCTGCTTACTCATGCCCCTGAACTGGACCACGATCTTGTATCCGCCAGCCAGGAGTGGCTGGTCGACAAGTACCAGGCTGAGGCCGATACATGGGGTTTACAGGATAAAAAAACCTGGGAAGCTTACAGCAACTGGCTACTGGAAAACGGGCTGATCGATAAAATGCCCGAAAGTGAAAAAGCTTATACAAATCGCTTCGTGAGGTGAATCTAATCAAAACTCTGGTTTTAGAAAATATAACAGCAACTTATCAGGTAGAAGGACACCGTCTGCCGGTCCTCAATAACATTTCGCTGCAGGCAGAAGCAGGTAAGTTCATATCGGTCATCGGACCGAGTGGCTCAGGAAAAAGCACTATACTTAAACTTGCTGCAGGCTTGCTAAAACCGGACAGGGGCAAAGTAATGGTAAACAATGTAGATCTGACCGGTATATCAAGGCTGGTCGGATATATGCCGCAGAAAGATCTCCTCCTGCCCTGGAAAACGCTACTCGAAAATGCTGCTCTTCCTCTGATTGCAGCAGGCAGAAAAAAAGCCGAGGCTTATGAAACAACCATGGCTCTATTACCGCGCTTCGGCCTGGACGGTTTTGAGGGATACTATCCAGGCAGTCTTTCCGGGGGCATGAGGCAAAGAACAGCCCTGCTGCGAACCCTTTTAATCGACAGCAATCTTCTTCTGCTGGATGAACCATTTGCCTCCCTTGATGCATTAACCAGGGCTTCAATGCAGGATTGGATTCTTGATATCTGGGAACAGTTTAAAAGAACAGTGCTCTTTGTCACCCACAGTATAGATGAGGCAATCTATCTCTCCGACCGGGTTTATGTTATAACAGAAAGACCGGGTAGGGTTGCTGCCGAATTTGACATTAACCTGACCCGCCCCCGCTCAAAAAGTATTATAACTTCAGAAGAATTCAGCTTATACAAGGAAAAGATGCTGGCTTCACTCGGTCAAATCAGTTAGCACCGGTTTTAATTGCAAGCAGTAATCCCTCCCTGAAAGAAACCGAAACCACATTTCCAGTAAGCTGATTACTCAAACCCCGTGTTGAAGAAAAAAACAGTGGTTCATCATCCAGTGGGTACTTGAGACCCTTGGTAAGCACGCCTTCAACTGAGGGAGTAAGGGCAAAAAGGGAAAGGTTGTCGCCAGCCTTCCCGTTTAGTTTAAAACTACGGTTAAACAATCGGATTTCAGTTCTGTGGTCGATAATAAGTGCCGGAATACTTTTATCCAGAGGAATTTTCAGAAGGAGAAGGTTGATAAATAATTGATCTATCCTACTGCCGCCCAAGGCACCGACAATTACTATCTCCCCGGGTTTTGTTTCCAGGGCATAGTCAAGCGCCAGCTCGAGATCGGATTTATCTTTTGCAGCTGGATATTCTATCACCCGTGCCCCCGATGACAACAGTTTCTCTTTTTCGGGGTGAGGCAGAGAATCGAGATCCCCAATTACCAGGTCCGGACAAATCTCCATCTTCAGGGCATGAATACTACCACCGTTGGCACAGATAACAAAATCGTCATCCACGATGTAATCACAGTGCCATGAGTAATCGCTCATGTCGCCCCCGGCGATGATAACCACCCTTTTACTCATTTGTTACTTCAATCCCTTAAAAAACTGAGTCAACCTTGAAACACCTTCTTTTATGTTTTCCATGGAGTATGCATAAGAAATACGAATATACCCTTCTGCGCCGGATCCAAAATCGACTCCCGGTGTTACCGCTACTCCCGCTTCTTCCAAAATTTGCAGGGCAAAACCATAAGAATCGTTAGTATAATCCTTAACGTTAGCCATCATATAAAAAGCACCATCCGGAAGCTTCGCCGGAGCAATACCTATATTCTTCAGAGCTTCATACAGGTAGATACGGCGCTCATTATATGCGCTGAAACGATTATCAAGGGTTTCACCGCTTTCCTGCAGGGCAGCAATTCCCGCAGCCTGAATAAAGGAACAGGCACAAATAAACAGGTTCTGCTGTAATATCTGCATGTGTCTGACCAACTTCTCCGGAGCTATAAGATAGCCCAGGCGCCACCCGGTCATGATATTCCTTTTGGAAAAACCGTTGATTACAATAGCCTGATCGGTAAATTCCAGAATAGAGTGATCCGGGCCCGAATAGTTTATACCGTGGTAAACTTCATCAGATACTATAAAAGTACCAATATCAGCCAGTTCTTTTAACTCTTTTTTGCCAAGCACAGCACCGGTAGGATTAGCCGGCGAATTGATCATCAACGCTTTTACTTTTTTGGATAGTTGTTTTTTTACCTGATCGGCCCTCAAGATAAAACCGTCTTTTTCATAAACAGGGATAAAAACAGGTACGCCACCGACGTAATTAACAAAGTTCGGATAACAGGCATAATAGGGGTCGGCCATCAGCATCTGGTCACCCCGGCCCAGTAATGCGGAATAAGCAAGCAACATCGCCGGCGATGATCCGGAGGTCACCAGAACCTGGTCCGCTGTTATTGTAACACCATAAGTTCGCTTGTAATAAGCAACAATTTCATCTCTTAATTCTGCTTTTCCCAGGCTGTGTGTGTAAGCAGTATCATTCTGTTGCAGCGCTTCTATTGCAGCCTGCTTAATTGAATCCGGTGTTTCCCCTCCCGGCTCTCCTATCTCCATATGAATGATCGAACGACCTTTTGCCTCTTCCTGCTGAGCTTTTTCAAGGATCTCCATCGCCAGAAAAGGTCTGACCTGCTTAACCCGGTCCGCCATAATTATTCCTCCGCTGTGATCTTTTAATATAGGAACCATCAATCTTCCTCCTTCAGCTGGTGACACCACCCTGTTCCTTTTCCCTGATCAATTCTGCACAGTACTCAATTATTTCCCTGCGGCGAATAATCCCGATAAAAATACCCTGGTCATCAATTACCGGCACAAAGTTCTGCTCACTGGCCAGATGAAGAAGATCTACTATTCGCGAATCAACCCTGACAGGTTTGTTATTTGCATGACAGGCAATATCTTTGACCTTTACCTTTTCCATCCCGGCCAAATCCAGGCCGGGAGAATTTTTGATTTTCCACAGCAGGTCGCCCTCTGTAATCGTTCCGGCGTAACAACCCTTATCATCAACCAGAGGGACCGCTGTATAGCTATTATGCTCCATTCTTTCGAGTGCCTGGCGCATAGTTGTATTGGTTTTCAGGCAGACAAGATCATTTTTGGGAATTAAAAAAAATGCAACCTTCATCGATAATCAAGACCCTTCCGCTTCATTTTCTATCAAGCCGCCGCTGACAATCTTAAAGCCTGCTTTCCGATATAACTGCTCCAGTTCCGGTTCGAAAAGTACGTTGATAGTTTTAATTTTTTCCGCTTTGATCCGTTCTATTACCATTTCCAATAATTTAAGGGCAATGCCCATTCGCTGATAATCAGGATGAACAACCAGGCTGCGTATTAAAGCATCCTCAACTTTATCACTTAAAACATCTACAAAACCGACTAACTGTTCTCCTTCAAAACAGCCTGCTGTCATGAAAGTATCTCCGATAACCCTGCTTATCTCTTTTTCTCTTTCTTCCCAGCCAACCAGGCGCCTTAGTTCAGCGACTTTTTTAACTGATATATCGGGATCAATCTTAAAAATAAGACTCACCTGAACACCTCATTGAGAAAAACTGCTAATAATTAGATATTTTATAATTACTTCTATTCCCTGTTACGGGTGTAAAAAAGGAACATGTAAACCAAAAAAGCAACCACAACTAAAAACGAAACAATTGTAAAAGGATCATAGGGGACAAAATCTGAAGAAAAAACCAAATAAAACCCTACAACTCCGAGAACGACTAGAAAGGCTATGTAGAGTATTCTTTTTAAAAGCAAGCAATTCTCCCCCCAGCATATTTTATATGATTTTATTAAAATTACAACTCTTCTAGCTTGTTATATAAATCGATCAAAGCGCTGCGGCAACTGCCCCTGATCACTACTTCTGCATTACTATCGTAAGCTGTCGGCTGTTGATTAATGATAGCCATCTTTTCAGCCAGAGCCGGCATGTCAGCTACAGGATATACTACCAGGCTGCTGCCTACAACCAGCATAAAATCACAGTCACGGGCTAACATTTCTTCCAGTTCAAAAAAGAAGGCAGGCATCGGATCCCCGAATAAAACCACATCGGGTCGCAACACTCCAAAACAGTTATGGCATGTTGGTGGTATATGCTTTAGCTCAACCTGCTGAACAAGTTCCTCAAATGGGTATCTTTTTTTACATCCCAGGCAGTATCCTGAGCGCAGGTTGCCATGAACTTCCCAGACATTTTTTGATCCGGCTTTAACATGCAAACCATCAATATTCTGGGTTATCAAACCTTTCAGGTAGCCTTTTTCTTCAAGCCTGACCAGTACGCGGTGGCCTTCATGTGGCTCAGCCAGGCTAATCTTGGAAAATCGACTGAAGCCGGCCTCATAAAATAAGCGGGGATTGTCACGGAGTACTTCAACTGATGAAACTGCGATTGGATCAACTTTTTCCCACATACCTGTACCGGGTGATCGAAAATCAGGAACACCACTTTCGGTGCTCATTCCTGCACCAGTCAGAACAATGAAACGTTCACTGGCCTTAACCAGTTCGGCCAGCCTGGCGATCGATTCCCCATAGTTCATCAGAATACCTCCCCCTTACCCGGCTGCCTGATCCCCCGGCCCATTGGCAGGCATAGGGCAGTTTCAGAATGATCACTGAGACCGGGTTTTTCTACTTTTATGATATCGTAAAAATCTATCCATTGCGAGTACATAATATTATTCTCAGCACAGTGCACAGCCAGCCGATCACGTGCAAAAACATGATCTCCCCATGAAGCGCCAAAGCGATCATTGCTTCCATCACCAATGTAAATTACAGATCGCCCTTCTTCTTTTAAACGAACTGCATGTGCTGCCTTACAGTTGCCACATACCGGGCAGCTGTGATGAGCATATGGATTTACAACTGTTAGTGCATCGCCATCCCGTTTTAGTTCATTTCTATATATACGACTGACTGAATCAAGCAACCCCTTCTCTTCCAAAATTGGTTCAATGTAAAAACCAAAACCATCACTGGCGATCACCACAGGGCAATCTTCTCTCGCGGCCTTTTCCAGGAACGGCACAAACCCGGGGCGAATTACAGCCCATTCCAGGGCTAATCTCTTAAGCAGATCGAAATCAGCAGGAAGCTGACCGGCAATTCTCTGCAGCCAAACCTTGATTGGGATTTTGCGCTGCCTGTATTCTTTTTCTATTTCCAAATATTTTTTTCCACCGAAATATGCAGCCAGTTTGGACGAAATATCTTCTGTAGTAACTGTTCCGTCGAAATCAACTAAATAAGCTGTTTTTTGCTTCATCTAAACCTCCGATCAACAATAAACAAGCTCAACTTCACTTGCAGTTTTCTTCAATATCAATCTGCACCAAAAAGTTTCTTTAAATCTTCCGGCTCGTTAGCCAGGAATCTGGCTCCAGCATCCTGCAGCTCTTCTGCATTACGAAAACCCCAGAGTGCCCCGGCTGGGAAAAACCCCCCGTTAATAGCTGTTTGCATATCAGTATGCGTATCGCCGAGATAAACCACCTGCTCTGGTTTAAAGCTCATTTTTTTAACTATCTTCAGGGCGCCTTCAGGGTTTGGCTTTTTGGGAATGCCATCGTTAATTCCCAAGACATCAACAAAGTCCCATTCAGAAAGATAAGTCTCTACCGTTTCTACTGCAAACTGATGCGGTTTGTTGGAAAATATCGCCATCGCCACATGAATGCTTTCGAGGTAGTCAAGCAGTTTTGCAATGCCGCGATAAGGAATGGTATTATTTTTCCATCGACTGGCATATTCTTCTTTTACAAGATCAAGAATTTTAGCCTGGTCATGTTCACTAAGACCCTCTGCAGAAAATGCTCTTGCCACCATCACATCCATACCTTCGCCAACGAAATAACGGTAAGCATCAACAGGATGTTCCTTAAAGCCATATTTCTTTAAAACAGCATTTGCTGATAGAGCTATGTCATCTAAAGTGTTTAACAAAGTTCCGTCCAGGTCAAAGATTACAGCTTTAAATTTCATCAGGTAAACTCCTATTTGCTCAGCTGGTTTTAGACCAACGCCCAACCAGCGGCAGTACTGATTCCGGGTAATGTTTCCTGAATAAGCGATAGTAATAAAGCTCTTCCTTGTTCCTGACCGGTACGGGGGCAGATTTCTGTTCTGCAGCATATTCAGCATCACTGATCATTTCATCAGCTACGGAAGTCAGCATGTCAGCCGAACCGGAACCCTGATCAAACTGCTCTTTATCCCTCCAGGCAACTTTCGAACCCAATTCGCTGGTAAAAGCCTGCCTTAATATCCATTTGTCGACCGCTTTTCCACGTACTTCATGCAGTTTCCAACTCATGGGAAACTGCTGTACCAATTTTAACAACCCAGGCTTTAAAAATGGCACCCTGCAATCCAGACCATGGGCTGAATTCATTCTATCTACCCTCTGCAGACCGGTGCGGCTCAATCCCTTAAAAATTTCTTCAAGTTCCGCTTCTACCTCTGCTTCAGAACCGATCTCCTTTAAATAACTGTAACCGGCAAACATTTCATCCGACCCTTCACCGGTCAGCATTATCTCCCGGCCATCTGCGGCAGCCTGACGGGCAGCAATATAGTTAGGTATTGCTGAACGTACGTAAGCGCAGTCAAATGATTCAAGGTGATAAATAACATCCGGGATAATATCTATCATTTCATCAACGTCATAAGTGTATACCCTATGATTGGAACCAATCCTGTCAGCAACAAGAGCAGCATATTCGATATCGCTGCTGCCTTTCACCCCAACTGTGTATGTATTGATCGGCTCATTGCTGATTTCTGCCGCCAGGGCCGCAATAACGCTGCTGTCCAGCCCCCCGCTTAAATATACACCCAGGTTACCTGCCCCGGCAATTCTTTCTTCAACAGCCAGTAACAACAGGTGACGCAATTTTTCAGTTGCCTCTTCAAGAGTGAGATTGCTCTTACGTATCAGTTTAGGTAGGCTGTAATACCTCACCCATTCCCTGTGCTTATCCAAATAACTGCCTGGAGGCACTTCCTTTATTTTAGATTTTAACCCGAGCAATGCCTTTATTTCCGGGGCTATATAGAGTGTTCCCCTCTTTTCAGTATAATATAAAGGTTTGATCCCAAGGGGATCCCTGGCCACAAGGCGTCTGCCATTATTATCGGAATAAGCCAGAGTAAATTCTCCTTCAATATTCTTAAAAAAGGAAGAGCCTTCATCTTCAATCAAGTCGGAAAAACGTTTTTCCCCATCACAACCCTGTAATATTTTTTTCTCTTCAGGGATTGCCATGTAACCATCAAGGGCAACCATGTGAAGTTCAGAATTTATATCATCAGATCCGTCCAAAACACCCATACAGCATGAATCACTGTCTGTTTCAATTTCGCGGCAGTTCCCGCGAAACTTAACTTTTTCAAACAGGGGATCCAACTCAACTAAATCATCTTTTTCACCAAATACTGCTATCAAACCGGGCACAGAAAATCAGCTCCATTAAATTATTAGTCTCCTACACGGGTAGAAGACTATTATTTATTATACCACAGCTGGAGAAATAAGTAAAAAAAGAGCCAAGGGGGGAGCAGTGAAGGCCCTTATAAGTAGCATGAATTGCCGGCGTTGATCTCCCGGTAAATTGGGTTAAAAGAAGGTTAGAGTTTTTTATATATCTTTATTTTTATAGTACAATGCTCCTACCGGACATGCTTCAACACAGAGCAGGCATTCCGTACAGATAGACTCAGCCAGTGGAAGATCCTTAAAAGTGGTTACCACCCGGTTAATTCCGCGCTTAGAAAAACCAATTGCCCCTACTTTTGCTTTTTTCCGATCTACCCAGACACACTGCCCGCATAAAACACAACGACTGCGGTCAAAGGCAAATTTTTCAGGACTGTCATCAATTTCAAACTCCCGCTCAATCAGATCAAAGCGGTCATGTTTCAATTTTAATTTTCTCTCTTTTGCTATCTTCTGCAGCTCACAGGCCCTGTTGGCCGGACAGTTACGACAGTTAAGATTATGGTCTGACAGTATGAGCTCAAAAGCAGTTTTAACAAGACGATCTACCTTCTCACTTCTTGTCTTAACTACCATGCCGTCTTTTATCGTCATAGTACAGGATGTGACCGGGTGTGAAAATCCTTCTATTTCTACAAAGCAAAGTCTGCAGCTTGCATTGGGCCTCTCTTCACTTTTAATGGCACATAGATGCGGAATATAGATATCATTATCCAGCGCCGCCCATAGAAGTTTGTTTCCTGCCCTGGTTTTTATTTCCCGATCATCAATTGTTATGGTAACAAAATCACTCATTTCTCTTTCCTCGCTTTCTCCTGCGGAAGAACAGGTGGAGACAGCTTAACCACAGCGTTGTACTCGGGGGGACAGGCTTTAAGACAGTTATCACATTTAACGCATTTCTCTTGGTCAATCTCCTTCAGGCCATCATCCCTGGTGAAAATAGCTTCAGTTGGACAGCTTCCAACGCAGACATTACATAATTTGCTGCACTTTGGTGGCTCAATATAATATAAAATCAGGTCGCGGCAAACCAGGGCCGGGCAGCGGCCTTCCTCAATGTGCGCTTTATACTCATCACGAAAATATTTTAATGTAGTTAAAACCGGGTTGGGAGCGGTTCGCCCCAGGTTACATAGAGAACCGTCACGTACATCCTCAGCAAGCTCTTCCAGCAATTTCAAGGTGTTTTCATCACCCTTACCACGCGTAATATCCGTTAAAATATCAAGCATGTGTTTCGTCCCCAAACGGCAGAAAGTGCATTTACCACATGACTCATGCTGGGTAAATTCCAAAAAATAACGGGCAACCGATACCATGCAGTCATCTTCATCCATAACTACAAGGCCACCGGAACCCATTATAGCTCCTGCTTCCTGAAGAGAATCGAAATCTATCGGCACATCAAGGGCACTTTCAGGAAGGCATCCTCCCGAAGGTCCGCCAATCTGGACGGCTTTAAATGCTTTCTCACCAGGCAGACCGTCACCGACATCATAAACCAGTTGACGCAGGGTAGTGCCCATGGGCACTTCAACAAGCCCCGTGTTTACTACTTTCCCCACTAAAGAAAAAACAGCAGTGCCCGGACTGCCGGGAGTGCCGATCCCTTTAAACCAATCTGCTCCCTTACGTACTATCAGGGGAACATAAGCAAATGTTTTAACATTGTTTAGAACAGTTGGCTTGCCCCGGTAACCTTTTTCAGCCAAACGCGGCGGCCTGCTCTCAGGCATTCCCATCTTTCCTTCCATAGAATTAACCAGGGCAGTAGCTTCTCCACAGACAAATGCTCCCGACCCCTGGAAAATCTCCAGGTCAAAACTAAATGAAGTACCCAGGATTGATTTTCCTAGCAGATTCTTCTCCCGGGCCTGATTAATGGCTTCCTGTACATGGGTTACTGCAAGCGGATATTCGGCCCTGATATAAAGGTACCCTTTCCCGGCACCTGTAGCATAAGCACACAGGATCATCCCTTCAATCACCAGGTGAGGATCTGATTCCAGTATACTACGATCCATGAAAGCCCCGGGATCACCCTCATCGGCATTACAGATAATGTATACTTCATCGCTCCCCGGCTTCAGGCAGGCTTCCCATTTGAGCCCGGCTGGAAACCCGGCTCCTCCGCGTCCGCGCAGGTTGGCGGCTTTTACCTCTTCCAGAACAACTTCAGGTTTACTCTCCAGGGCGCCTGCCAGGGCTTTATAACCTTCACGGGCTATATAGCTGTTAATATCGCGGGCGTCAATAAAGCCGCACTGTTCCAGGATTAATTTATGCTCATAAACTCCACGGGGAAAATCCTCAAATGTAGGGAAAATATCGTTGCGTTCAAGAGCTGCCATGGCGTACTCATAAGAAGGATCATCGCCGGCCAGGAAGTCTTCCACCAAACGGTGCACCAGGCCTTCATCCAGCTTTCCGTAGCAAACAGGAGGATGCCCCGGCTTATCGATAATAGCCATTGGTTCAGCATAACAGTGGCCCATACAGCCAACTTCAATTACATCAACTTCATCAGACAATCCACTGGCTTCTATTTCCCGGATAAAATCATTTTTAACCTGCCGGGCTCCGGCAGCAATACCGCAGGTTGCAGTTCCCACCATCACTTTAGCTTTATCTTTCTGCAGGTTTGCCTTTTCACAGGCTTTCTTAAATAATTTATTATATATTTTTCGAGGATCGGCTGTTGTGGTCACTGCTGTTCCTCCTCCTGTTTTAGCTGATCATTATCCTTCTTCTTTTCACTGTTTTCATCTTCAAAAGTAAGCATAATTCCATCCACCCTGGTTGGTGTTACCTTCCCTTCGACATTATCATTAACCACTACCACCGGGGCCATGGTGCAACAGCCGACACAGGCTACCCTTTCCAGACTATATAAACGATCAGAACTGGTTTCTCCCTCTTTTATATTCATTCTGCGCTCAAAAGACTCCAGGGTAATATCACCGCCAACCATATAACATGCCGTTCCCATGCATACCTTTACCTGGTGCTTACCGGGAGGATTTAAACGAAATTGGTTGTAAAAAGTAGCTAACCCGTAGACGTCAGCTGCGGGGACACTTAGGCCTTCGGCAATTTTCTCCATGGCCAGGGAAGGCAAATAGCCAAGCCTGGCCTGAACTTTCTGTAAAACAGGAATCAGGTTTTCACGCTCGGGAACAGTATCTTTTAGGACACCACTTACACAGGCCAGTATTTCATCTCTTTCACCTTCCAGCAACTGCAATAGCCACATCTCCAATCCAGGCAATTTCTGATAATCGTTTATATTTTAAAAACTAATTAATATAATACCATAATTAATCTGAAACTATCCAGCAAGTAAAAGAAGATTAAATTGCAATACTATTTTGATTGGGAGAAGTACAAATGATGAAAGAGGAGTGAACTATTTATTACTAAATTAAAATAAGTTATACAGGAATTCTCTATAGTAGGCGATCACGCTGATATGACCGCCCCCCCCAACTTGCACCTATCGCTTCGAACGATAAAACCTGTGCGCCTTTCCGGAACAAGGCAATCCTGTCTTCCCTCCAGGCAACCGTTTTTATGATCAGGTCAGTTGTTTTATCTCCTGGTAATATGCAGGGAAGTCTTATTGATTGCCATAGCCGCTTCCCACACAGACTCACTCAGTGTCGGGTGCGGATGAATCAGCTGCGCCATTTCCGCAGCAGACAATCCTCCGGATACCGCCATAGTACCTTCCTGGATCAGGTCGGATGAGTGTGGACCGAGAATATGCACCCCGACAACTTTTTCATCATTACCGGCTGCAATAATTTTAACCGTCCCCTCGCTTTCTCCCTGGGTCGCTGCCTTTCCACTTGCCGAGAAGGGAAACTTGCCGATTTTTACTTCCTCCAGACCTTTTTCTCTGACTTCTTCTTCGGTGAGCCCCACGGAAGAAAGTTCCGGATCAGTAAAGAGGCAGTTTGGTACCGCTGTTCCATCAAAAGCGGCATCAATCCCTGCAATGTTCTCCACAGCCACAATACCCTGGTGATAAGCAGTGTGGGCCAGGTAATAATTGGGGTATGCTACATCACCTACAGCATATATACCGGGAATAGAAGTTTCCATTTTATTATTAACAATAATTCCGTTGTGATGGTACTCCACACCGAGGGCATTTAAATCCTGGTCACCAAAAGCAGGTTTACGACCAATTGCCAGCAGGACGCTATCCGCCTGGACTATTTCTTCCCCCTGCCTTGTATCAATTGTCAGCCTGTAACCGCCTTCTGTTGTTTCAATATTTTTGACCGGTGCGTTCATGGTTATTTCCAGGCCGCCTTTTTTGAGGTAAGTAGTCAGGCGGCGAACCATTTCCAAGTCCATTCGGCGCAGCAGCCTTTCAGAGCGATGAATGATTCTAACCTTAACACCCAGGCCCTGAAAGATTGAAGCCATTTCCAGGGCAATAACTCCTCCCCCTATCACAGCCATCGTACCCGGAAGCTCTCTGAGAGCCAGGGCTTCCCGCGAGGTCATAATACCGGGAAGATCAATTCCTGGGGTACCGGGAATAAGCTCGTCGCTTCCTGTTGCCAGAATAACATTATCAGTTGCCAGATTAATCTTACTGCCGTCTTTCAAGTTTACCTTAACCTGACCAGCCCCGGCCGCAACTCCTATTCCATCATACAGATCAATATTCCCGCTTTTAAACATGCTGTAAATATGACCGACCAGCTCACGCACCACTTCATCCTTTTTATCCTGAAGACGGGAATAGTTAAGTTTAAGTCCATCAATAGAAAAACCAAAGTCCCCTGCCGTCTTCAGACGCCGGAACATAGCTGCGCCGTGGGTAAGAACCTTGGTTGGAATACAACCATGATTCAAGCAAATTCCGCCCAGGGTATCTTTTTCAACAAGAGCAGTTTTTAAGTTGAGTGAGCTCGCGCGCAGGGCAGCAAGATATCCTCCCGGACCACCGCCGATGATCACAACCTGATACTTTTCAGGCATTATTCACACTCCTTTGGGTTTATTGATCTTCTCCCAAAAAAAATTTATATTACTATTTACAATTACTGCTGCTGAAAACAGCCGGAATAACCATGGAAAAAGCTTTTACCAGTGCCCGTGTCATATCTTCATAGCTTACCCTGTAACCAAGATCAAGCAGGCCGGCAGCCATTTGATTCAGCACAGATCCGCCCTCCCTGCTGCCCTTGGTACTGCTTTTTATTAAAACCTTCTCGTATAGATCTCCGGGCAGGCTGAAAAGTATGGAGCCATGTTGTAATATTACTCCGTCCCGACGCAGCTGGGCACTGCCGACAATTTTTCTACCCTTTACCTGTACTTCGTATGCTGAGGGAGTATCGAAGCAGGAACCCGGGTCCAGATTAGGCCTTTCAATCGATGCAGAAGTGATAGAAGCGCTGATATTTAAAAGGTTAAAAGCTTTGACAACACCCCGGCTGATAGCCCTGTAAACATCAATAACCCCGCCTCTGTCAGTAAAAGGATCTGTTTCCGGCACCACAATGCTGTAAGTCAACTCATCTGAATGAATCACTGCCCGGCCCCCGGTGGGCCGTCGAACCAGGTCAAGACCCAAATCCAGGCAGGCCTGACGATTGATTATTTTATCTTCGTCCTGGAAAAAGCCTATCGAGACCGCCGGAGGAGACCACCTGTAAAGACGCAGTGTTGGCAGGCTGTCACCCTCATTCACCTCGCTCATTAATTTTATATCCTTTTCCATATTTATCTTTCCCGGAAGGGGCGGGTCAAGGATAAGACGCCACTGGTTCATTATTTTTTTACCCCCCGAATTGGTTCAGATAATGAACATTTATTTAATAATTCTGATTGATGTAAAGCTGCAGCTATTGCTTCTTTACCGGGCGGGTAATGATAATTGTAGAGTTCTCCCCCGGGATGTTCATTATAATACGGTCTGTTACAATCCGGACAGCCGCTTGTCCTGAAAGCCCATCCATCAGCCAGGCTTTTTTTCAGATTGTTTTCCGTCAGCCCGCATGAGATTAACTTTTCATCATTGAACAAAAAATCATTAAACGCTGCAATATTCCGGTTAAGAAGATAATGACCGATTTGAACTCTCCGGTAAGCACCCGGCAGAGGCGATGCCCATTTTTCCAGATCGGTTCCTTTCAGGGGAGTAAAAGCAAAAAGACCGACTGTGATCCCCAATGAAACAAAACAGTTGATCATTGAGAGTATTTCTTTTTCACTTTCACCGAGTCCGCAGATCAGGTGGGTACTTATTTTACCGGGATATTTTTCGGCGCAGCTTAATAAAAGTTCAACCCTTTTTTCCTGCAGGCCGCCTTTAAACAATTCGTAGGCATTTGCATTAACCACATCGACAGAAACTGAGACTCTTTCCGCGCCGGCGCTAAATAGGGCTTCTGCTTCATCAACACTTTCAATCCAGGCTGATACAGATATAGGCAGATTACTGCACTCTCTTAGTTTTTTAAGCTGCTCTAGTAAGAGAACAATACCATCAGCATGCCTGACAGACTGAAGACATATGCGTTTAATATCTTTTTGCTCGGCCGCTGTTAATGCTTCTTCAACCTCTTTCCAGCTATAATCGGGCCAGGTAATCCGCCCCAACCGGTTTATAACCCGACTAGATCTGTTGCTTCTTCCCTGCGGGCAGAAAGAACAGTTCATCAGGCAGCGGCTACCTGCCAGAAGATAAGCGGTTGTCGGGTAAAAATCCATTTTAGTTCCGGCAAAACCGAGACTGGCGGCAGTTCCGGCTGAAAGGCGAATCATAAAGAACAACACCCCCGGGAATGACTAATCTGCAGCCCTAGCCTTACTGCTTCCTTGCGGGCAGCCGGAGACGGCAGAACAATTTTATTAATTCCGGCCTTGATAGCCAGCAGATCAAGCTTCTCCCTGTAACGACCTCCGGGACGCATGCAGCCCAAATAAAGTGGGGTGGAAGGAAACATTAAACGGGCTCTGGCAATAAAAAGCGCTACGCTCTCCAGGAAAGGAGGTCGGCAGTTGCTAAATACTGTACCTTCCGTCGGGCGAAAAATAATCATGCTGATTGCCTCCACGGCTTCACCCTGCAGCATATCAAGAACTCTTTCCTCGCCCCCGACCTTCCCTCCATTTAAACCAATACAAATGTGGGGCACTACCCTGGAATATTTAACCAGGTAACGGTATGAGTCAAGATAATGCCCCATCCCGGTCTGAAGACCATATATATCAGCAATTGCCTGATCATCGCCGGGAAAATCAAATGAAATAACCTCTGCCAGATCTCCCAGGACCTTTGCTTCATTTTCCTCTACCAATCCGGTATGCAGGTTTAACAAACCCTTTTTTTTCAGCTCTTTAAGTTTATCCAGCCTGCCCATCAGAGGCACCTTACCACTGCTATCACAGCCTCCGGAAACAAGATAACTTGACTTGCATTTATAGCCTGACTGGAGCGCTTGCTCGAGAGAAACCATGTTCTGCAAATACCTGCCGTTACAGTGTGCGCATTTTAAAGCACATTCATTCCCTGTTACCGAAACAGCCAGAGTAACTTCCGGGTTAACAAATTCAACCCGGTCGGGGAAAAATGCCCGGCGTACACTCCATGCCCGTTCAAGCAGGTCGGTTTCATAATTATTCCCGGTCAAAATTAGCCTCCGTTATATTGATTCTTCCCCTCTACACCTGTCTTTATTTTAACTTTTTTCCTTCCAGCACAAAACCGGGCTGCGGGCTGCGCGAACTTCATCAAGGCGGCCAACTACAGTTTTGTAAGGACCGTGCGCCACTTTTTCGGGATCAGCATCAATATCGTCGGCAATGGCATTCATTGCAGCAACAAACTTATCAAGCGTTTCCCGGTTTTCTGTTTCTGTTGGCTCTATCATAAGCGCTTCTTCCACGATCAGCGGGAAGTAAACTGTCGGTGGATGAAAACCATGATCCAGCAGAGCCTTGGCAATATCGCCGGCTCCCGCACCTTTTTTCTTTTCAGCCCGGGCTGACAGTACAAATTCATGTTTGCAAACCCTGTCATAGGGCAACTGGTACCTTCTTTTTAAGAGGTTCATCAGGTAATTAGCGTTAAGAACCGCATCACTGGAAGCTTGCTTTAAACCTTCCGCTCCCATCATCATTATATAAGTGTAGGCCTTAACAAGAACTCCAAAGTTGCCGTTGAATGTATGCACCTTGCCGATGCTTTCAGGCAAATCATAGTTTAAATAAAAGCGATCATTCTTTTTGTCAACCAGGGGAACGGGAAGGTATGGTGCCAGCCTTTTATTAACCCCGACAGGACCACTTCCAGGACCACCGCCTCCATGTGGGGTTGAAAAAGTCTTATGCATGTTCAGATGCACAACATCAAAACCCATGTCGCCCGGTCTTGTGTAACCCATGATTGCATTCATGTTTGCACCATCATAATAAAGCAGGCCGCCGGCATCGTGGACCACAGCAGCCATGGCGCTGATATCTTCTTCAAAAAGACCAAGGGTACTCGGGTTGGTAAGCATTAAAGACGATACTGTATCATCAACTGCTGCCTTAAGGGCTTCAAGATCGACCAACCCCCTGTCATCACAGGGAACCTGGACCACTTCATAACCGGCCATACTTACAGTTGCAGGGTTGGTGCCGTGAGCCGATAAAGGAATCAGAACTTTTTTACGCCTGTTATCTCCGCGATTACGGTGGTATGCCTGGATAATCATCAGGCCGGTCAATTCTCCATGAGCGCCCGCTGCTGGCTGCATGGTAAAACGTTCCATACCAGTAATTGCATTCAGGGCCTGCTCCAGGTTATATAACAGCTCGAGAGCTCCTTCTGCTGTAGTTTCCGGCTGGCAGGGATGCAAATAAGCAAAACCCGGTATAGCAGCTGCCTCTTCATTTACCTTCGGGTTATACTTCATCGTACAGGAGCCAAGAGGATAAAAGCCGGTATCAACTCCATAGTTGCGGGTCGATAACTCTGTATAATGCCTGATCACATCTACCTCAGTCATTTCGGGCAGGCATGGCGCTTCACTTCGCCGGAGGGGCCGGGGCAATAGGCTGTCCAGTGGTTTTTCCGGCACATCACACGAAGTCAACGAATACCCCCGACGTCCCGGACGACTGATTTCGAATAAAAGAGCCTTACTTTTCCTCATCTCCATCCCTCCAGTTCCCCGGCCAGGGTATCAATTTCTTCCCGGCTGCGTTTTTCTGTTACTGCAATCAGCATTGTCCGATCAAACTCAGGGTAAAATTGGCTAATATCAACTCCACCAAGGATATTTTTATTAAGCAGGTGAAGGTTTAATTCTTCCGGTGAAGCCGGCACTTTAACAGCGAATTCTTTAAAATATATGCCGGGAAATACCAGTTCAAATCCTTCAATAGCAGTAACTTTTTCCCTGGCATAGTTGGTTTTCCGTAAACACTGCTCAGCAACTTCACGAATCCCCTGCGGCCCCATCGCGGAGAGGTAAACAGAAGCAGCAAGAGCCAGCAGGGCTTCATTGGAGCATATATTCGATGCTGCTTTTTCACGCCTGATATGCTGTTCCCTGGTTTGCAGGGTCAGGGCAAAACCGCGATTGCCCTCGCTGTCCACAGTTTCACCAGCGATTCTCCCAGGCATCTGGCGCACGAATTTCTCGCGCGAAGCCAAAATACCGAGTGCCGGGCCGCCATAGTAAGCAGGCACACCCAGGCACTGCCCTTCTCCGGCAACAATATCTGCCCCATATTCTGCCGGCGTTTGCAGTAATCCCAGGGAAATAGGATCGGCAGAAACAAGGAAGACAGCCTTATGCTGGTGGATTAGATCAGCCAGACCGTTCATATTCTCAACCATGCCGAAAAAATTTGGCTGCTGTAAAACCACGGTGGCAACATCATCACCAATCATTTCAGCCAGGATTTTCCTGTCTGTGCAGCCGTCACGCAGAGGTATTTCCTCCAGTGTCAGCCCCCGGCTGTTGAAATAATTACTCATTACTGCCCTGTAAAAAGGGCTGACCGAACGCGATACCAAAACCCTTGACCTGCGAGTTGCTCCACAGCCCATTATTGCTCCTTCGGTGAGAGCTGTTCCACCGTCGTACATTGAAGCATTGGCCACGTCCATTCCTGTCAGCTGACAGATCATAGTCTGGTATTCAAAAATTGCCTGCAGAGTTCCCTGGCTCACCTCGGGTTGGTACGGAGTGTATGCAGTGTAAAACTCACTGCGCCCCGTTACATGGCTGACCAGGGAAGGGATATAATGATCATAGATGCCTGCCCCCAGAAAAGATACACAATTCTGAAAGTGCCTGTTATTAGCTGCCAAAAGCTGCAAATGTTTAAGCACTTCCGGTTCCGACATAGCTGAAGGCAGATCGAGATCTCCTTCAAAACGGAGACCGGCAGGTATATCAACAAACAACTCATCGACCGAACCTGCGCCGATAACCGCTAACATTTCACTTCTCTCTTCATCAGTGAGTGGCAGGTAATGTTTGCCGCCCATAACCTATTTCTCCTCCTCCTCAACAATAAACTTTTCATATTCTTCCTTATCCATCAAGCCAATCAGTTCATTTTCATCATTGAAGTCCATCTTAAAAACCCATCCTTCACCATAGGGATCAGAATTGATCAATTCCGGCTGGTCCAGCAGCTCTTCATTAACCCCGGTTACTTTTCCTGTCAGGGGAGAATAAAGATCGGCAACTGCCTTGACTGACTCAATTACGGCAGCGCTTTTACCGGCTTCCAGCTGGGCTCCCTCGTCAGGCAACTCAACAAATACAATTTCACCAAGTTTATCCTGGGCATAATCGCACAGGCCGACAACTGCGCCGCTCTCCTCCAGGCGAACCCATTCATGCTTTTTGGTGTACTTTAACCCATCAATTACCTTGTAATTCATTAATAATCCCTCCTGTAAAATGGCATTCTAATAATCCGTGCTCCGTAACTACGGCTCCGGATTGATACTTTTACCTGATCATTAAGCTGAACTGCTTTATGATCAAGAAAAGCCATAGCAATAAACTTATCCAGTGTGGGCGAATAAGAACCGCTGCTGATCCAGCCAAGCTCTCTATCTTCATCGCCAACTGAATAACCTTCGCGCGGCACACCCCTGTCAACCATCTCGAGGCCGAACAGTTTTCGGGTTAAACCTTCCTGCTTTTGTCTCTTCAAAGCTTCCTGACCGTTGAATGATACTGCTTTTTCCAGGGCAACGAAACGGTCCAATCCGGCCATCAGGGGGTTTAAATCACTGCTTAACTCATGACCGTAAAGGGGCATTGACGCTTCAAGACGCAGCACATCCCTGGCTCCTAAACCGGCTGCGGACAAACTGTATTTTTGTCCTGCTTCCCATATAGCATCCCATATTTTGGAGGCATCCTCATTAGAGCAATAAACTTCAAAGCCATCCTCCCCTGTATAGCCTGTTCTTGAAACCAGGCATTTAGCCCCGGCCAGATCCAAATTACTCTTAAAATGATAGGTCCCTATGTCGGCCACTGTTTCAGAGGTGAGACTTTGCAGAACTTTTTCGCTTTCCGGTCCCTGCAGGGCAAGCTGGGCATAATCGGGAGATAAGTTATCCAAACCAACATCACCGGAAAGATTTTCCAGGAACCAGTCAAAATCTTTATCAGCATTTGCTGCATTAACCACCAGTAAAAAATTATCGTTGGTGATCCGGTAAACCAGAATATCATCAACTACTCCACCGTCAGGATAACAAACCGGGCTGTACATCACTGCATTGTTCTTTAACCGCGAAAGATCATTGGTCACCATTTTCTGCAAATACGATTCCGCTTCCCTGCCCCTGACTGAAATTTCACCCATGTGCGATACATCAAACAGGGATACCTTTTTGCGGGTGTTGACAACCTCTTCAACCAGTCCCTGCGGAAACTGAACCGGCAGCAGCCACCCGCTGTAGTTAACCATTTTACCTCCCTGGGCCAGGTGTTTTTCATAAAAAGGGGTCTTCCTGCCCTCAACCATAATAAAATCATCCTCCTTCCTTATCATGACCCGGAAAACCGCTGGCCTTTAACGTGTAATCAAAATTCGTTTTCCCCGTCCTTGTTAAATACAAAAGGACAGAGAAAGCCAAACGGCTTGTTCTCTGTCCCTGTTACCTGAGAGATTGCTCCCTTAATTACGAAGAGGCTTTCCCCGTCGGCGCCCTGCCAGTGCAGAAGCTCTCCAGAGGCGCGTCCCCTGATGGTACTGAAACCTGAGAGTTTCCCCCACATCTGCCATGCGCAGGGTTTCTCCTTCGGTGTCCGCATTCCGGAACTCTCCCATAAGGTTCATCCGCTATATCTAAGTTATTTCCCCAGTTTCGACATAATAACTGGAATTCCTGCCTTACATTTAATAATATTTAATAAATTTCTCACTGCTTTCTTTAAAAAGCAGTGAATTGGAAAGAATCAATAATCTGTTCAAAAACCAGGTCTGCATACTTATCACCAATTTCTACCGGCACAGTGTAAAGGATAATATAGAAATAGTTTTCATCTCTTTCAATAACGATAGCTATTTCCAAAACATCTTCTCCTTCATAGGGATAGAAAGCGCCGAGCATAATGTAAGCATGTTCGGTGTCACCAATATAATCATAACCGCTATCCTGATCATAAATAGCGCCGTTTAATGAAATATACTGCTCTTCAAGATCGGAGTAAATCTGATCCAGGCTCGCATATTGGCCTCCATTACTGGCGTTTGCAAGAACCTGGACAACCACCATATTCTCACCTTCCTCGCTGTCTTCCGGGCCAAAGAAATATACAGAATTATCAACAATATTATAAAACCAGCTGTCTGGATAATTCATAGCAAAACCAAATCCCTGTCCTTCAAATGTCAGCATACCTGAAGCAGCCCCCGTAACGGTGCCGGGGCTGCCGAAATCCAGCTCGGGTTGAAGATTGTTTGCCGGAGCGGGCTGCAAAAGATTGATTGTTTCTCCTGTTTCCACTGCCAGAACAGCAGTACTGAGCGACCAGACGTTTGCACTTTTAACCCCGGTTACATTCAGCTGCCCTTTGTTGGACGAACCGGAAACAGGAATGCTCAATTCAGCCTCACCCATGGCGTTATCCAGACTTATTTCACCATTAACCCCTTTGCCAATCTCTACCGGCTCCCCGAGGAGGGTTAGCGCAGCGGGGTTAGCGTATAAAGCGGAAACAGCCTGGCCATACACCTCCGATGAACGAAGGGCTTTACGGCCTGCCGAGAGGCCAATGATGACCATGATCACGAATAGAACTAAAAGAGAGCCGAGGACAATCGCAGCAATTTTAAGCCCGCTTTTTTTCTTTTTACCGGAAGAAGCAGATACGGCAAGGTCAGGCTGAACAGCACCACCATCGTCATGAGAGCTTGATTTAACTTCATCGCCCTTTCCAGGAAAAGACGGCGGTACAACCCCTGGAGATGGAGGCGGAGGAGGAGATGCTGCGGTTTTCGGTAGCAGACCTTCAACCTGGCCGGCACTGATCCAATTTTCCATGCCTTCTTTCCAAACGAGATCTTCAGAACCAAACTCACCGGAAGCAGCCATCTCAACAAACTGCTCTTTGCTAAACGGGCCAAGCTGCTGCTGGTTTTTGAAAACAAACCATTGGTCTCCCATTTAAAAAACCTCCATTTTATTTATATTAATCTTCATTTTCTTAAGAACATTATTTCTCGCCATTCTTATAAATTATTTCTGCCCCAAACGTAAAAATTCACGTGATACAAAAGAAGAAAAAGTGTGAGGATCCCGGCCCAGGATCTGCTTCAGTACAAAATTGTTACCCTTAAAGCCATGAGCTGCATAATAATCAAACATTTTAAGCAGATTACTAAGAGCATGTTGATTTAATCCTTGCCGGCGGGCAGTTTGCAACCATTCTTCACGGGGCATTTCATTCACGGTCACCTGCTGCTCAAGCACTTTTGTAAAGAGGGCGGCAACTTCAACCTGGGATAATGCTCTTGTTCCAACAATTTCATAAATAGCTTCCTTGTAACCGGGTTCGGTTAAAACGACTGCTGCCGCCTTGGCCAGATCAAGAAGATCAACCATACAGATAGTCGTTTCAACAGGATAAGGAACTGAGTAAATACCTTTTTTAAGAATATTATCTTTATAAGCCAGCATATTCTGCATGTAGGCAGCCGGCTGCAAAACTGTAAATCTCAGGCCCGATTCAAACAGTTCTTCCTCAACCCTCATTTTATTCCAGTGATGAGGCATTTTTTCTGTATGCGGATGAAGAACTGAATGATACACAAAATGTTCCACACCATTTTGTTGCGCCGCAGCTATTGCCACGCGACCTATCTGCAGTTCTTCAGGGTGCATGTTCGGACAGATATGGTAGACTGACCCCACATCTTTCATGGCCTGATTAAACATAGCTTGATCAGCCATGTCTCCTGCCACGGCAGATATGGCACCCATCCTGGTCAGTTCTTCTGCCTGATCTTTATTTTTAACCATGACCCGCACCTTTTCATTGCGCTTCAAAAGAGCATTCAAAACAGCCTGTCCGGTTTTGCCCGCTGCACCGGTAAGCAGGATCATAAAGCTCACCCTCCCGCAGAATCAATTCTTATTTGTCTTAGATTACTATATCCGCTTAAAAAGCTCAACACAATTCTGAACAGGGTAGATTATCTATTAACTATAGAAATGGTTTAAAGAAAAAGCCTAATCTGCTATAATATTAAAACAATATGAATGATTCCAACATGGTGATTCAACGTACCGAACAAGGAAAACAGTACATTGTTAAAACCTTTTTACTATAAGCGAGGAGGTTTAATTAATGCCGCTTTCCGGAATAACTGTCGGTATTCCCAGGGAAATAATGCCCGGAGAAAGAAGAGTTGCCGCAGTCCCCGATACGGTTAGCGCTATGATTACAGGCGGAGCAGCAGTTATGCTTGAAGCCGGAGCTGGTGAAGGAGCTTATATCACAGATGATTGTTACCGAAAAAAAGGCGCTATTATTATTGACAGTCCGCTTGAGCTTTATAAAAAGGCAAACTTAATCCTCAAAGTTAAAGAACCCCTCTATTCCGAACAGTTTAAATGTCACGAAGCTGAGCTTCTCTCACCCGGTTCTATCCTGATTGCCTTTCTTCACCCGGCCCATAAAGTCAATCACGCCTGCCTGAAAATTCTGGCAGAACGTAATATCACCAGCTTCACCCTCGATGGTGTTCCCCGCATTTCAAAAGCGCAGCAGATGGATGCCCTGACATCGATGAGTACTGTGGCTGGTTATAAGGCAGTAATTTTTGCTGCCGGACACCTTGGTCGTTTTATTCCAATGATTTCTACATCGATTGGGATCATTAAACCTGCACAGTTCCTTATAATCGGCAGCGGTGTTGCGGGTTTACAAGCTGTTGCTACAGCTAAACGTCTCGGAGCGGTGGTCAAAACCCTTGATATACGACCGGAGGCCAACGAACAGGCCCGCAGCCTGGGTGCTGAAAATATCGAATTTGAAATACCCCGGGAACTGACCGTGGGCCGTGGAGGTTATGCCCGCAGACTAAGCGAAGCTTGGTACGCAAAAGAACGCGATATTTTAAAACCGCACGTCGCAGCAAGTGATGCAGTAATCTTGACAGCCCTGATACCCGGCGAAACTGCACCCACCCTGGTTGACAAAACAATGCTGGCTGGAATGAAAAAAGGTTCGGTCATTGTGGATATTGCCGTTGACCAGGGAGGAAATTGTTCGCTTACCCGCTGTGGGGAAGATTACGAGTATGAAGGTACTACAATCAGCGGTATCATGAATGTTCCAGCCACTCTCCCGGTAGATGCAACTAATATGTTTGCCTGGAACGCCTGGCACTTTTTATCCTATCTTGTCCAAAACGGCAGAATCAATACAAGCAGAGAAGATGAAATAGTAGAATCAACAATGGTTACATACAGCGGCCAGATTGTTCATTATGGCGCCCTTCTGGCCATGGGCCTGGCAAAGGAGATAAACAACCGATGACCACTGCCTTAGTTTTATTTTTTGTAGCTTCCGCGCTGTTGGGCTATAGAATTATAACCGCAGTCCCTTCCCTGCTGCATACTCCCTTAATGTCGGGTATGAATGCTCTTTCCGGCATAACCTTAATCGGGGCAATTGCTTTATATGCAACTGCGCCTCCGGAAGCCTCACTATGGTTGATTGCAGCGCTTCTACTGTCAACTATTAATATTGCCGGTGGTTTCTGGGTAACTGAACGGATGCTAAAGATGTTCAAAGGTAATAAACAAGAAAACGGAGATAAAGCACCATGGCAGTAAAAACAATTGTCGCTATCTTCATAATCAGTGGTTTCCTGACCGGTATTTATTTGATGCAGTCACCCCGTAATGCACTGTGGGGAAATCGTTTAGGGGCTTTATCTATGCTGGTAGCAGTTATTTATACCCTGGTCATAACAGGTATTGAACCTTTTTCAACACCGGTTATCGTTATCGCTGTCGGGACAGCAGCCGGTTTTATCCTGGGACAACAGGTAAAAATGATTCAGATGCCGCAAACTGTTGCCCTCCTAAACGGCTTCGGTGGCGCTGCATCCGCGTTGGTTGCTTTTGTGGCGCTAACCTCTTTGTTTGGAGGAGTATTATTTACCTTTACAGCTCTTTTAGCCTTATCCCTGGGAACATTGACTTTGGGTGGAAGCCTGGTTGCAGTAATAAAACTGCATGGTTCGGCCCTGGGCAACTTCCCCCGGGGCAGGTGGCTGGGCCGGCTGCTCAGCACTTTAATACTTCTCACCCTTTTTTTTGTGGTACTGGGCAGCCTGCTACCCGAAACAATATTTTTTCGTTTAGCCCCAATGACAACTGCTCTGATAGCAGGCCTCCTGATGGCAGCACGTATAGGCGGAGCTGACATGCCTATTACAATATCACTTTTAAATTCATTTTCCGGAATTGCTGCCTCACTGGCCGGAATTGCCGCAGGCAACTTGCTCCTCACCGGTACCGGGGCTCTGGTAGGAGTTGCGGGCCTCATATTAACCCGGATCATGTGCAAGGCAATGAACCGCGGGCTGCTCGCTGTTTTGGCCGGTTTTACAGCTTCCTTTTCAGCAAAAGATAGTTCCGGGAAGATGGGAAACATTACTCAGACTGCAGATACAATAGTTAAAGAGGAGCAGCCAGCACTGGAAACAATCATCAGTAACGCCCGGTCAGTTATAATCATTCCCGGTTATGGAATGGCAGTAGCCCAGGCCCAGGCTGCTGTCGCCGACCTGGCCACCGCCCTTGAAGCAATGGACAAAACAGTAAAATTTGCCGTTCATCCTGTAGCCGGCAGAATGCCAGGGCATATGAATGTCCTCCTGGCCGAAGCAGGAATTGATTACGACAAGCTTCTTGACCTTGAAAATGCAAATCAATTATTTAAAACTACAGACCTGGCCATAGCTGTCGGCGCCTGCGATGTAATCAACCCTGCCGCAAACAGTGTGGAAAACTGCCCGATTTCTGGGATGCCGATCCTGGAAGCTGAAAAAGCAGGGCACATCGTGATCTTTAATCTTGATCAGGAGCCCGGCTATTCAGGTGTTGAAAATTTACTCTACAAAAAGGCAAACGTTACAACAATCTGGGGCGACGCTTCTGAAACTATCCCAACCCTAACCGCAAGGGTCGACCGGATAGAATAGTAAACACTGAGCTATCCTTCAAATAGCCGGTTGGAACTTATGGAACAAATCCTGCCATTGCATTTTTTTAATCTGTATTTACAAAACTTTTTAGAAATAAAACCGTCCGAACAAATATCCAACCAACGACAACAGGGTAGAAAGCACTGTACCCCAGACCAAATCAACCAGGGTTACCCTCAGCGGCCAGTTTTTTAAAGTGGCCAGGTTGGTTAAATCATAGGTAGCATAACAGATCAGACCAAAGAGAGCACCAGAATAGAGTGCATAAGCAGTACTCTCCCGCATTATAGCAGGGTAGGTAACAAAATAAAGCAACCCGACAATATACAATAAATAGAAAATGACCGCAGCCGGCCAGTTAACTTTCGGGGCCATAATAAAACCGATCTGCTCACGATAAAACTTTCTTGCCACCAGGCCGAGCCAGATCAGATCAATGATCAGGAAAGTAACCAGCGTAATTAGGAAAAGTAGAAATATATTTAATGCCATCTCTATCCATCTCCCTCCTGACTATTTTTCGGAAACCAGGGGAAAAAACGGCTTGTAACCCTGGCGTATTCCTGAAATTCGGGATTATCCTTATATTTTCTTTCAAGCAGCGGAACCCCTGAAACATAAAGAAGCAACAGGGTTATAGTAAGCGGGCTGATGATAGCCGTATAGCCTCCGGGCACGGAAAGAGAGATCAGGAAAATGCCCCACCACATGGCCACTTCGCCAAAATAATTAGGGTGCCGGGTATATTTCCACAAACCGTGTTTTATTATCTTTCCCTTATTACCGGAATCCTTTTTAAAATCTGCCAGCTGTTTATCCCCTACTGACTCAAAATAGAAGCCGGTTATCCATACTATAATCCCCAGGTAATCTAAAATAGTTAAGCCTGCTAACGGGTTGGCATTAACCAGGATTACCGGATAGCCAATAACCAGCATAAATAAGCCCTGAAGCATGAAGATCTGGAAAAAAGCCCGCGGCACAAGCCATTTACCCCAATCTTCCCGCCATTTTGCATAACGAAAATCTTCCGGTTTCCCCCAGTTTCGCCTGACAATATGGTAAGCCAGCCTTCCTCCCCACACTGTAATAAGTATGGTTATTAGAATATTCCTTTCTACATAAGCTGCCTGACTGATCATGGTAAAAAAGACCAATAAAACAAAACCTGCTCCCCAACCCATATCAACAATCGAATTGTTTTTGATAATTTGAGCCACAAAAAAGAAGATTAGAAAATAAAAAAATACAACTGTTGCCGCCTGCCAAAAAAGCTCACTCATTCGATCACTTCCTTTGCACTGATCAATAAATAGTAATCGTTATAATTATACCATTAACTACTACCAACATGCTGATAAAGTATACCGGTTAGCGCAATATTGTTTGACTATTTTAACGATTATTATTATTATGTAACAAGAAACCTTAATAATCCTGCTTCCAACCGATAGTACTAATATAGCAGCCCTGCTTTAAAAAATTACATGCCAGGTTATAAGGAGTATTTGATGAAAATTACATGGTACGGTACAGCCAGTATTTCGATCCATAATAATAATGATTCAATACTGTTTGATCCCTTTACAATGATGAATGAAAATCTTCCTTCTCCGTCAATAGATCAGTTCGCTCTTTTTGATAACATTTTCATAACCCACAGCCACTTTGATCACATCATTGATGTACCCCGCATTCTTAATTCAGGCAATGCCACAGTTTATTGCTCACGTGACTCAGCTAACCTATTAATAAAAGACGGCGTTGACCAGAGACGTATCGCCCTTATTGCTCCCGGGGCTATTATTAAGAAAGGCTCCATGGAAATAAGCGTATTCAGGGGCCGTCATATTCAGTTCGATCTAAAAATAATCCTCAAGACACTCTTAAACCGCAGAACCCTGTCTAATATACAGGAGGTAAGGAAAATATCCAGGCTGGCCAAACTATACCCGGAAGGAGAAGTTTTTTTATACAAAATTTCTACCGGGGAAAAAACTATTTTACACCTGGGCAGTCTCAACCTGGACCCTGACGAATCTTACCCTGAAAAATGTGACCTGTTAACTATTCCTTACCAGGGGCGAAGTGATCTGGACACTTACTCTATGCAATTTATAGAAAAATTAAAGCCGAAAGCCCTTTACCTGCACCATTATGACGATGCCTTTCCCCCTGTATCAAGTGCACCAAAAATAATCCCATTCCAGAAAAAAGTTTCATCAACTTATCCACGCCTCCCGGTAATAGTTCCATCTTATGGAGAAACAATAGTTCTTTAAACCCTTTTCCATTCAAAAAAAGCTGCCTGTCTTCCTGTAAAATAATTGGTTCTTGACAGCTAATAAAAAGAGTATAAAATATAATTAAACAACCGGTTAGTTAAAGACAAAGCAAATAACCTGCTAATTATTAATTTCGGAGGCGCTGCAGTTGTCAGCATACCAGCAAACAGCAGTTGATGTTTTAAAAGAATTACAAGTTGACGCAGAAACCGGCCTGACCGGCAGCGAGATAAAAAAACGCCTGGTCGAATATGGTGAAAACACTATCCGGGAGAGCAGAAAAAAAAATAACTTGCATCGTTTCATCGAACAGTTCAAGGATATAATGATCCTGATATTGATCGCTGCAGCAGTTATTTCTTTTTTTGTTTCTTTATATGAGGGAGAAAGTTTTTATGAGTCAGCATTAATTATCCTTATCGTTTTTATTAATGCAATCCTCGGCACTATCCAGGAAAATAAGGCAGAAAAAGCACTTGAAGCTTTGAAAAAGCTTTCTTCACCCCAGGCGCGGGTTATTCGCAATGGAGAGGTAAACCTCATCGAAGCTGCCCTGTTGGTTCCCGGTGATATTATTTCAATTGAAGCGGGTGACTTAGTTCCTGCAGACGCCCGCCTAATCAGCTCTGCCAATTTAAAATCGGAAGAATCGACCCTCACCGGTGAATCAGCTCCCGTTGAAAAAGAAGCATCGCTAATATTGCATAACCGGGCTCCCCTTGGAGACCGGCGTAACATGGTTTTCTCAGGCTGCTCCATCTCTGCCGGAAGAGCGGCGGCAGTAGTAACCGCCACCGGAATGAGAACAGAAATAGGCCGGATAGCCAATCTTCTTGAAGGTGAACAAGAAGGACAAACACCTCTGCAGCACAAACTGGCCGTCCTTGGAAAATATTTGGGTTTAGCTGCGTTGGCAGCATGTGTAGTTATATTCGCCATAGGTTTTTTCGAAGGTATGCCTGTTATAGAAATTTTTATGATTTCTGTTGCCCTTGCTGTTTCAGCCATACCTGAAGGACTGCCGGCAATAGTAACGGTAGTGCTGGCAGTAGGGGTTCAGCGAATGGTAAAACGCAAAGCAATAATTCGACGGCTTCCTGCTGTTGAAACACTGGGTAGCGCCTCTGTTATCTGTTCCGATAAAACCGGAACCCTGACTGAAAACAGAATGACTTTAACCCGGGTATACCTCAATGGGAGTTCCGAACTGGAAAAAGTAAATAAAGATAACAGCTCTGCAGCAAAACAACTCCTCCTCCTTTCCACCTTATGCAGTGACGGAAGAGTTATCCCTGAAGATGGCGGCTACAAACATATCGGCGATCCTACTGAAACCGCCATAATCATGGCTGCCCATAACAATGGACTCTCAAAAGCATTACTTGAGGATAAATATCCCAGGCTGGCTGAACTGCCCTTTGATTCGGAACGCAAAATGATGACCACCGTTAACAATATCAACGGGAAATTAACTGTTATTGTAAAAGGCGCTTTTGACAAAATATCCACCAGGTGCATCGAGGGAGAGATTAATACCGCCGGCAGATTTTCAGATAAAATGAGTAAAGATGCATTGAGAGTTCTTGCTGTCGCTTATAAAGAAATAACAGAACTCCATCCGAAACCTGAAGCTGATTTCCTTGAAAACAACCTAACCTTTGTCGGGCTTCTGGGCATGATTGACCCACCACGCTCAGAAGCCAGGGAAGCAGTTTCAACCTGCCTGCAGGCCGGCATCAGGCCGGTTATGATCACCGGCGATCATATTTTGACGGCATCGGCGATCGCTTCCGAACTTGGTATATTGCGGGATGGAGATCACACTATCACCAGTAATAGCTTAGACAAGATGTCCGACCTGGAACTGAAAGAGCAGGTTAACCAAATATCGGTTTACGCCCGGGTTTCTCCTGCCGATAAAATACGTATTGTCAGGGCCTGGCAGAGTAATGGCGCTATAGTTGCAATGACCGGTGATGGGGTAAATGATGCTCCTGCTTTAAAAGCAGCAGATATCGGCTGTGCCATGGGCATAACCGGAACTGATGTAGCTAAAGGTGCATCCGATATGGTTCTTACAGATGACAACTTTGCCACAATTGTCGATGCGGTACGTGAAGGCCGCGGCATTTATGACAATATAAGGAAAGTAGTTGGCTTTTTGCTCGGCACCAATATCGGGGAACTACTGACGGTTTTCCTGGCTATGCTCATCTGGAAAGTAACACCCTTGCTTTCAGTGCAACTCCTCTGGATTAATCTCGTTACCGATAGTTTCCCGGCTATAGCCCTGGGGATGGAATCAGTGGAAAGCAATGTTATGCTGCGCAAACCAAGACCGAGGGAAGAAAGTATCTTTGCAGGCGGTTTTGGGCTGAGGATCTTTTTACAAGGTATAATGTTTGCCCTGCTAACCCTGCTTGCTTTTACCATTGGTAGTAATGCAGCCGGAAGTATTGCCGATGGCCGCACCATGGCCTTTGTTGTCCTGGCCTTATCGCAAATTCTTCATGCTTATAATATGCGCTCAAATCACTCACTGTTCAAAATTGGTTTCCTGTCTAATAAAATACTCTGTCTCGCCTCTCTTTTTTCAGCAGCCATGGTTGCGCTTGTTGTTTTTGTTCCCTCACTGGCCAATGCTTTCGGGCTTACCCGGCTTTCTCCGGAGCTATATACTACCGCTTTGTTAATATCAATAATTCCCATTCCGGTTATAGAAATTGCAAAATTTTCAGGCCTGATCAAAAGGGAAGCATAACAAAAGTTGGGGCAGCTTACCCTGCCCCAACTTCAAACCGATCTATATTGCTGCTTTTATTTTTCTTTTCCCCTGTTTTTTTTCAGGCTGCTGTATACCAACCATGCCCCAATCACGATTAATGCAATAATCCAGATGTAGTTTAGCAGTCCCAAAGACTCAGCAAATCTGCCGGACAAACCAAGGGCAATAATTCCGGCCAGTAGCAGTAGACCGCCTGCCGGATAAACGGGCCAGAAACGATCCCCGCTATCCAGGTTTTTGAACCAGTAGGTGTGAATAATAAAAACAATGAAGAAACTGAGGCTTAAACCCAGGAAAAAAAATATCGGGCTAAAATCATCAATTCGATCTGATATTGAAGCAAACCCCGCAATAGCCAATAATATAACACCCGGTATTAAGAAACCTACGTTACCGTATTCTTTCCTGCCGCCGAGTAAAAAATAGGCTCCAATAAAACCGAGGGCCAGCAGTAACAAAAATGTCTGCCCCATGATCAACCCCAGCTGGTTCAATAAAAGAAATACTCCCACAACTATCAGAAGAATACCGCCTTTAACTTTCTTACCCATCCAAATCTCCTCCTTGTAACAAGAAAAAATAATTTTGCTAACTGGGAAATACTGTTACATGTATTTCCTGAAAACCTTCATTTTTATTTTAATACAGGGCAAAAATATCCCCCAGTCACCGCGGTAACTAAATAGTCACCAGCTGGCATTACCGGGGTCATAGATAGCTGAGAACCATTAAACCAGTTTATTTTTTATTGCCAGCAGAACTGCCTGTGTCCTGTCACTGGTACCCAGTTTACTGTAGATAACACTAACCAGATTTTTTATTGTTCCTTCACTGAGAAATAGTTTTCCGGCGATATCACTGTTAGCCAAACCTTCTGCCATTAAGGTCAGTACTTCTCTTTCCCGTTCCGTCAACTCCATCAGGCTATCTTTCCCATTCTCTTTTCTTTGACCATCTTCACCTTCATAAGCCCGTTCAACAAGTTTTGCCGCTATTTCCGGCTGTAGAATTATGTCTCCCCTGTAAGTTGCCCTGATCACAAAGAGCAACTTCTCTGAAGGCAGATCTTTCAATACATAGGTTTTTGCTCCCGCTTTCAAGGCCTTGATGATTAATTCGTCATCATCGAATGTTGTAACAATAATTATTCTTGACTTTAAACCACAGGAAACAATCCGGCGGGTTGCCTCGACCCCATCTATTTCCGGCATCCGGATATCCATCAAAATAATATCCGGCTGATAGCAATGACTCAAATCAACCGCTTCCCGGCCGTTAACAGCTGTTGCCACTACTTCAATATCATCCTCCAGTTCAAGGATTGTTTTAAGGCCTTCTCTCATCAGGCGCTGGTCATCAGCTATCATTACCTTGATTATTTCACTCATTGGCTGTTCTCCTTCAAGCTTATGCTTACTTTAAACCCACCTCTCTCCAGGTTACCGAATGTAACCTCACCACCTATCGAAGCAGCTCTTTCCCGAATGCCCTGCATACCAAAACCTTCAACCAGTTTTTCACACCCAGGTCCATTGTCAACCACCTCAAGCAGAAGCTGACCTTTTACTCTTCGCATATAAATATCAATAACCGTGGCGCTACCGTGGCGGATACTGTTAGTTATACTTTCCTGGATAATTCTGTAAAAAACTGTTTCGTATTCCTGGTCAAGCGCAATGCCTCGATCAGCATGATAAGTTATCTCTATCCCGCTTCCACCGTAATCGCGGGCCAGATTCTTGATAGCAGCAGCAAAATCAACATCTTTGAAACTGTCACTGCGCAGTGCTTTAACCGTAATGCGGACTTCATCCAACCCCTTGCGGGCCTGTTCCTGGCTTTTTGTGATTTCTTCCAATGCTTTCCCGGGATTTTTTGTAACAATTCTTTTACCGGCTTCCAGACTCACTATAATCGCTGTCAGGCTGTGGGCTAAGGTATCATGCAGCTCACGGGCCAGGCGTGATCGTTCTTCAACCGCTGCCAGCTGTTCTTTTTCTTTGCTGATTTCAACCAGCTTATTATAGGCCAACTCAAGATCACGTTTTGAACGATCAAGCTGTTCCAGGGCATTTTCTGCTCTTTCTCGTTCATCCATCTGGCGCCGGGCCATTTTAGTGACGGCATAGGCAAAAAAGAAAAACAGCATATTAACAATTGATGCTGCCATGTTTTCCCAATTAAGTTCTGAACTCCGCACCAAAGCAAGTGCGCTGATAACAGGAAATCCCACCAGTGATAATAAAAATATATTTTCTCCGCTGGAGTAAGAATAAGAAATCATGCTTTCAGCAATAAGAATAATCAACAATATTCCACCCAGGGTTGAACCATCCAGAAATATAAAAACAAGGCTTAGTAAAGCTTGAATATAAAGAGTTGGTACACTGAGAGCAGGTAGCTTACTGTCCAAATAGTAAGTACGTACATTATCTATGGCAAAAATAAAAACAAAAGGTATTATCGACCCAGAAAGATCGAATCCGGCGTTATTAATCGCTATCCAGAGGACAGCAATAAAACCGCCATATTTACCAAAATTGAGTATTGTAAGAGTTTTGCGATCCATAAAACAGTTTTCCTTCCCACATAGGTTAAGAAGAATACTGCCGGTTACCTCAACCGTTCGCTGAATCGAGTAATAATTACGGCAGGGTAGAATCTATCTTCTTGAGATCCTCATGCCTGTATTTTCAGGGAAAGTCATATGCATAGCAACCCGTCCGGTAAGACCAAGTTTTTCTTCATTATTTAGAACGTCATGGAGCTTGGCTGTCAACTCTTTTCTGTTCAGCTCTCTGAAACCAAGCGATTTGTAAAATGGCGCATTCCAGGGAATATTTTTAAATGTTGTCAGGCTTATGCCCTGGTAACCTGCCCCATAAGCCCATTGAACCACTTTTTTAACAAGCTCCCTGCCCAGCCCCTTCTGCTGATGGTCGGGATGAACGTCAATTTCAGCCAGCATCGCTTCGTTTCCGACATCAGCAGCCATGGCAAAACCAACAGGCCGGTCTTCACCCGCAAGAGCTACCCACAGTTGCCCCCTGGATTGTGCTTCTTCTAAGTATTCAATAAGCATGACAGTCTCTTTAACTTTTCCCGGTATCATACCTGAAGGAAAAATATCAGCTGCAGCCCGCTCAATCGCTGGAAGGAAATTTACATGTTCGGGTCGGGCAAGCTCTACAGTATAATCCATCATTAGACAATCCCTTCCCATTAATTTCTAAAACGGTTCCAATCATTATTGCTAACATTTTAAGTAAATATTACGACACTAAACAGTTCGTTTAGATGACCTGTTTTTCGATTATTTATTCTTGAGAAGATCGCGTATTTCAACCAGCAGCTCTTCCTCCCTTGTTAGTTTCGGTTCAGAAGCCTTTATTTCTTTCTTTTTCTCCAACTTCTTCATAAACCTGATCATCAGAAAAATTAGCAGGGCTATTATTATGAAATCTATAATATTCTGGATAAACATACCGTAAGCAAAAACAGCATCTCCGACTGACAGGCTTAAGTCAGCAAGAGAAACACCACCCATAAAAATACCGATCAAGGGCATGAGCATATCTTCAACCAGGGAGGTAATAATTTTACCAAAAGCTCCGCCGATAATCACTGCAACAGCAAGGTCGATTACATTACCCTTCATGGCAAATTCTTTAAAATCTTTCAGCATTCTGATTCCTCCTCAATCGTTTTTTAAAGAGCTTCTCAACCCCGGCCTTAGCTAAAAATTCAACTTTTATATTTAAAACCCTTTATCCGGGCCTGATCGAATTACAAATGAATGACAATTCATAATCATTATTGACATTTAGGTGTACACATGCTATTTTTTTTATAATTTATTTGTAGTAATGAACGATGACAGGGCTAAATAATGAAGGACAGCTTGGGTAAGTTCAATATACTGATACTCAACCAGGCGGATCTCAAATAGATAGCCCGATCTTAAATATAGATTCTTCTTCACCTTGAACATGGCGAAATGGAGGTTGTTAATAATAGTCCGCTTAAAGTTAAATAATTTTTTCAACAATATATCATTGCAAACCATGCTTCTGCTTCCATTGGTTTGTTTAATCTTTATATCTGTCTCTCTTGTCGGTTACTTATCTTATCGTAACGGACAGGAATCTGTAAATGAAGTTGCCCTTCAGCTTAGAAGTGAAATCAACGCCAGAATTGAAGATCGGTTATTTGATTTCCTGAATATTCCTCACCAGATCATCAGGGCCAATTCAACTTCAATTGGCCGTGGTCTGCTTGACAGTTCCGATCAGGAAGCGCTTTTAAAGTATTTCTGGGAACAAATCCAGGTGTTCGACTCTGTTACAAGTATTTATTACGGCAATACAGATGGCGGCCTGGCCAATGCCGGTCGTGAAGGGGCAGACGGAAACCTTTACAAAATTTACACTGATGATTTTGTAAAAGGAGCATTTAATAAATATAACACAGACATAATGGGAAATATTACTGATCTTGTCCAGGTTGTTCCCGGTTTTAATGCCACTGAAAGGCAGTGGTTCAGAAGAGCTGTTGCACGGGGCGACAACACCTGGAGTGAAGTATATACACTTTTCACAGGCAATGATTTATCAATATCTGCCAGCTGCCCGGTATATAACGAAGAAGGCAAGTTAATTGGTGTGGCAGCAGCAGATCTGTTTTTATCGCATTTCAGCTCATTCCTGTCGGACCTGGCTATTGGCAAAACCGGCCAGAGCTATATTATTGACCACGACGGCTTTTTGATCGCTTCCTCTTCCAGGCAACCTTATCCTTTCACCGACAGTAGCAGCAAGGCGAACAGGATCAGGGCAACTGAAAGCACGATACCATTAATCGCCGCTTCAGCGATAGAGCTTGGGGGTGAAAATGGTAATCTCCTCGATATCAATAAATCGCTGGACTTTGATTTCAACATTGAAGGTGAACGTCAATTCGGTTTTGTGACACCATATTGCGATCGTTTTGGATTAAGTTGGTATATTATAACTGTAATCCCCGAGATTGATTTCATGGCCCAGATAAACAGTAACAACAGAACAACCGTGCTACTGATGCTTTCCACCCTGATGATCAGTATTTTACTAAGCATTTATATTACCAGGCGTGTTATTAACCCTGTTAGTAAACTGAGGGATTCAGCTGAAATTCTGGCCCGGGGCGATTGGGATCAATACGAAGATCAGCCCAGCAACATCAGGGAAATAAGCAGTCTGTCCAGGTCTTTCAATCAGATGGCAGAACAGTTAAAAAGACTGGTGACAGGCTTAAAAAAAGAAGTCGACGAGCAAATAAGACTGCGGCTGGAGCTGACTGAAAAAACGGAGCAGCTCGAAGGATTTTTTTCTGTTAACCTTGACCTGCTCTGTATAGCTGACATGGAGGGTTACTTTATCAGGACAAACAAAGCATGGGAAGAGATTCTCGGTTATTCTTCCGGTGAGCTTAATGGTAAAAAATTCCTTGATTTTATTCACCCCGACGACATACAAACGACACTCGATGCAATTAGCAACCTGGGGAAAAACGAGAAGATCTTTAATTTTATCAATCGTTATCAGACTAAAGATGGAACTTACAGATTTATCGAGTGGAGATCCTACCCCAAAGATGGATTGATCTATGCCGCTGCAAGAGATATAACCGATAAAATAAAAATACAAAACGAACTGCAGGAGCAAAAGGAGCAGTTCGAACTGGCTATAAAGGGTAGCACTGACGGTATCTTTGACATGGATCTGACAAAAAACAGCTTGTTTCTATCTGCTAAATTAAAGGAACAACTCGGTTACCAGGACAGCGAACTGCCAAATGATTTTTTATCTTTTGATAAAATGCTGCACCCTGATGATAAAAACAGGATTTATACGGATATCGAGGATTTTCTAACGGGAAAAACCCTGATTTATGATAATGTATTCCGTATGCTCCATAAAGATGGAACAATTCGCTGGATCAGGGCCCGCGGAGAAGCGCTGAAAAGCGCTGATGGTACAATATATCGCATTGCCGGTTCACATACGGATATAACAGAAAACAAGCAATACGAGGAAGCCCTGAAACTTAGCGAGGAAAAATACCGTTTTATTACAGAAAACACTTCCGATGTAATTTGGGTTTTCAATCTAAACAGCAATAAATTTACCTATATCAGCCCTTCTATATATCAACTAAGGGGTTTCACTCCTGAAGAAGCAATGGGCCAAAGCCTCGAAGAATCACTTACCCCTGAATCCTATCAAACGGTTTTAGAAGTGATCAACGACAATTTGTCTGCATTGCGTAATAATCCGGACCAACTATCAGGCTTTATTACAGAACTACAGCAACCCCGTAAAGACGGAAAAATAATATGGATTGAAGTATCAACCAAGTATCGTGAAAACGAGAAGAACGAGGTTGAAGTAATTGGCGTTAGCCGTAATATTGATGAGAGAAAAACAATTGAGCAGGAAATCCGCTATCTCAGCTTCCATGATCAATTAACCGGCCTTTATAATCGCAGATTCTATGAAGAAGAGCTAAACCGTTTGAATACAGAAAGAAACCACCCGATCAGCCTGCTCATGGCCGATTTGAATGGACTAAAAATAACGAATGATGCTTTTGGCCATATCGAAGGTGATAACCTGCTGATCGATTTTGCAGAAATATTGAGGAATGAATGCCGGGCAGATGATATCATCTCCCGGGTAGGAGGCGACGAATTTGTCATCCTTCTTCCAAAAACTGATTCGACCAGCGCAAATTCAATCAAGAAGAGGATTAAAAAATCGATTGCCGATAAAAAACCAAGAAAAATAAAGCTTTCAGTTTCATTTGGTTTAAAAACAAAAAAAAGCTTAAAAGAACCGTTTAATGATATTTACAAACAGGCTGAAGACTCCATGTACAGGGATAAAATAAAGGAAAGCGGCACTTACAAAAGCAAAGTAATTAAATTATTAACTGCCAGTCTCTATGAAAAATTTCCCAGTGAAGAGGACCACAGTAAAAATGTAAGCATCATCTGCAGGGAATTTGGGAAAACCCTCGGTATGGATGAAAGCGCAGTAAAGGAGTTAGAAATTGCCGGGTTAATGCACAACATTGGCTGGATAGGAATAGAAAGCAAACTGGATGATCCAGGAGAAAGGAACAATCTAAATTGTATCGTCAACAAAAAACCAAACCGTCACCCTGAAATCGGTTATAAACTGCTGCAATCAATCAGTGAATTCTCAGATATAGCTAGTTATATTTTAGCCCATCATGAAAGATATGATGGCAGGGGTTACCCTAGTGGTCTTAAGGCTGAAAATATTCCCCTGCAGGCAAGAATTATCAGGATTGCCAGTGATTATGACTGGATGTCCCGGGTGGGAAAAATGGGCAACAAAGAAATAAAAGAAATCATTGCCGGTAACGGGGGAGTAATTTACGATCCATACCTGGTAAAAATCTTTGTCACCTCTAAAATCGATCAACTATAAGCTTTTTAGTTACTTTTCTCGGTCATCAAAAAATTTTACTTCAGTCTCTCTTCCAGCTTGTCGCTTTCAGCTTCAATTTCTACAGGCAGGCGTGAACCAAATTGGCTAAAAAAATGTCTGTTTTCAGCCACTTCATCCAGCCAGAGATCACGGTTCACTTCAAACAGCGGTTTCAAGTCAGTCTGTCTGAGATTAGTTCCATCCAGATTCAAAGCTCCTTGTGAAGGCATAAAACCCAGGGGAGTTTTAACAGCTGCACCCTCTCCCCGAACTCTATTTAGAATCCATTCAAGAACACGCAGGTTTTCACCAAACCCAGGCCAGATGAAATTCCCGCATTCATCTTTTCGGAACCAGTTCACATGAAATATTTTTGGTGCCTGATCAAGCCGCTGCCCAATATTTAACCAGTGCTGAAAGTAATCACCCATATTGTAACCGCAAAAAGGCATCATCGCCATTGGATCGTGCCTAACCCTGCCAAGTTTTCCATACTGGGCGGCCGTTAACTCGGAAGACATTGTAGCACCGATATAAACCCCGTGATTCCAGTTAAATGCTTCGTAAACCAGGGGCACTACATCTGACCGACGCCCGCCGAATACAATAGCTGAAAGTGGAACTCCCCGAGGGTTTTCCCATTCGGGAGAAGCAATCGGGCAGTTGGTTATCGGGGCGGTAAACCGTGAATTAGGGTGTGCGCCAGGCACAGGTTTGCCGGATTCATCAACCATGCCCCATTTCCAGGGACGTCCGTCCCAGGCGATGCCTTCAGCCGGGGGGGAGCCTTCTCCTTTTTCCCACCAGACATCACCATCTTCCGTAAGCAATACATTGGTAAAAATAGTGTCCCGACGGATTGTTGCCAGGGCATTGGGGTTCGACTGAGAGTTGGTGCCGGGTGCCACCCCGAAAAAACCGCTTTCTGGGTTAACTGCCCATAAACGCCCGTCTTTGCCTATCCTGATCCACGCTATATCATCGCCTACTGTCCAGATTTTATAACCCCGAGAAAGGTAAGGTTCCGGGGGAACAAGCATGGCTAGGTTGGTTTTTCCACAAGCACTGGGAAAAGCAGCGGCAATGTAATCTATACGACCCTTAGGATCTTCAATACCCATAATCAGCATATGCTCTGCAAGCCATCCTTCATTCAAGCCAAAGTAGCTGGCTATACGCAGGCTAAGGCATTTTTTGCCAAGTAGAACATTTCCTCCGTAACCGGATCCCACACTCCATATGGTATTTTCTTCCGGAAAGTGCAGAATCAGACGTTTATCAACTTGGAGATCCGCCTTTCCATGTAGGCATTTGCAAAAATCCCCGTCAGAACCAAGTTCCTGCAATACCTCCTGCCCTACCCGGGTCATGATCAACATATTTAACACTACATAAATGCTATCAGTTAGCTCAACTCCGATTTTACTAAAAGGAGAACCAACAGGACCCATGGAGAAAGGAATAACATACATGGTCCGCCCAATCATAGAATCTTTAAAGATGTCGCCTGCTCTTTTGTATGCTTTAGCCGGGCTCATCCAGCGATTATTCGGACCTGCATCCCCTTCCCTGGAAGTGCAGATATAGGTCAGATTTTCTGTGCGAGCCACATCGTTAACAGCAGTACGGTGAAAAAGACATCCCGGCCATTTCTTTTGATTAAGCCTTACCAATTCCCCGCTTTGTAACGCTTCAGTTTCAAGCTTTTTACGTTGTTCAGAACTTCCATCAATCCATTCAATCCGTTCTGGTTTGCACATTTCTGCCATTTTATCGATCCAGTTGTTCAGTAATTGATGGCTCATTTTGGCTTCCTCACATTTTTACAAATTCTAAATCACTAAAAAGTGCCAGGAGCAAGCCCCTGACACCTTCTGCTGACTCACAGTTGCCTAGCATTATACCACGAGGGGTGAAAGCTCTCAACAATCTAAATTCATTATCATACTTCCTGTAACTTCCACTAAAGATGACCCCGGTGAAAATATTGATGCCCTTTTAGATAAAGCCGGGAAAAACTTGTACGAAGCCAAGCAGCACAGCAGTGACTTAATTTCATGATGCCTATAATCTCTCCGGCACATCCCCACTTCCGGTTCATTTGTCTGAATTATTTTAGCTCCAGTATTCCGCACGATCCAAAGCAGCTGCACATGAAACCCTGCCATTATACCTATCTGCAGCACCGGCTTTTAACTCCTGAAACATCCATGCGTCTGCATTTTCGGCCGGAAGGGGATAGGGAGTTGTGTAACCGCGGCTGCCTGCCACCTGGAAACCATAACGCGGATAATAACCTGGATGGCCAAGAACAAAAACGAGCTCAAATCCTCTTTGAGAAAGCATAGCCAATCCTTCTGTTATTAACCTGCCCCCTATACCCTGCTTTTGAAGATCAGGAGCTACAGCCAATGGAGCCAGTATAGAAACTACCGGTTTCTCCCGGGAACCAACCCGCGCACTGGTGAACAAAATGTGTCCTTCGATTTCTCCTTCAATCATGGCCACGAGGGAAAGCAGGGGTTCTGCTGTGGGATCATTAAACAGGTTATTAACCAGTTGGATTATTTCAGGCCCTTCACCCGGCCCAAAAGCTTCAAGCTCCACTTTAAGAATTTTATCCAGATCTTCAATTGTTGATTCCCTGATGGTAAATTTGTTCTTCAAACAGCACACCTCCTGAAAATATTATACTCCAATTCCTCAAATGCCGACATTCAGCGAATAGATATGCATCAGGCATATCTATATTTTAATTAACAATTGTCAAAATACAGTGCGTTTTGCTAATTAGAATAGTTTATACAGAAGGATTTAATCATCTGCTAAGCGAACATCTTAAAGATTATGGAACATTTGTATTTGTAAAGCGGTATTTCATGTACTGCTATAAAGGCAATTTTCAACAAACTCAGGGGAAAGAAGTGAAAAAAATGGTTAAGATACCAACCAGGGAAGAAGCTATGGCACTGCTTAAAAAGTATAATCAGAACGAAGCGCTAATTAAACATGCCCTGGCTGTAGAAGCTGTAATGGTTCATTTTGCTAAAAAGTTGAATGAAAAAGACATTGAAAAGTGGAGTGTAGTAGGATTGGCCCACGATCTCGATTATGAAAAATACCCGGAGCAGCACTGTGCAAAAACAAAAGAAATATTAACAGATGAAGACTGGCCGGAAGATTATATTCGGGCTATAGTCAGCCATGGCTGGAAAATCTGTTCAGATGTTGAACCGGTTGAAATGATGGAAAAAGTACTTTATACCATTGATGAATTGACCGGTTTGATAGTTGCCACAGTTTTGATGCGACCCGGCAAAAGCATCCTTGATTTAAAAACAAGCTCGGTCAGGAAAAAATATAAAAATAAAAATTTTGCTGCAGGGGTAGATCGTCAAATAATTGAAGAGGGCGCCGCCATGCTGGGCATGGAATTGAATAAAATTATCGAAGAATCTATAAAGGGAATGCAGGCAGCAGCAGACGATCTCGGTCTGCGTGGCGAGCTATAAAAATAATAACTTATAAGATAAAGCTTCCGTTTTGCATGATAAAGAATAACGGAAGCTTTTATTTTCTAACCTTTTGATCTTCAACAAAAGCATCGATCAACTTGCGGGCAATACTGATCGGTCCCGGCAGATTGGGAAAGTTGTCTGGTGTAAACCAATCGGCATCAGATATTTCAATTCCATCAACCTGCAGTTCTCCACCAGCATAATCTGCGGTAAAGCCAACCATCAGCGAGTTGGGAAACGGCCAGGGCTGACTGCCAAAATAACGTATATTCTTTACTTCTATGCCTGCCTCTTCCTTAACTTCTCTAACCAGGCATTCTTCCAGTGACTCTCCCGGCTCGACAAATCCGGCCAGTACACTATAGAAATCTCTCTTAAACTGCTTATTTTTTAAAAGCAGCAGTTCATCTCCCCTGCGTATAGCTACTATTACTGCTGGAGAAATACGGGGATAATAAACAGATCCGCACTTATTGCAAATTTTTGCCCTTTCCGTACCGGAATAATCAGTTATAGCGCCGCATCTACCGCAATACTTGTGCATCCTGGCCCAGTTAACAACCTGCGATCCTGTAAGCGCCGCCCTGAAATGCTGATCATCCAGTTCCCCGTATAGCTCACGCAGCCCGATCAGGTAGTAACTCTCCTCAGGAATAAATACTTCATCAAGCTCCACAGTATAGCATGGTTTTTCTTCAAGATTACCTATATAATGCATTTTGCTTTTCTTAAAAACCATACCGCATGCATCTGTTAAGTGAGGAACCTGATACCAATCATCCCACTTATTAACCAAAAGTTCTTCGTTCCTGAAAGCAAATAACAGACCTTTATCTCTTTCTGCATCTGCCTGAGGATTTACTGCCGGTGAAAAAGTCAAATGCCTCTCTCCCTTTGGTTCACTGTGCTCTTGAAACAGCTTATCTTAGTATACCAGTAATCCTGAAATGTTTTAACCTTAAGCAGATTAATTCTTCTCAAAGAAATTCTAAAAATATTCTAAAATTAAACCAGCAAACTTTATAAGAACGCTCATTTGCAATGCAAAAGCTTTTTAATAATCTAAAATTGTGCTATATTATTTTTGTAAAAGGCAGCAATTAAAATCGCTGAAATAGTGATCCAGGCAAGGAGGTCAGGAAGTGGCGAATAAATATCCCTTTTGGAAACCCTTTCTCGTTTTATCAGCTATTGGATTGATCGGTGTGTTATCGCTTCTGTGGCAGCTATTGCCTCAGCTTGACCAAACCCTGGCTATGCTGCCTGAAGAGCCCGAGCTGCCAGTTTCACTACTGGTTATCCTCTCGCTTCTGCAATCAGCGATACTTGTTCTGGTTGCTGTCGCAATAGGCTGCCTAACTGCTCCCCGGGTAGGCCTTGTATCGCTGCTTTACGAAAAAAGCGCTTACGGAGCTGAAGTTTTAACCCGGTTTAAAAAACAGCTGACAAGGGCAGTTGTCATAGGGCTTCTTTTTGCCCTTTTTGCAGTAGTATTCGACCTGATCGTTATGCCTTTTGCCGGTTCAGCAATCAGTAACATCGATGCCGGGGATAGCAGCCTTCTGGGACAACTGGGCCTGGGGCTTCTCTATGGTGGGATAACCGAAGAGCTTCTGCTGCGCTGGGGGATAATGTCTCTGCTGGTCTGGCTCGGCTGGAAGATATTTAATCGGTCGGCAGGAAAACCGGCACCAGCCCTGATCTGGACCTGTAATATCATTGCAGCAGTCCTTTTTGGTCTGGGTCACCTACCTGCTCTCGCAGCGATAGCTCCTCTTACAACGGTTCTTGTCCTGAGAACCGTATTCCTGAACGCTATTGGCGGAGTTGCTTTTGGCTGGCTTTTTTGGCGCCATAGTCTCGAAGCGGCTATGACTGCCCATGCCTTTACCCATATAGGTTTCTTCATTATCAGGGTCATTTTCATTTTCATTCTATAAATACCTTTCCCAATAATAATCTTTTTAAAAAAAATTGATCTTTTTGTGAATTTATGATATAAATATTCACAGGTTCACAAAGGAGGCTGTTTATGCCCAGAGCTTTCGGCGAAGAAGAAAAAGAGCAGATTCAAAACTTTCTGATCGAAAAAGGGAAAGAACTCTTCAGCCTCTACGGTTTCAAAAAAACCGGAGTTTCTGACCTGACCAGCGCAGCAGGTATTGCCCAGGGTTCTTTCTATCTATTTTTTAATTCTAAAGAGGAGCTCTATTTCGAAATTATGGAGCGGGAAGAAAAAAATGTCCGGGAGAAATTCGTTCACTGGTTAAATAACAGCGGGCCGATGACGCGTTCCCGTTTCAGAGAGTTTTTGCGTCTGGCATTAAACATATTTCAGGAAAACCACTTTTTGCGCAGGTTGATGATGGAAAACGAGTTGACTGAGATCCTGAAAAGGCTGCCGCCAGACTTGATGGATAAACATGCTAAGCGCGATGCCGCTTTTATGGAACCTCTGATCAGGCATTGGCAGGAAACCGGAGTTATGATCGACAGTTCTCCGGATGCAATTGCCGGAGTTATTCGTTCTCTCTTTATCCTTCCTCTCTACCAAAAAGAGATAGGCGAGGAGGTCTTCACTGAAGTGATGGAGCTTTACATCAGTTCAATCGCCTGCGGTTTAATTATGGAAACCGGGCAAACCGAATAGCAGGTTACTACTATTGCAGCTAATCGGTTTATTGAAAGGAGCCAGATCATGATCAGGGTTACTAACCTGGAATACAACTACAGGCAGTCTGTTAAACCAGCAATCAGGGGTATCTCTTTTAGCATCAGGGAGGGAGAGATATTTGGTTTTCTGGGGCCGAGCGGAGCGGGTAAGACTACAACCCAGCGCATTATAATCGGTTTACTTCGCGGATACAGGGGCAGCGTTGAAGTGATGGGCAAGGAAAGAAATATATGGAGTAAAGATATATTCGAAAAGATTGGGGTTGCCTTTGATTTTCCCAACCTTTACGAAAAACTTACAGCACATGAAAACCTCGAACTCCTCGGCTCTTACTATCAGAATAACAGCCTCAACAAGGACCAGCTGCTGGACAGTGTAGGGCTCCTTCCCGACAGGGATAAAAGGGTTGAAACATTTTCCAAGGGAATGAAAATGCGTTTAAATTTTGTCCGCTCCATAATGCATGATCCATCTATTATATTTTTTGACGAACCAACCTCAGGTCTTGATCCGGTTAATGCCAGGATAATCAGGGACATGATCCTTGGTTTCAGGAAAAAAGGCAAAACAGTTTTCCTTACCACGCATAATATGACCGAAGCAGAATACCTCTGTGACAGGGTTGCTTTTATCGTAGAAGGAATGGTCCCTGTAATCGACCGGCCCGAAGAACTAAAAATCAAGCACGGTCAAAGAATAGTTAAGGTCACTTACATCAACAATGGCATCAATAACGAAGAACAGTTTCCAGTTGCCGGAATCGGGCGGAACAGACGTTTTATGGAAATACTTAGCGGAGAGGAAGTTAGAACTATTCATACCCAGGAAGCAACCCTGGAAGATATTTTCATTAAACTCACCGGGAGAGAACTGGCATGAGAATTACAAATGCTATCAGGGCAGATATCCGCTTTCAGTTCAAACAGGGTTTTTACTATGTTTATATCCTGTTAACAATAATCTACATGGTTATCCTGGGCAAACTGCCACAAGAATGGAAAAGTTATGTAGTTCCCCTTGTTCTTTTTTCCGACCCTTCCATGGTCGGCTTTTTCTTTATAGGTGCCCTGGTTATGCTGGAAAAGGTTCAGGGTGTCATTCAGTATGTAGCGGTAACCCCACTGCGTTCTATTGAATACCTGCTTTCGAAAGCCGTTTCCCTTACCCTGCTGGCCCTGGCGGCTACTGTAACTATTACGCTGGCTACCTACGGAACCGCTTTAAACTGGGCACTGCTTTTGGCTGGAGTTATTCTAACTTCATTCTTTTTCGTTTTCTACGGCTTCATCGTCGCCGTTCGTTGCACTACCCTTAACCAATATTTCATAAAAATGATCCCCTACCTGCTGCTTATAGTGTTACCATGTTTCAGTCTGACCGGCTTCCCGTTCGCCTGGATTTTTAACATATTCCCGTCTGTTGCAGGTCTGAAGCTGATATACGGAGCATTCAATGGTCTCGACTTTTTCAGTACTGCCGGTTTCTTAACATATCTCTTGGTAGCCAACCTGGCCATAGCACGTTATGTTGAAAAGCTATTTGATCATATGGCAGAGGGGGCCTGAACTTATGTTAAACCAAACGGCAATCAGGGCTGATTTTAAGCTGATCATCAGGGAGCCAATTCTGATCCTGTTCATGATTCTACCCCTGTTTATTATCTTTATCACCAGGCTATTTATTCAACTCGGCGCTCCCCTATTGATTCAATATAACGGCTTTGATTTGTCACCTTACTACAGCTATGTCCTGGCCATGTCATTTTTAATGGCTCCTTTTATGTTGGGCACTGTCTGCGGTTTCCTGATGATTGATGATCGCGATGCGCGTATGTATGAACTGATGTCTGTTACACCATTAGGGTATCTGGGTTACTTGGTGATGAGATCACTTATACCTTTTTGCGCTGCTTTTATCTATACCTTTATCGGCTATTTAATAATAAACATCCATTATATAAACCCACTGCTGCTGGTCTTGATAGCCCTGCTCAACGGCACAACCGGAATAATTCTCGGCTTACTATTATTTAATTTTGCCGGTGATAAGGTAAAAGCGGTAGCTTCATCCAAGGGCTTGAGCCTTCTGAATGTTTTTGCCGTAGCAGACCTTTTTCAGCTATCGTGGCTGAGCCTGCTGGCTGCCATGACTCCCCTTTACTGGATCGTCAGGATTATCACAGTATCAGCGGGTCTCCTCAATATAACTATAGCTATTCTGGTGCACCTGATCTGGCTTGTGGTAATGCTAAATATGATTTATCGACGCAGTAATATTAATACTGCTTAATAGCAGCACCGATTGCAGTTCCAAGGACCAGACCGATACCTGCACCAAGTCCAATGTTGTTCATTACAGCACCAATAGCTGTTCCCAAAACCAGACCTATGGCAATACCTACCCCCATATTACTTTTTGCTTTTTCTCCATTCATAAAGGTTCCTCCCCGTTTAACCAAAAAAAATCTACCGAACCTTCAAGACGGCGGTAAAAGCCTCCTGGGGGATTTCTACCCTGCCTATCTGCTTCATTTTTTTCTTACCTTCTTTTTGTTTCTCTAGTAGCTTCCGTTTTCGGGTAACGTCGCCACCATAGAGCTTCTCTGTTACATTTTTGCGCAACGCCTTGATAGTTTCCCGGGCAATTATCTTGTTGTCTATTGCAGCCTGAATAGGTATATCGAACATCTGTCGCGGGATGATCTCCCTGAGCTTTTCTATCATTTCCCGGCCGCGCTGGTAAGCCTTATCCCTGTGAATAACAAAATAAAGGGCATCTACCTTTTCCGCATTGACCAGTATATCCATTAAAACCAGGTCTGACTGCCTGTAGCCATGCATCTCATAATCAAGGGAAGCATAACCCCTGGTGCGCGACTTAAGCAGATCAAAAAAATCATAAATTATTTCTGCAAGGGGCATTTTATACATTAGCCTGACTCTTCCGGAATCAAGATATTCAGTATTATGCAGATCACCTCTTTTATCCTGGGAAAGCTCCATCACAGCACCTATATACTCGGCCGGTATCAGGATTGTAGCCAGCACATAAGGTTCTTCAATCACATCTCGTTCCCCCGCCTCCGGTATCAGGGCCGGGTTATCCACCTCTGTTATCTCACCGTTTCGGAGATGAACCTTATATACCACACTGGGAGCCGAAACAATCAAATCAAGATCATACTCCCTTTCCAGCCTTTCCCGGACGATATCCATGTGCAGCAGACCAAGAAAACCACAACGAAAACCGAGGCCCAGCGCTGTTGATTTTTCCGGTTCGGAAGTCAGGGCAGAATCATTTAAAGTCAGTTTATCAATTGCATCACGCAGTGTAGAAAAATCATTGCTGTCACGTGGAAAAAGGCCGCAGAAAACCATCGGCACCACTTTACGGTATCCGGCAAGTGCCTTTTGGGCAGGCTTTTCTGCCCCGGTTACTGTATCACCGACCTGCGCATCTTTCACATTTTTTATTGAAGCAATCAGGTAACCAACCTCCCCTGTATCAAGTTTTTCAACTGCCTGCATGGCAGGACGGAAAACACCGATTTCTGCAACTTCAAAAATTTTTCCTGTATTTATAAACTTAACCCGGTCACCAGCGTTTACACTGCCTTCAACAACACGAATATAAGCAATAACCCCACGATACTGATCGTAATGTGAATCGAAGATCAATGCTTTCAAGGGCTGATCTTCTTTTCCGGCGGAAGGAGGTGGAATTTTCCTTACCACTGCCTCCAGAACCTCGCCAATTCCGGTGCCATTTTTAGCCGATACCGGCAGAGCACTTTCCGCTTCATCACCAATTAAACCGAATAATTCATTTTTAACTTTTTCCGGATCAGCATTATCCAAATCAATCTTGTTGATCACCGGCACTATGGTCAGCCCCTGTTCAAGGGCCAGAAAAGTATTGGCCAGGGTCTGGGCTTCTATCCCCTGGGCGGCATCAACAACAAGAATAGCCCCTTCACAAGCGGCAAGGCTCCGCGACACCTCGTAATTAAAATCAACATGGCCAGGTGTATCGATCAGATTAAGTATATATTCTTCGCCGTCTGCAGCTTCATAAGAAAGGCGAACTGCTTTTAGCTTGATTGTTATACCCCTTTCCCTTTCCAAATCCATCTGATCCAGCACCTGTTCTTTCATCTGCCGGGCAGTAAGGGTCCCTGTTGCTTCCAGTAGACGGTCAGCCAGGGTAGATTTACCGTGATCAATATGAGCTATAATACAAAAATTCCTTATCCTTTTTTCTTTCAACTTATAAACTCCTAATCTTTTCCAGTTCAGCAAGCTTATTAGAGATCCCGCTGTCTGCAAAAATAATTTTTTTCTAAAACCTATTATACAACATAAAAATCCGGATCCAGGTCTGTATTAATAATTGCAATCAGATCCGGATCCGGCTTTCTTTAAATAAAATTTTTAATTAAGCAACTTTATGAAATCCGGTTATGAAAATGTTTTGAGTAATGAACAGGCAATCAGTTACTACACAGGCTGCATAACCCCGAAAAAAACCAGCCAGGCTAATACACTTTTCGCCACCAGGCTTAAAATAATATAACCTCTTTCGCCATAAAGATAATCAGCCCATCTGCCTACTTTCTTATACTGTAAAACCATATTAATCGGAAATAGATTAAAAAAGACAAAATATGAAGCGATAATCGCATAAACAAAGCCGGGAACTTCAGCAGGATCTGCATTACCAAGGGCATGCATAATTATTACTATCCAGGGCCCTATACCGGCAAAACAGCCGAATAGAAAAGGTGACCAGTTTACTTTCTTTGTGTTCTGGTTGATCTTTTCCATTAAAAGGCCAAACCAGTTCATAGATGCATTGAGAATAAAAATTGCAATTAAAGCACCTATGTCATAAACGCCAAAAAGCATGGCAATTAATACAATCATCAGCGAAGAACTAAGTGCGTATTCATGCCAGCGAAAAACATTGATCCCTTTTTGAAGATCTCTTACGTAAATAGCATTAGCAGCGGGAGATACAATAATAAAGTGCGCCAGCGCTGAAAGAAACAGGAAGAACGATACAAACATGGCAAATGGTACTTCTCCGATCTGTTCCGGCCTGGTTACCAGGCGCATCAGATCACTGTTGAATTCCAGGAAATAAGACCAGACAGGTATTTTAAAATCCCTGACTTGATCAATACGCAGGGCAAATATCAGCATTAATAATCCCTGGACAAGATGAAGTATACCCATAACAGCATTAAACCTTTTAAGGTAGGCAAAGCTAACCTTCTTCTTGTTTTTACCAGCTTTTTGCACACCTTCCTCGAGTGCAGCTACTCTCTGTTTGAGTTCCCAATTATCCTGTTCCAATTCACGGCAGTGATCTATATCACCTGCTGCTGCCTCTTCTTCACCAAGATATCTGCCTTCTTTCCAAATGCCAAACCGGATTTTACCGTCATCAAATGTTAATGTGCCCCGGCCATCTCTTTTTCCGGCTTTCCATGTGCCGGCATATGTCGCACCATCAGGGCCGGTCAGGGCACCGTATCCATCCGGCTTGTTTTCTCTCCATTCACCCACATACCTGGTTCCGTCAGGTCGGTTCCAAACTCCATAACCATGACGAACATTATCTTTCCACTCACCTTCGTACCTTGAACCATCCGGGTAAGTATATGACTTTTTGTTCATATTTGCCTTCTCCAATCAAATTTTTAAAAAGTATGCTTAAAATATTGGAAGACTTACCTGGATTATAACACTAACTATACTTCGATAATTCATAATTTAAACAGTAGAAATATTATTTTCCCAGGGCAAAACTTAATTCTGCTTCACAAACCAGCTTTTCACCAACTATAGCCCTGGCTGACCCCATACCCAGGGAGGCTTTGAAACGGCCAATTTCTACCTCTAGACGCAGAAGATCCCCCGGGATCACTTTGCCCCGGAAGCGCGCTTTTTTTATCCCGGCAAAATAAGCAATTTTTCCCTTATGCTCTTCACACGACAGTATAGCCACTGCCCCGGTCTGGGCCAATGCCTCGAGAATCAAAACTCCGGGCATAACATGTTCCTGTGGGAAATGACCGGTGAAATACATTTCATTTGCAGATACAGCTTTTTCACCAACAGCACTTAAGCCCGGCTCAAGTTTCACAATTCGATCTATCATCAAAAAGGGATAACGGTGAGGAATAACCTCCTGAATTTGATTACTGTTCAAAATCATTATCTGCATCTCCTCAAACAAAATATTTATAGTATTTGCAGCTTCTGACGATATTCATCAACCGGTTCAAACAACGATTTAATTATCTCCGACACAGGACGCACCCGGTTAATCATACCGGCAACCTGCCCGGCCATAAAAGAACCAGTATCGATATTTCCATCTAATACTGCCCTTTTCAAAGACCCGAGAGTCATTTTCTCAAGTTCTTCCAGGGCAGCTCCCTCCTCAGCAAGCTTATTATATTGTCGGGCCATCCTGTTTTTCAATACCCGCACCGGAGCTCCGGTCTGCCTGCCTGTAACAATGGTATCAGTATCTTTTGCCCTGATTACATACTGTTTATAATTTTCATGAACCGGGCACTCCTCTGCGGACAAAAATATTGTACCGGCCTGGACGCCCTGTGCTCCCAGGGCAAAAGCTGCGAGCACCTGCCGATAATCGGCGATACCTCCTGCGGCAATAACAGGTATCGATACAGCATCTACCACCTGCGGCACCAAAGCCATTGTGGTTAGCTCACCGATGTGACCCCCAGCTTCGGTTCCTTCGACAATCACCGCATTTGCTCCCGCTCTTTCCATGCGTCGGGCAAAAGCAACGCTCGGCATAACCGGTATAGAAATAATCCCGGCTTCTTTCCAGGCAGGAATATATTGTCCTGGATTACCTGCCCCGGTAGTTACAACACTTACATTTTCTTCAATAACTAACCGGGCAATTGCCCGGGCATGAGGGCTCATCAACATTATATTTACACCAAATGGTGCGTCGGTTATCTTACGGTAGAGACGAATCTCCTCCCGCACTTTCTCCGGATCATCCCCACCTGCGGCGATAATCCCGAGAGCACCACCATTACTTACAGCAGAAGCTAACCGGTGATCAGCAATATTGGCCATACCACCCTGTATCAACGGGTAACGGGTTTTTATCAGGTTACAGATATTAATTATAATCATCTCCTTGAATATTGTTTGACAGGGTTTAGTGATCTATGTATAATCAACCTATTGAGCTGAATTGACGCACAAATCAATTATATTTATATAAGACGTCATTTAAGCTTTAATGATTATAACATATCAGGGTGATAAAACACAGCTATGACTAAAGAAGCAAACAAGACAAAAATCACTGGAACCGGAATGGCCATACCGCAAAAGGTTGTAACCAATTCAGACCTGGAAAAAATGGTTGATACCAGCGACAGCTGGATTATCTCCCGCACTGGTATCCGCGAAAGACGAATTCTCGAAAAAGAGCTGGCCTGCTCTGCTCTTGCTTTAGAAGCATCAGCCCAGGCCCTGGAAAAGGCCCACTTTGATCCTGCTGGCCTTGATTTGATAGTTGTTTCAACTGTAACTCCCGACTATCCCACCCCCTCAACCGCCTGCCTGGTCCAGGCAGGGTTAAAAGCAAACAAGGCAGCAGCATTTGACATCTCTGCCGGCTGCAGCGGTTTTATTTATGGTCTGGCTGCAGCTGAAAGCTTTATCAGCAGTGGCTTATACCGCAATGCCCTGGTGATTGGATCAGAGGTTTTATCCAGGGTAACCGATTGGCAGGATCGCTCTACCTGTGTTCTGTTCGGGGACGGAGCAGGCGCTGTTTTACTCGAAGCTAATACTGAAAAAGATAACAGGGGTATTATCGATATTATCCTTGGCTCTGACGGGCGGGGTGCTGAAGAACTATATATCCCGGGCGGGGGCAGCAAAAACCCTGCATCAGAAGAAAGCATCGCAGCTAAGCTGCATTCCATTAAAATGAACGGCAATGAAATCTTCAAATTTGCCGTCAGGGTGGTGGAAGATACGCTGTACGAGCTTTTAGAACGTCACGCTCTTAAATCTGACCTGCTCGACCACCTTTTTCTTCACCAGGCAAACGAACGTATTATAAGGCATATCCAAAAACGCCTTGGCTTGCCGACAGAAAAAATACCGCTGAACCTGGACCGTTACGGAAACACTTCATCGGCAAGCATCCCTATCACCCTGCATGAAGAATTGACATCAGGTCGGCTAAGAGAAAATGACCTGATAGCCCTGGTTGGTTTCGGGTCAGGTCTGACCTGGGGCGGAGCGCTGATTAGGTGGTAATAAGTAATCTGGCTTACCATTAGCTTAAGATACATTAAACCAGATGAGGTGAAAATTTGACAAAAAAAGCATTGCTTTTCCCCGGTCAGGGAGCACAACAGCCCGGCATGGGACTTGATATATATAATGAATTCAGCGAAGCCCGTGCGGTTTTTGATGAAGCTGAATCAGTAATGGGACCCGGTTTTATTGATATTATTTTCAGCGACCCGGACAACAGGCTCGGAGAAACATCCATAACCCAGCCGGCAATCCTTACAGTCAGCACGGCAATTCAACGGATATTAGTTGCAAACGGCATTAATGCTGAAGGAGCAGCAGGTTTAAGCCTGGGAGAATACAGCGCTCTTGTTGCTGCCGGAGTCATATCATTTCGGGATGCCCTTCCGCTTGTAGCAAAACGCGGGAAACTCATGCAGCAGGCAACACCACCCGGAATGGGCGGCATGACCGCCGTAATGGGCCTTAATCACAGGCAGGTTAAGGATATCTGTATGGAAGCTTCGAAGATTGGTATTGTTATGCCGGCCAACTTTAATTGCCCAGGTCAAATAGTTATCTCCGGTGAAAATAAAGCCCTGGCAGCAGCATGTAAACTGGCCAGCTCTGCAGGCGCTAAAAGAATCACCCCTTTGAAGGTAAGCACACCTTTTCACAGCACTCTTCTGAAGCCCATTGAGAAGAAACTGGCGGCAGAACTCGACCAGGTTCCTTTCAGCGAACCCGACATGACGGTTGTCTTTAATATAGATGCCGAACCAGCCTGTCATAAAGAAAAGATAAAAAACAACCTGGTTCAGCAGGTGAGTAACCCCATCCTTTGGGAACAATCGGTGATAAAACTGCTCCATTACGGTTTCAACCATTTTGCAGCCATAGGCCCGGGCACTTCGCCGGCCCGGCTGATGAAAAGAATATCACCGGAATCAAAAACTGTAGCGCTTGACAGCGCCAGAGCGATAAATGAATACCTGGAGAGTGTAAAAAAATGAATCTCAAAGAGAAAACTGCAATAGTAACAGGCGCTTCACGCGGTATAGGGCGGGCAACTGCCTTAGCACTGGCCCATGCAGGGGCAAACGTTATTGTTAACTACAGCGGCAGTAAAACTTCAGCAGAAGAGCTGTGCAGACTGATTAAGCAAGAAGGTTGTCAAGCTGCAATCTATCAGGCCGATATAGCAGTATACGCTGAGGCGGAAAAGATGATCAGTTTCTGTATTGATAATTTTGGAGTTCCAGATATCCTGGTCAATAACGCCGGTATAACCCGGGACAACATCCTCGCCAGAATGAAATCAGATGAGTGGCAGGCCGTGATTGATGTAAATCTTACCGGCACATTTAACTGCTGTAAAGCAGTGCTTCGTCCAATGCTAAAAGCAAAAAAAGGAGGCAGAATTATAAACATTGCCTCTGTCGCAGGGATTCACGGCAACAGCGGCCAAACCAACTATGCCGCCTCTAAAGGTGGTATAATTGCCTTCACCCGCAGTCTGGCTAAAGAAGTAGGATCACGCAACATCACGGTGAACGCTGTTGCGCCAGGCTTCATTGAAACAGATATGACATCGAAACTCCCTGCATCTATAACAGATGCTGTAAAGAGTCAAATCCCACTCGGCCGCCTGGGTTCAGTGGAAGATGTGGCAGAAACTGTACTATTTTTGGCTTCCGGGGCCAATTACATTACCGGACAGGTCATCGCCGTTGACGGCGGCCTGATCATGTAACTGAACAGAGGTGTATCAATGCGCAGAGTAGTAATAACCGGGATTGGAGCAGTAACCCCTTTGGGGTTGGACAAGGAAACCCTGTGGAAAAATCTTGTTGCAGGGAAAAGTGGTATTTCACTGGTTGAAAATATAATAGACGTATCCGCATACCCTACAAAAATCGGTGGAGAGATCAAGGATTTCGATCCCCACAAATGGCTGGAAAAAAGGGAAGCAAAAAAAATTGATCGTTTTACCCAACTTGCGGTTGCAGCGGCAGTGCAAGCCTGGCAGGATGCCAAGCTCGACGGGTCGGCGAATGATCCGGATAGAGCAGGTGTGTTGATCGGCTCGGGGATTGGCGGCATAAGAACTATTGAAACTCAGCTGCAGGTACTTTTCGAAAAAGGCCCCCGCCGGGTCAGTCCTTTTCTTGTACCTGCCCTGATTGCAAACATGGGGTCTGGTTATGTATCTATGACCCTGGGGCTTCGGGGGCCAAATGCAACAACCGTTACTGCCTGTGCATCAGGCAGCCATGCTATAGGTGATGCGTGCAACATAATCCGCCGTGGTGATGCTGACCTTATGGTTGCCGGTGGAGCTGAAGCAGCTATCAGCCATCTGGCCTATTCAGGTTTCAGTGCAGCCAGGGCTCTATCTCAACGTAATGATGAGCCTGAAAAAGCTTCACGGCCCTTCGACAGGGATCGTGACGGGTTTGTAATCAGTGAGGGAGCAGGAATCGTTATCCTCGAAGATCTTGACAGGGCTCTTGCCCGTCAGGCGCATATCTATGGTGAGATTACCGGTTACGGGATGTCCGGTGACGCTTATCATATTACCGCGCCAGACCCGGAAGGCAAGGGCGCATGTCTCTGCATGGAACGAGCCCTGAGCGATGCAGGTCTGCAGCCCGATGCAATTGATTATATCAACGCGCACGGGACATCAACAGAACATAATGATAAAATTGAAACAATGGCCATAAAGAAAGTCTTTGGTAAACATGCTCATAAAATTGCAATAAGCTCGACCAAATCAATGACCGGACATTTACTTGGTGCTGCAGGAGCAGTTGAACTGATCGCCTGCCTGCTCTCTTTTAAGAACGAGGCTATTCACCCCACTATAAATTATGAAAACCCCGACCCGGACTGCGATCTTGATTATGTTCCGAATGAAGCCCGTAAATTTTCTGTTTCAACTGTCCTATCCAATTCATTCGGATTCGGTGGCACTAATGCCAGCCTGGTGGCCCAAAGGTTCCAGCCATAATAGATACAGCCTCGCAACCCATATTTCTATATATTTAATCTGCTTCCAACTGCCGCACAGCATATTATACCAGCTGCGGCAGTAATTTTTTATGCTGCCGGTTTTATAAGTTATCCCAAAATAAACTCTTTCCACTGAAAACATCTTATATTGAATTAAATCTCCGCAAATTCAAGTATACTTCAACATAGACCGGGTATTTCAGCTAATCGGCTTAATAATTATGAATTATCTGGTTTGACAAAATCGATACTATAAATTATATATATAAATGTATGACAATATAACCTTTCATTATTTTCGTGCCTGCACGAAGGCGAAATATTACTTCTAAAAGGGGAGGGGTAGGAAAAAATACCTGATCAAACCTGGCAAAAGTAGCATCAAGATCAACGTTTAAAAATCTTTTTAAGTGGGGGTATAGTCCATGATCAAGAAGGCTTTTATGATAATGCTGATTGTTTCTTTACTAATTGTTCCGCTGGCAATAACCGGCTGTGCCGGAGATACTGCACCGTCGGAAGACGAAGCAACTCCAGTTGACCAGGATAAAGATGTCCTTGTCTTTGGCGCAACCAGATCTTTAACCGGTCCGCTGGCTGTTCAGGATGAAGCCTGCTTTGGCCCTGTTTACCGGCAGTGGGTTGATGAAGTAAATGCCCGTGGAGGAATTTATGTTGAAGAATATGGCAAACAGCTGCCCATTGAATTAGTCGTTTACGACGATACCTCGGATATGGCAACCATGACCAGGTTGCTGGAAAGACTAATGATCGAAGATGAAGTTGATTTTCTGCTCGCACCGATCAGCACAGCTTTCTTAAAGGCAGCCGCTCCAATTTGTAACGAAAACGGCTACCTCCTGCTGGGCGCAGAGGGTGGAGCAAAAGAACTTGAACCTATGATGGCCGGTTTCCCCTATTTCTTTTCTGTTTTAAACTACGCTACGCATCAGGTTCCCGCCCTGGTTGACATGCTGGTTGAAGAAGGGATAGAATCTGTCGGCATAGTATTTATAGCCGACCAGCATGGCATTGAGTATTCCGGGGATACAATACCCGCCCTTGAGTTAGCCGGAATCAGGGTGGCATTTTCAAAAAGTGTTCCGATGGGAATTGATGATATGTCGGCAATCATCAACCAGGCAATGGAAGAAAATGTAGATGCAGTACTCTGCTATGCATATCCCGATGAGAACTTCCTCCTGGTTGGACAGTCAATCGAAATGGGCTTCAATCCGAAGCTCATGCTATTTGGACCAGGTGTCTGCTTCGAAATTTTCTATAATATCTTCGGGCCTGCCGCCGAAGGTGTAATGGGCTGGGGTGCCTGGAACGAGAAAAGCTCCCCGGAAGCAGCTGAGTACGCAAGAGTATTAACCGAGTTTGAAGGATCCAGGAACCTTGATTTCTGGGGTCATATCCCCTACCGCGCCTCTCTTGAAATACTCGAGCAGGCAATTGAAATGTCGGGAACTATTGACCATGACGTTTTAAAGGATGTCATTGCAAGTGAAAGATTTGACACTGTAATGGGTGAAGTCTGGTTTGAAAATGGCGGGATTCCCGCAGAATGTTATCTTGGCCAGATCGGCCAGTGGCAGGACGGTATATTTGAAGTGGTTGCTCCCAAGGAACAGGCAACTGCCGACCCTATAGTACCCAAGCCGGCATGGCCCGGGCAGTAAAAATCTAACAGGTAAAAACTTAACCGTCTTCATTTAAAATCTATGCAGGCTGTTCGCCGGAAGAAACCCGGAGAACAGCCTGTTTTTATGCTGCATTACTTACATTTATCAGGAGGCATCTCCATCTGCTGTTAACAAAAGTTTCTCATTGCTCCTACAATCTTTAATCTGATAAAGGGCTGTAATGATCATCCCGGCAGAAAATGAACCCTGACATTTTTCAGTACATCAAGATCATCAAGAGGGTTACCGTATACTGCTATTAAACGAGCTTCATAACCCACCTTAATTGAACCAACCTTTTTATCCAGGCCGGTAATACCTGCATTAATACTCGTGGCCGCCTGTAATATAAACTTGTTACTTAAAGGGCATTCGGAATATAGAAGCATTTCATTGACTAGATCAATACCGTGTTTGACACCTGGTGCCCCGGCATCAGTCCCTACTCCAAGGCGTATTCCGAGGCCCGGAGCCAGTACCATTTTCTCTAAATGCTCCTGGTATATTCTGGTTATTACCTCGCGCTGTTTTAAACTATGTTTAAAAGCCAGGCAACCTGTTGCGTGGACAGCAACCGGTATAACGGTAGGCACCCAGGCAATATCTTTTTCGGCCATCGTTTTGAGGGTTTCTGTCGAAACATAATAACCATGTTCCACGGAATCAACGCCAGCCTGCAGAGCAATTCTGACAGCATAATCCGAACTGGCATGAGCCATTACTTTTAGCCTTCTGCGATGGGCGCTCCTCACTATAAAAGCAAGCTCTTCATAATCAGGAGGCAAACCACTAACCGTCCCGTATTCTTCAAAACTGACGACTCCTGATACGATCACCTTTAACTGGTCAATCCCTTCACGAAAAAGATGATCAATTATAGATTCTATCTGATCCGTAGAGCTATAACCCCTGCCAAGGATAGTTCCGTAATTATTTTCTCTGCGCAGGGCTTCACCGGTTGCCACAATTTGCGGTATCGGCACGCCTTCATACTTTCCCTTTTTACCCAGGCGCAAGTTTATTCTTTGGAAATCTCCACCATCGCGAAGCGACCCGATTCCTGCCCCCAGACATTCTTTCAACTTCTTGTTAACGTTTTTCTGCTTATTTTCAAAATCGCCCTGTGCGACAGATGTACTATTTGATCCACAACCATCCAGCGCCAGGTGAACATGGGCATCAATCAGCGCCGGAATTAAAGTTGTTCCAGGGGAAAGGCAAAATATAGGTTTATCAGGCTGCATCAGTTCAGATAGTTTGGACGCTGGAAAGTGCTGCATTGAGATAATTAACCCATTTCTGATTTCTAACAGCAAGTTAATTCTCAGGGAAAAGTTATTACCGGTTAGAGCCCTCGGGACCCAGATATAACCACTGGTGATTTTTTTAATATCTGGTTCGGACATAGCTATCTCCCTTGCTGAATTTAAGCTCTGTTTACCACTTTAAGTTCAAATATATCCCAGTTATCCCGGGCAGTATTATTCAGCTTTTCATCATCCGCCTGAAAGCTGCAACAGAATCTGACAGAGCTCTTTCAGAAACAGCGGTCATGGTCAGCATATCGAACCCATGAACCGTTCCAGGGTAAGTATGTAGTTCAACCGGTACTCCAGCATTCAACAGGCTCATGGCAAACATAATTGCCTCGTCCCTAAGCGCGTCATGCTCGCAGGCAGTGATGTAGGCCGGGGGCAGACCAGACAGCTTTTCAGCCCGCGCAGGTGCTGCATAGGGAGAAACATTATCTCTTTCTTTCCCCAAATAATGCTCCCACATGAGGATGGAATTATCGTAGTCCCAGATATATAATCCCTTACCTTCTTTCATCGACCCGGTCTGACAACGGTCATCAACTGCAGGGTAAAATAGCATTTGATATGCAATATCAGGCCCTCCCCTGTCACGGGACATCAGCGATACGGCTGCTGCAAGGTTTCCACCCGCGCTTCCCCCGCCAACAACAATTTTATTTGGATCTATACCCAACTGCTTGGCATTCTCCGCTACCCACCGAACAGCAGCATAACAATCTTCAGCTCCTGCAGGAAATGGATTCTCCGGTGCCAGCCTGTACTGAACCCCCACTGCAACCGCATCACAACCAGCAGCCATAGCCAAGCAACGTGGGTGTTCCATTTCCAGATCACCAACCACAAAGCCACCCATATGAAAATTTATAAAACAGGGGCTGTTCTTTTTTTGATTTTTGGGTTTATATATTCTGACCGGCACTTGAGGCGCACCTTCGGGGCCGGGTATCAACATTTCTTCTTCATCTACATTACTGTCGGAAGGCCGCTCAATACCTTTCTCCGCCATTGCCATGGCAAACTCAACCAGTGTTTTTCTCGCTTTTTCCGGATCGGAAATGTCCAGTTGGGGAACCGCTGCTGCCTGTTGCTCAGTTTCGGGATCATAGACATGTCTAATTGTCATGGTTACACCTCCATATAATTGGGTACAAATTTTTTGCCACTTTAACCATAATAAAAGGCTGTCTGAAAGGACAGCCCCCTAAATCCTTTATTACTGATCAAAGTTACTTCAACTCATCTATAATTTCTTCCACTTCTTCATAACCTTCCTGGTAAAACTGCTCTTCTTTCGGATCCAGCTCTTTTAACAGGCGTAAAAATTCTCCGGCATGTACTC